>JADMIO011116435.1_pt1 | contig 76234 bp, 66 predicted proteins | sample 8958161 | NCBI WGS metagenome assembly JADMIO01 (sample SAMN16585339, study PRJNA669376) | soil metagenome | isolation source: Crop rotation soil | place: USA: Cullars Rotation, Alabama | collected 2011
GCGACAACTTGTCCACGTGGAATTCTAAGCTTAGGATCCCAATGTGCTGGAAAGGGAAGCTGAAACCTTGGGAAGATACTTGGCAAAACTTAATAAGCGGAATTGACTACCCCATATCTGTTTCAGCATCTGGAGATAGGATGACATATGATAATCCTGCTTATCAAAAACTATCTGAGAACTCCTCTTAAACCTTACTTCTGAGCTCACTGTCCGTAGAAGGGAACTCTTTGGAAGCGTATTTTAATAGGGCTTATTCTATTTTAAGCAATTTAATCTATTAATCTACGTGGGAAAGTAAAAATTGAAATTATCGTGGATTTCTAAATTGTTCAAATTGTGTAGGGGTCATTGTGATAGACGCTTTGTCAACAAGTAAAGGATTTATGTATAAATGAGGGTCATCTCCTAAATCATGTGCATCAGCACATATCCCGTCACCTAAGCTAATACCACAGTTATGCGTTGTTATCAATGCATCCATATTGAAATTGAATGATACGACTGGCTTAGGATCTTTAACACCAGGATCATAGTTTTTGAAAAAGAATCTATCAATCGGGAGTTGAGAAATGATTATAGAAGAGTCAGTAGGATTATTTGTCCTCCAAGCAAACTGTATTTCTTGAGTTGTTTTACCATCGACCACTCCATTCAATAATAATAAACCGCCTGATGCTGACCCATGCACGTCAAATGATACAACATCTCTTAAATCAATTAATTCGTGATCTCCTAATATACCTTTTTTTTCTAGTAAGGTCACCTGTTCTGGTGTTCTTGTCTCAATTGCAGAAGATGCTGAGTAAGCCCCTCCTGATTCTCCACCACAACTTGAGAGCATTGCTCCTAGCATTATACCTGCTACGGCTGTTTTTGCTCCTTTTATATTTCTTTCAATATTCACAGGGAATATTATACTATAAGCTATTATTATTGTCAAATGTCCTTATCAGGATGTTAGGACAGACTGAATGATTAATGCTAGGACAGAGCAGGAATGAGTAATAAGAGTTTGATCTTATTCGAAATATGCAAGGCGAAGGATATTTCAACCTGATCACTGTTCAAGCTAAACGAAGCGTATAATTATTCAAATTCTATCTCGGTGAGCTCACTGGGACTCGAACCCAGAACCAATTCCTTAAAAGGGAACTGCTCTACCAATTGAGCTATGAGCCCTAGCTCGATCACATAGAAGTATAACACATTCTATCAAGGATGAAACATTAATTCAAGAAAAAATTGGGTGTTGTAGATCTCGTTTTTTTCAGATATAATGAAACTATGGATCCGAAGATATATACCTTGAAGAACGGACTAAAAGTCGTTGTAATAGAAACTGCTTCCTTCCCAACAGTTACAACTCAGCTTTTAATCGGCGCAGGATCCCGCTACGAAACCAAAGAAAATAACGGAATTGCCCACTTCTTTGAGCATATGGCTTTCAAAGGCTCCAAACGCTACCCAAACTCCTTTATTATTTCTTCCACAATCGAAGGAGAAGGAGGAATATTCAATGCATTTACTAGCAAAGATCATACCGGATACTGGATAAAGGGTCTCTGCGAAGACTTTCCGGTGGTAATTGATGTACTTTCGGATATGGTTTTGAATCCACTCCTAGAACCAGATGAAATTCGCCGGGAAACAGGCGTTATCGAAGAAGAGATCAATATGTACGAAGATAATCCATCCCGAAAAGTTGGAGAAGTATTTGATACATTAATGTATCCAGAAAATGCGCTTGGATATGAGATCGCCGGAACCAAAGAAACTGTGCGCACCTTTACCCGACAGACATTTACAGATTATATTCAGAAGCATTATCATCCAAAAAATGCGGTCCTGGCTGTTGCCGGTGGCATAAAGTATATTAAGGACCTGATTCCGCAAATAGAAGAAAAATTTGAGCCATGGGCAAAAGGTGAACTGCATTCCTATGACCCAGTTGTTATAAATCAGACTAAACCGGCAATCTCAGTGAGACATAAAAAAACAGAGCAGACTCATTTCTGCATTGGATACCATACATTCTCTCAAAATGATCCGCGAAGATATGCCTTATCTGTCTTAACCACCATTTTAGGAGGGGGGATGTCTTCACGGTTATTCATGGAAGTGCGCGAGAGAAGGGGACTGTGCTACTACATTTCTACAGGAAGAGAACTTTATGAAGATGTAGGGAGCGTTGTTACACAAGCAGGATTGACAAACGACATTGGGAAAATTAAAGAAGCAATAAAAGTTATTCTGAAAGAGCAGCAGAAAATCAGTGCCGGAGAAGTGAAGGCGGAAGAACTATATAAAGCTAAAGAGTTATTAAAGGGAAGGCTGCTTTTGTCTTTGGAAGACTCCTCAAATGTTGGTTCTTTCTATGGAAACCGACTGCTGCTTGAAGGTGCCGTTATCTCTCCCGAGCAGATAATCGAGAATTTGGAGAAAGTAACTCTTGGTGATGTTATTGACCTTTCAAAAGAAATCTTTGTGCCGGAAAAGCTGAATATTGCGATGATCGGACCTTACCATCAAAAAGATCTTACCTTAAAGGATTTGGAGATTTAACTTAAAAGGCTTCCTCAAGTTTCTGCTACAATGAGTGATATGGAATTTATCTTGAGTCCCTATGGATTAGTCGTAACTATCTTTATCTTCATTTTTGGATCTGCGATTGGCTCTTTTCTAAATGTATTAAGTGACAGACTCCCTAATGATGAATCGATTCTGGGAAGATCACACTGCGAGAAGTGCAAACATGAACTTTCCTGGATGGACTTATTTCCTGTTTTCTCCTTTCTCTTCCTGAGAGGGAAGTGTCGTTACTGTAAAACCAAACTCTCATTTTTCTATCCGGGAGTAGAGGTGGTCACGGGGTTACTTTTCGTAATAACATTCAATGTATTTCTGGGAACTATGCTGCCAATTTACTTTGTGATTGTATCTGCAATGCTAGTTGTTTTCTTTGCGGATCTGAAATATCAGATTATTCCGGACTCGATGCAGATCATACTTTTGATTTCGGGGCTTGCGCTCCGGCTTCTCACTACCGGCTATGATTGGGGAAGCCCGCTGCAAGCCCTCGGTGAAGGTGTGGTTATCATGGCACCAATTTTACTCCTCTTCCTGATTACAAGAGGAAAGGGAATGGGATTTGGAGACGTAAAACTAGCTTTTGTGATAGGAGTTCTGTTTGGCATAAAACTTGGTGCTATCATTCTTTACCTTTCATTCATTCTGGGAGCAGCTGCGGGGGTTTTTCTTATTCTTCGTAAAAAAAAGAAACTCAAGAGCAAAATTGCGTTCGGGCCATTCATTGTTTTGGCTATGTTTATTGGGTTATTCTTCCGAGACTATCTATTTGCTATCGTCAGCAGAATCTGGGGGATTTGATAAAATAGAGTACTAGCCGCTGTAGCTTAAATGGATAGAGCAAGCCCGTCCTAAGGGCGAGATACAGGTTCAATTCCTGTCAGTGGCACAAGGAAACCTCCATTATCATTCGTTCTCAACCAAAATGGTGTAAGATTTTATTATGAAGAAACACGCTCACAACGTTAAAAAAAATGGCGAGTATTACCGGATTCTTCTAATGAGGACAGTAGGTAACTTCCTCATTCTCTCAGCTATTTTTATGATCGCAAAAACTTTCTATCAGCCTGCCCGTGAAGAGCTGCGATATGTTCTTGAAACTTATTTGAACAAAGTTTACGTTGTGGCAGGTAGTAACGAAGCAAATGAAATTGAACAGAAACCGCAACAGGGAGGTCTGGCGAAGCTGCTTAACCTGAAACAAGTAGAGATCCTCGCGCCACAAGACACCCAGTACAGTATTGTTATTCCAAAGATCGGCGCGAACTCACGAATCGTTGCTGGCGTAAATGCGGCGAATGAGCCCGAGTATCTTGATGCACTGAAACATGGTGTGGCTCAGACGCTAGGGACGGCTAATCCGGGCGAAAACGGCCATATTTTCCTATTCGCACACTCAGCCGACAACATACTTGATATTGGAACGTATAACGCAGTCTTTTATCTTCTTTATAAGCTTGAGAAAGACGATGAAGTGAACATTTTTTATAAAAATCAGCGCTATACCTATCGGGTTATAGATAAAAAAGTGGTTGATCCAAGTGAAGTTGAGTACCTAACTCGCAAAACTGATTCAGAGTTTCTAACTATGCAGACTTGCTATCCTCCTGGTACAACCTTAAAACGACTGCTCGTCTTTGCCGTTCCTGATACTCAAACGGAATAACTCCTGACCCCAAACTCCCCCCATTTATAAACCCCTTTTTTACATGAGTCAGTTTTAGTGCAGCAACTATACTAAAACTCAATCAAATGTGACTCATCCAAAATTGAAGTTATCTGGGAAGGGGGAGATCGGAGCGCATTGAGAAATAATGTAAGCTAGTGAAAATTAGAGAAGTGGAAATGCTCTCATCGAGATTTAATGTAAGCTCAGGGCCTGCGTCAGAGAAAAATAAGCGATGGGATAAGAAAGCTGAGTAAGTGACCTCATCACTGTATTCCAATCTCATACAGATCTGCGTACTTGTTATTCTGAGGATTCAGATTTGTCAAAATGTACAGCTTTCCGGTATTAGTGATAAAGAAGAAGCCTGGCTCAAATGGGCCTGAGTAAATTGTTCGCTTGTTGATACCATCATAGTCCATCATAACAATCTGTTTATTTTCCTGAACACTCAAGTGTTGAGAGTCGGAATGCCAGATGATTGGGAAGAACTTTGTAGTAAGTATTTTAGATGTATCAAGCGCTGCTGATCTGGTAGCGGTGGAGCTGAGAGTGGGTAGGGGAGTAGGAGAAAGATATCGTGAGACTTCTTCCGTAGGGGACGGCTCTCTAATCAGGGTGGCATCAAAAGGAATGAGAAAGTTTTTGTCTTCTTTTTTATCATAGACATATATTTGATCCTTCTTAATCGAGCGGGATTCTGCAGTCTGGTTAGATCCGATAATCGGTTTATTGATGGCAGGAAGATTTTCATCTCGTATTGCCTGATACAACATCTTGGACTGATCTGGTGAGAAAGATATAATCGAAAAGTTCTCCACAGCGAATGGCCGGAGGGCTTTGGGAAAGGTCTCTAAAATTTTAGCTACTTCCTCATTTTTGCTTATCTTCCACTCTGCTAGCATTGAGTCTTTTGTAGATGTGATATCGAATGGCTGGGTGACTTCTTCTCCTAAGTTAAATAAGAAAGAGTACGTGGATCCAACTACGGTGGGAAACTCAAATATAGCTTCCTGCAAATCAGGAGAAAAGGTGACATTTGTCTTTGAAAGATCCACGCCGGCTGGAAGATTGCTTTTGAGAATAAGCAACTTTAGAGGGGCAAAGAAAGATATTGGTTTGGTGTCAGCTTCAAAAACGTAGATACCATCTTTTTCTATATCGTCGTTCTGGCTGAAAAGAATTACTTTGTTTGCCTCGTGATACGGTATAGCTTTAATTATGCCCAGATTGGAGAGCGAAAGCAGAGAAGGATTCTTTGGGACAAGCAAGGCATCCAGCGTGAGTACAATCTCACCCTGAAGTTTCACTTTCTTAATCCAGTCTGTGTAACCTTCTTTTTTAACCTGAACTTCGTACTCTCCGGGAGGAAGGGTAATGTTTAAGTCGGTAACACCCTTCAGTTCACCATTAATATATACCTTGGATGCTTTTGGAAATGCGCTCACCGAGATTATGCCGGTTGAGCTTATTCCACGAAAATTCCCGGTGGTATCATGAGAGTTGAAGCGATATCCGCGCGCATATGCAATCACTAGAAGCAGGGCCAGAAAAAAAATGGCAGCTAAGATAACTCGGAATGCTACACTACGTACTACTTTGACATTGTTATTCATACTTACAGGGTACCATTTCAGTTCTTTTAATGCAAAGAATGACATGGTTACATTCAACTAGTATACTATATCTATATGTTCTTCCGCAAGAAAGTTGGAATTGATTTAGGTACTGCAAACACACTTGTATATCTGGAAAAAAAGGGAATTGTCCTGAATGAACCTACTGTGGTGGCATATGCCTTAGAAGATAAAAAAGTGCTGGCTGTAGGAGAAGAGGCTAAAGAGATGTTGGGTCGCACTCCGGGCTCAATTGTGGCCGCCCGACCAATGAAAGAGGGCGTCATAGCAGACTATAGTACTACTTCCGCCATGATTACTTATTTCCTTAAAAAATCCCTTGGTGGCCGTGTTTTGTGGCCAGAGGTCATGATTTCGATACCAGGTGGGGCCTCACAAGTGGAAAAACGGGCTGTTGTGGCGGCCTGTAAACAAGCTGGCGCTTCGGACGTCTATTTGATAGAAGAACCTTTGGCCGCCGCGATCGGCGCAAAGATTCCTATCTCTCAACCGAGTGGACACATGATTGTCAATATAGGCGGTGGGACAGCCGAAATCGGAATTATTTCGCTTGGACAACTGGTAGTTTACAAGACAGTTCGCACCGCCGGGACAAAATTAGACGAAGCAATCTCAACGTACGTCCGTAAAAAATTTGCTTTGGCAATTGGCGATAGAACCGCGGAAGACATTAAAATGAGAATTGGCAATGCCCATATTTCCGAAAAAGAGATGGAGTTGACTGAGGAGAGAAAGATGGAAGTTAAGGGGAGAGACTTCCAGACAGGGCTTCCTAAGACCATGGAAATTAGCGAAAGAAGTATTACGGAAGCGCTTCAAAAACCTCTCAAACAAATCCTCGAAGGAATCAAGGAAGTGCTGTCCCAAAGTCCACCAGAACTTGCCGCCGATATAGTTGACAAGGGGATAGTTCTATCTGGTGGAACGTCGCTCTTAACCAATATTGACTCCTTCATAACGTACTACACAGGTGTCCCTGCATTTGTGGTGGAAGAGCCCCTTTTCTGCGTTATTCGGGGTGTTGGGGTAGCCATTGAAAACCTCGATAGCTACAAAGAAGCCATCCGCTAAACCCCCCTTTTTCCTATAGTAAATACTTCAAATTTCAAGCAATTTTTCTCAAGTTGGTATTTTCACATTGTAAGAAGGTCTATAGTACTCGCGAAGAAGACTACGACATGAAATGATATAAATTAAGTATAATTCAAGATTATTATAGCTAAAAACACGATCAAATAATATGTACAAAAATACATTTCTAAATTTGCAAAAATCAACACATAATATAGCTTATAGTAGAATGTAAGAAATAGTGAGAATGCCGCATTGGTGTATGTGCCGAGACACAAAAACCGCAATAATCATCTTATAGCAAAAGTCATTGTGATAGTCGCTGATTTGATGCTTTTTAAGACTCTTGCTAACATGCATACAAAGTTGAGGTAAATTCATAGTTGGAGCTGTCAACTCAGCATAGGAGGTTATATCTGGTGATGTTCTTTCTATGTTGTTGGCTATCTTATCTAATCTGTACACATCTGGAAAACACAAAAAATAGCGGTCATTAAGAGCCTTACAGCAATCTAAGTGCCAAAAATGACATATTGGCATTCTTACATTATGAGTGCTACAGTTCAACTAGCCTTAGCGTCGTAAATTACTGCCTGAGCGTGCTAAAAGCGAGCTCAAAGTGGGACGGTGTGGTTTTTTACCTCACGGTAACAGCTGCTGACACCTTAACTTCATATAGTGGTTGTTAGATAGCCCTAATCTTATACTCCTCAAAATGAAAAATTCCAATAACCTCCAATTTCTGCATAAATCAGGTCGTCATATCAATCTAAAAATAAGTCCTAAGGAGGTGGTGAGCACTTTACTTGTGTATTTGAGGCTAAAGTGAGAGAATTATGGCAATATGGGCCTGTTAGAAAAAAAAGTGATACAAAGCATCGTCTACTTTTCACATTTTGGGTATGCTCCTACATTCAAAGAACTGCACATTTTCCTCGAAATTAAAATTTCTGCACAGCACTTAAAAAGTGTTTTAAAAGACATGGAAAAGGGGAAAAATATACTGCAAAAAGAAGGTAGATATACTATAGGGGAGTATATCAAAAACATTGATAGAACAATCCAAAGAACTAATATATCAACTCACAAAAAGTTAGTTGCGCAGACGTTTATTTCTTCGATTTCTAGAATTCCTACCGTAAAATTACTGGGTTTGTCGGGTTCGGTGGCAATGAATAATGCCGAATCTCCAGATGATGTGGATATTTTCCTCATTACCTCACATAAGAGAATGTGGATAACTCGGTTACTTGCTTTAGGTTATGCACAACTACTTGGATTGAGGAGAAAACGAGCTCAGACTGAGGCTAAAGATCTTATCTGTCTGAATATGTTTATGGATGAAGGAAACCTGACTATGCCTGCTGAAAAACGAAGCCTTTACATTGCACATGAAGTGCTTCAAATGAAGCCCTTAGTTTCTAAATATAAGACTTATGAAAGATTTTTAACAGCAAACTGCTGGATTTTTTCATATTTTCCAAACGCTGAAAAATACTATATCCAAGCTGATAAAACCATATCAAAGAACATCAAAAAGCTTTTTCCGACACCCTCACTTTTTGGTAATTTAGTTGAACTTTTTGCAAAGGAGGTGCAACTTTGGCTGATAAACCGCCACCGTACAAATGAACGCATAACGGATACACAACTATGGTTTTTTCCTAAGGATTATGAGAAAAAGTTACAACGGGAGCAGAAGAAGAAAGCCAGGTAGAAATACTTTATTAATACGAATTGAGAGCAGGGGGTTGAACGCTAGGAGCGTCCATCCCTGCTCTCGTATCTGGGAACTAAGTGTGGGTATTATTTCCCAGGTATGGTTGTGTTAGTAGTATTCGTTGCCTCTAGTTGGCCACATCGCGCTATTTTGGGGGACTGGTGGCAGGTAGGCCTTATAACTGGGGTATACTTTGAAACCTGCCTCCTTTGCCAGTTTATGGGCCTTCCAAAAGGCGCGCTTCCTTTTTGCGACCAGCACCTCAACGTCTGGTTTCAAGACCGTCATGTAATGCGTCTCCTGACAGGCACTCTGAAATCGGCAAGCTACTTCAAACGCCACCGCGAGGCTAGTCAGCCTTTTGTCTACCGCACTGGCATTTTGCAGTCTTTCTTCCAAGTCGCTGGGTAGTTCGAAACTGAACTCCTTGAAAAAAAGCCGTGCGTTCCTGTTCGGGTAGGGCCAGGTTATGACTGCCCTCAGCCCTGGTAGGTCTCCGGACTTGTACTTTTCATATAGGTACTTAGCGAAGCTAAGTACCCCGTACAAAGTAAAGCCGAGCTGTATGCCGGTGAGGCTCAGGATAATGAGCCAGGCCACTATCTGAAACCAGAAATGCTGATTCCAGTATTCTAATAACAATTGCCAAAGATTTTTAAAGTACTTTATCATGCTCTTTCTCCTAAGGAGCTCTTCTCCCGGATAGCCAGTTCTTCTGGCACGTGGTGAATCTCAGGAGCGTCCCGAGACGCGAGTTCTGCTCGCTTCGTGTAGGTCCCACAACCTGCAACGATGGGTGAATTATTATATCAAAAATAAAAGAGAATAATGCTATAGGATTTATTTACCCGCTTTTCAGGGAGTTTCTACCCTCCACTCAATCCATCGACTTTTGAAAAAACCTTTCTTGCTTAGCTGGTCGATGATTTTCGGGGAAAATGCAGTTTGAATGGCATTTATAACTGGGTAAGGGTAGCTATCATATGTTCCGAAAATGAACCTGAGCAGATCATCTCCTTCCTGGCGCAATAGTCCTCCAAACTGTTTTGAGAGGAGATCCATATTTGTCCCGGTTAACTGAGCTCCCCAGTCATTGGCTCTGAAAATTTCATCAACTAAGTAGTAGGCAGCAGCCTCGATTACAGGGGAGGGAAGGTGTGGATCCTGGAGCCCGTGAATTTTCTCATGCATTACGGTATTTGCGATCTGTTTTGAAACATAATAAAGGGTGTAAAGATCATATTTTCCAAATTGAAGGGAATTTATTCTTTCGGCATACTCAGCATTGGAAATAAGCCATTCAGGTGAAGCAGGATAAGGACCTTCTGTGCCGTCAGATGAGATGTAGTCCACATCAATACACACTATAGGTATACGACCCCGCCACACTAAACATCCTTCAAAGGCCTTGGGGGAATTAGACCTGCTAGTACGCATATAGTAATTGATATAATGTTGCCTTCCCAATAATGAGATTCCTGGATACAAGTCGATCTCTCTACCTTCAGAGTTGGTCCAATGAGATCTTATATATTTAGCATCAGCAGGCTGAAGAAAAAGGGTTTGATTTGAATGTAGAAGTGCTCGACCCTGGTCGGTAATCAAAGGATCAAGGCGTTTAGATAATGCAGCGTTTACTTTATCCTCAATACCTTTGTACCCTTCATAAAGTGCTGGTGGTAAGGCGCTTAGTTCAACTCGAAGCTGATCTCTCGTTTCCTGCGAATCTAGGTAGTAGTGGGCTTCCTGATCACTCATAGGAAGAAATTATACCATTTCGTGCCTAAATTTAATATTTAAGATTGTAATTATTGTTCTAGACATATATAAATTATGAATGGACCAAAAGGGATTTACGCTAATTGAACTGGTTGTTGTTATTGGTATACTCGCGCTGCTTCTGACCATTACTTTAATTGCCATTAACCCAGGCAGACAGTTCGGGCGGGCAAACGATACCAAGAGGCATAGTGATGTAGTACAAATATCTAACGCAATATATCAAAATATAGCAGAAAATCAGGGCAGGCTAGTAATTAACGGCTCTGCATTTAGTATTCCATTGACCCCAGCAGTAATTTCTAATACCGGAACTGCAAATATTTGCGCGGGTTTGGTACCTGATTTCATGCCTTCGTTGCCTCAGGATCCTTCACAGAACAACGGCGATCAAATTACATCGTGTACAACCTACAATACCGGATATGAGCTTTCGCAGAATTTAGAAGGTAGAATTAAGGTTGCCGCTCCTCAGGCTGAGAGCGATGAAGAAATTGAAGTGACCCGCTAGCGGAGAAGGCGGGATTTGAACCCGCGTGGGCATTGCTGCCCAAGGGGTTAGCAACCCCTCGCATTTGACCACTCTGCCACCTCTCCTGTGCTTAGATTATAACAAATTTACCCTATATTCTTCCGGTGTTGAAAAAGATGAGGTGGCGCGCCTACAGGCAGTTTAGGGAGTAAAGGGGAACTTCAGAAGAGAATTAATTGGTGCCGCAGAGAGGAGTTGAACCTCCACGCCCTTGCGAGCACAGCGTTCTGAACGCTGCGTGTATGCCATTTCACCACTGCGGCTGAGTTCAATTATACCATCTTAACGCTTTCATTAACGAAGCACTGTTTATATAATAGGGGATAGGAGAGGTCGCATAGTGGCCTAGTGCAGCGGTTTACTAAACCGCCAACCCGCAAGGGTTCGGGGGTTCAAATCCCCCCCTCTCCGCATGATCTGGTTAGTAAGCATGTTATAATTCCTCGCATGAATAATCCGGAACATACCCTGCCTGTAGAACTGCTTCTAGTAGATCCGAAAGCATTTATCGAAGAGACTCTTAATGAGCGAAAAAAAGCCATTGATCTTATAAGAGTGTTAGATTTAGTTAGATCTGGGCAGTGTGCAATTGATGTTCCACAACGTTTAAAATTGGAAGATGAATTGGAGGAACAATCTAACGGAGTAACATTATCTGGGGGATTGGCTCAAATCTCGGAAGACAGAATAGTCTATAATCATGGTGATGGGTTTCCTATAGAAGCAAACGAGATGACTGCAGCACGAGGTCTCTTGATATTTTTTCAGCTTAATATACCTACTCATGATTTAGAGATCCATAAATTTGACTGTTTCATTCCAGATGGAGGAAGATCTAAAGAATTCTATGATAAAAAGAGTCCTGAGCAGAGAAAGGAATGGATAGAGTACTTTGCAAATAGATATCGAAACATTATGACAAGAATGATGAAAAACACCTTTGCTGTTTTAGAAGAAGATCCAGTGACTGGAAGATTTAAAGTAGACCAGTACGTAGAAGCAACAGGTGTAATTGATGAACCTGTAACGTAGAGGGACCTTACTGGGTATTTAACTTTTTAAAATATTCTAAGATTGCCCTGTCTCACCCTCCTTTGGAGCCTCTTACGCCTATCTTTCAAATTTACTATATTACTTTGATTCTTCAGTCTTAAACTACTCATATTAGCCAGCATCGTTACAAGTTTAGCTTTAGGACAGGAGGTGAAAGGTGGTTATGGCACGAGGAAACTTTGGAAGACGACGACAGCATCAGGAAGCCGGTCGACAAAGCTCAGGTAATCCTAATCCATCAAGAGAGGCCCAGATCAAAGGAGGACAAAACTCTCACAATGGAGGAAGATAAAGTGAGTCCCTTCAACTAACCAAGACAGCCAGGCACAACTGGCTGTTTTTTATGCCTGAAATTTGCACTTTACTTTCTTTTTACAGTTGTATGTGTTATACTTTACTTAATCTAAGCAAAGTGTTGGTGCAACTGCATTATTTCAATAATCAGATTCGAAAACTTCTTTGTAATAGAAATAATCAAAGGGAGGTGAACTACACAAATGGACAATCAGGATAACAAAAAACTCTACGTCGGAAACTTACCATGGTCAATGACTGGAGATTCTCTAAGAGATCTTTTCTCAGAGTTTGGTGAGGTTACTGAAGCAGTTATTATTTCAGACAGAATGTCTGGAAGATCAAAAGGCTTTGGTTTCGTAACATTCGCATCTGATGAATCAGCTCAGGCTGCTATTCAGGCAATGCACGAAAAAGACATTGAAGGACGAAAAATCGTCGTTAATGTTGCTCGCCCACGAGAAGAGAGAACTAACTTTAGAAACGACAGAAATGATCGTAGAAATAGTTACTAATCTCAAACACTATCTGAACGAATGCAAATTTGGAAGGTAGTGTTTTTTTTTGGTCAAAATTCAACCTAGTATTTTTCTTCAAGAAGCTCCACAACGCCGTTTTCTATCATTACATAGGAAGCCACTCCGTACTTCATATATCCTGAATTAATGTAGTTATTTTCCAGATCATGTTCACGTGCATGGGAGTGTCCACAGATATAAATTGAGTTGCTAGAGTTCTGTGTTTGTAACTTCATCTTAATTACTTTGTTTTGTCGTATGCCGGTACCCATAACTTCATCCATAAATTTATATGGTTTTGAGTGGGCGACGTAGGTTAAAATCCGGTTTATAAATCTGAAAGGTATAAAGTCGTCTACAGTATGAAATAAGCGGTTACCATGCTCAATATGAAACGTTGTTTTGCCTTCTTTAAAGCTGTAGTTATGAAGCTGCCTGACTGAAAAGAGAGAAGCACGTTCATCAACATACTGTTCCCGGTCATGATTGCCAAAAATGTAGATAGTATTTTTAGATTTTAAAAGAGGAAAAAGTTTCTTCCAGTCCGAATTTATAAAAGCATCAAAAGATACCAGATGCCCATCCCAGAAATCACCGTTTATAATTACCTGATCTACGCTCGAAATGAGACGTTGCAAAAGTTTAAATTTACTCTCGTTAAATCTGTTTGTAAGGTGAGAGTCAGAGAATATCAGCGTGCGCATTTATACATTATACCAATCTCATCTGCATCAGTTTTGTGGTCTTTTTGATATACTTACTTCATGAACTCAATCGCAATCCCATCAGAAAAAGAGATCTATGAACTGCATAAAAAAATATGTCCACCCGATAGTCCAGAGCTCTTGGAGATGGTCTGGACGCACTGTGTTATTGTGAAGGAGATAGCGATGAAAGTGGTGGAGTATCTGAAGTCTAAACATATCGATGTAAATAAAGATCTGGTTGCAGCTGGTGCACTTCTTCACGACATGGGTGTATACAGATGTGTGAATAATCAGGGAGAAACAACTCAGCCATATATCCGGCACGGAGAAGAAGGGGAAAAGTTACTTTTAGATGAAGGATTATCGTATCAATTGGCCAGATTTGCTAGTCATCATACGGGAGTTGGAATTACGCTTGAAGAAGTAGAACAGCAAAGACTTCCCATAGGAAAAGAAGACTGGATTCCTGTTACTCTGGAAGAAGAAGTAGTTGCGTATGCAGATAAGTATCACTCAAAACATCCGAGTTTTAATACGTATCAGAGTCAGGAAGATAATGCAGCTGGCTTTAATCCCGATCACAGGGTAAGAATGATTAACTTTAAAAAGAAGTTTGGCATTCCGGACATATCAGATCTCCAGAATCAGTATGCAAAATGGCAGGCTGAGTTTAAGTGGGGAAAGTAACTTCAGTAATAAAGAATTCTATTGTAACCGCCGGTAAGGCACCTCTATTTTCTTAACAAGTAGAACCACAGAAATAACATGAAGCAGGTCTTAGCGAGGTTTAAGAACTCATTTTTAATACCTCTACAACTGGGTTACAACTTTCATGCTATCTTTTTCGTACAACTTTTTAGATCTGTCGTGATATACTACTATAGGTTGTGCCGGATTTAAAGAATCAAGCTTTTTTCTATCTGGTATACCGCACTTTTAAAATTGAGAGAGATTGAATTATAAGCATCAGGTGACTGTTTTGGGAATTACAAACTAGATAACTAGTTCTCAGTACAGTTGCCTGATGTGAAGCTAGGGCAGCAACAAAAAGTAGCTTCGAAGTACCACTAGAATAATTGAGGAGGTTAAGATGTTCAGTTACCACGACCTGTTAAGACAGGTCGAAATGGAGAGGTTATCAAGCGGATCGAGACTCGAGCAACTCAAGTTGCTGAAGGGTCTACTCCAGGTGACATCGGTCTTAGAGAACGAGGCTTACTCGGAGGAGATAATTCTCGTTTTAGGCCATATGAAGGAGCAGGTCTCTGAGCTGGCTTATCGGTTGGGTCTCGACCTTTCATCATCTGAGCAGGAAACTCAGGCTGAACAGCTGGAGGCTATACAGCCGGAAGCAGAGGAGTCAACAGCTGCAGGCGAGGAGGGTCCAGTCGAGACTCCCCAAGAGATCGAAGAGGTCACATCCGTGGCTGAGGAAGGTAGCCGCAGCACCTATCCAAGGAGGGTTGTGGAAACCCGAGAAGAACCCCACATGCCCCCTGACCAGGCGATCCGACCAATAGCTATGGGTGGACTTTCGACCCAGCAACAAATTCATCAGATGATGGAGTCCTTCTCTGGTCGGAAGGTGCCCGAGGAGCAACTAATAACGGTGAAGGTCATAGCTCACCCCGATGGACATCTGGTGGTTGACATTCCGGAAGCATCCCTCGCAGAGGACGGCGGGAGCTTCATCCTGAGCAAGAAGGCAAGTCAACACTTCATCGTGTTTGTCTTCCCTAACCAGGCGTATATCAAAAACATGTCTTAACCACACGGTCTGTGGGCGGCGCACGATGCGCCGCCCACGTACAGGCCGTTCGTCCTGCCCAATTCAATCTCTCTCACCCACATAAATTTCCCAAACTGCTATAATCCTTCAATGCACCTCAAACACCTTTCAGATAAAGTCGAGCAAGTTTCTAAATCATATTCAGCACAGTTCAAAATCAAGCGCGATGATAACTGGCATATTCTCAAACTTCAGGAAGAACTTGGTGAACTCATTCAGGCGTACTTAATGGTAAAAGGTCAGGCACGTGCAAAAGATAAAACGAAAACACAACTTAAAGCAGACTTTGAAACTGAGGTAGCAGATGTTTTATGTCATGTTCTGCTTCTGGCAAAACACTTCAAAGTAGATCTGGAAAAGAAGGTCGCTCAGAAATGGCTTGCATATTTAAAAAAGTGATACAATAGAGTATGGCTGTTAAAACACAGACTATTCAGAATCTCTTCCTTAGCTGGGTACCCTACGTCTTGATTATCACTATGATCGCATTTCTTTTATACGGAGTTGGTCAGCAAATCTACCGGCAAGGAGCTAATCATCCTCAAATTGAGTTATCAGAAAATGTAGTAAATGAGATTGAGTCAGGAAACTCACTTTTTGGGTATAACCAGAAGGTGAAGTTAGAGATGAGAGAGACCAAGCTGCCTTTTTACATCCTCTACAACAAAGATAAAAGAGTATTAAGTTCTACAGTTGAACTAGACGGAGAAGTGCCTGAAATTCCGGAAGGCGTGTTATCAGCTTCAAAGGAGTTTGGACAGCATCGGGTTACTTGGCAACCCGCACCAGATGTTCGCACTGCTGTTGTTACTCGATACGCAAAAGGGAAGAATGGCGAAACATATGTACTTGTCGGACGTTCACTCAAGGATGCAGAGCTGAATATCGACAGACTCGGAAAAAAAGTCCTTCTCGGCTGGATAGTGACAGTAATAGGATCATTTTTTGTAGTTTTAGCCTCCAGAAAACCTTCTCAATCCTAAAAGTAAAGCTTCTTACAAAACTGTAACCGAACTATTAAAAACCTCTCATTATAAGCGCCTATATTTAAGGTATGTTATCAGTTAGAAAGGTAATACTATGAAAACAAAACGTAAAAATATGCGTGAGCCAGCAGCTTCGCCAACCAATCCTTACTTTCATGAGGAAGTAACATACGATAGTAAAAAAGAGAACTGGTCGGGACTATTTTCCCTCCTTTTAATTCCGTTGTTTATTCTGCTGGTTGGAGTAGGCGTCCTTTCAACATTTAATCTTCCAAAAAGTAACGGAACCGGCGGATTTGAAGGTGGAGATGATGTCCAGATTGGAATTGGTGGAGGAGGAAATATTTCACCAAGTCCTACACCTCGACCAAGTGTGAGTATTTCGCCAACAGAGCGACTTTCACCAGATGTTTCCGGTGAGGGGTTATACTTAGTTCAGTAGTTTTAGGGAGTAGGACTGGCTTTACGCACAGTTCCGGAATTGGTTGAACTCTTTGGAGCGTGAGTTGGAGTAGGAGTAATTTCTTTAATTGTGTTCTGAATCCAGGTTTGAATTTCTTTAAAATCGTCTTCACCCGTTGCAGGCATAAGAATGTACTGTCCAGCATCGGAATTACCTTCCGTTAGGTAGTTTTCCAGAGAAGGAACAATGCTGGTGGTGGTGTATTTTGAAGCGTCTTTCCCAGCCTCACCAAAAAGCTTTTTAATCTGCTCAATATCCAGATCCATCTTCACATACTTTTTACCTTCATCCATTAACGGAAGCACCTTGGGCAGGAATGTAATGCTGAAAACCTTGTTTTTTACTGCTTCTATAACTTTTTGCTGTCTGCGGGCTCGGCCAAAATCCGTTCCGTCCTGGAGCGAGTGCCTGGAGCGTGCGTATTTGAGGGCGGTCATGCCGTCCATGTGCTGCTTGCCTTTATTGAAGTGAAGGTGTTCGTATCTGCACGGAAAAGCAACGGCAGGATCATCGGTAATATTTTCGTAGAACTTTTTTAGCTCTTCTTTATCTTTGAAAAACTCCATTTTAGCCTCTTCTGAAGCCTCAGGATCCAAAAATGACTCTACCTGTTTAAAGTCTTCTTCCTTACCACACATCTCGTTTTCTTTTCCTTCGATAGGATATTCATAGTCATCAAATGTCTTTTCTACATTGATATCTACCCCTCCGAGCAGGTCCATTATCTGCGTAAATCCGTTAAAATCAACGCCTATGTAGTTATCGATGGGCAGCCCTACAACTTCACCAATTACGTCCTTCACGAGCTCAGCTGCCCCCTGGTCATCTTTACGGTATTTATCTGGAATAGCAGGGTAGTTATCTGGAAACAGTCCCATTTCGTAGATGGAGTTTATCTTGGCATGAAATTCACCGTTTTTACCAGGTACTTTTACCCACAAATCACGGGGTAGCGAGATCATATAGGCTTTGTTTTTTTCGGTATCCAGGTGAACAACCATAATGGTATCGGTAAGATAGGCACCTTCGTGACCTTCGCCACCGTACCCTAGAAGAAGCATGTTATAGGAGGTTTTTTGAGGCGAAACAGTGGGTTTTTTGCCTCCGTCACCTGTATTAATTACGTTGTAGAATTCATTGAGTTTGAAGACGAAGATAGCCAGAAAGGCAATCACGAAACCCAACAAAATAATAAGTGCTTTTTTCATAAAGTACCGGTAAAAAGTATCTCTTTATTATACTATAGGAACTCCTTTTTGTGGCAACCAAACCAAAATGGAATGAAATAGGGTAAAATAAACTATGTCAGATGATGAAAGACCCCAATGGCAAGTAATTAAAGGAGGAAAAGACTCTCATGAAGTTGATTTGACTGAAGTGAGCTTGGTGCTAGACTCATCCTTTAGATTGCTAACACATCCAAGTAATCCGGACGCCGCTACATTTAAAAGATATGCAGAGTTAATTAAGAATGGATATATACCCGTTGATATTTTAAATGATGGCAATCGGAGTGTTGGGGGTGCAGATGCTGTAGGGGGAATGCCAGCTGTAACAGCTGAACTAGAGTATAGTCAAGGTGATATAACTTCTTCCTTGGCTTTAGATATGGCAAGTGCAAGCTTACTATCTGTTACTCATAGGCCTTTGGTCGCTGCCATGGTGGCGCAAGCAGTTTGGTATGTGCATGCATCTACGCAAAACCCAGAAATATCTGCTATAGAAGCTTCTACGCGTGCTCTGAGGACAAGTCAGGCTTTTCTGCGACAGTTTGAAAATGCAACTGAAGGGCTTGATGAAGGGTACCAGTATAGTCCGCTTTTATATCCGGATTTTACAGATTTACATGCATATCTAAATCTTGGTTCGAAGGCGTACCATACCGGATTATTCGATAAAGATGCTTTTAGAATTGCTTTAGTGGCGGAAAAAGTTTCTCATGTTGATGAGGTAGTTGAAAAGGAGTATTTGAAAGCTCGTTTTGATATCTCTCTGCGTAATCCTGTCCTTGCACGACTTGCTAAAAGTGGAGACTATGCTGATAGAGAACTTGAGGAAGCAGTTAGATCACGCAACTTTCCTGATGAGCTATTAAAGCGAGAGGTTTCTGAGGATGATCGTAATGCTGCAGCTGTAAAAATTGCGCGCGCCTACGTAAAAGTATTAGGATTAAGCCGCTAGTTCTTGTAAGACTTTTGCTTCATTCCGATTTTTAATTTTCTTTGCTTTTATTAGCGCATTTTTGATCATTTCATAGGCAGTATACTTTGTGAAAGCGGCATCAAGGTCATTTGTATCGATATGGGTAGGATGCACTGTCATTGGTTCATTTCTTGGTTCAAGTCCACCCAGAGGATCTTTTCGACTACTTGCATGGGTGTTAACCACCGGCATATGCGCATTAATAACATATGCTTCATAAGGAATAGTATGAATTAAATCATGACTTATTTGTTGTCCGGTTGCTATTTGAATTCCTCTAAAAAACAGATTAACCGCAATGAGAGTGTGAATAAGGTCAGTATCGACTGTGTACTTCAAGTCGAATTTCTTAGTGATAGAGGAAACAAGTTTTAACTCAAAAATCTTCATTCTAATTGCAGGCTTTCCTGTTACAGGATCTGGTTGCAACTTTTCCATAAGCCTTTTCATCCGGTCTATGACTTCAGGAGACAGCAACTGAATGTTATGCAACGAATGCCGGAAGTCCTCTGTTATTTCTTGAATAAACTTCTTATCCTCCTCATTATCTTCGAGAGCTTCGAATGTCATAAAATCTGGATTGGCGGTTGCTGAGGAACTGGTTTCATGTTTTTCTCCATCAATTTCCCCTTCAAAACGGGCCATGGTAGAAAGTTGAGCAAACATCTGTTTTAACATTGGTGAAAGATGATTAAATAGCTCAGGTTGTTGTTCTGGGGGTAAAAAAGGATCTGTAAGTGTGAATATCTGTTTTTCATTTATAACTAATCCAACATTATTTATGAGATGAGCAATAAGTTCATCTGCGTTTGCGAATCCATATTGCTTTCCGAATTGGGCGACCTCTGCGGAATCCTTAAAAGCTTGAAGTTCTCTAGATGACTTAAGCTTTGAGATAAAAGATGCATCACTCACATAACCATCTAATTCGTAATCATCTCGTCCTGTTTCAATGAAAACTTCTGCCGAAATAGCTGTTGCACCATTTCTCAAGTTACGGGCGAGAATGGGGTAATGATCTGGAAGGATTCTTTTGACTCTGTCAAAATATTCATTTGCAGGTAAATCATCACCCAGGAGCTCGGAAAATTCTATTGAGAGTGCGACTTCTTCAGAAAGAGGTACGGGAATTCCATCAGGAGATCGTCTATCGCTAAGCCGTTGTTTAATAATCTGTTTCACTAAACGATCTGTGGCTATACCTAAGATAGTAGCTGCTGAATACTTTTTTTCTTCATCTTTTGCGCGTTCCTTTGTCTCTGTAATTGAGCCATGTTTTGTTACCGATTCAAAGACAGTTGTTCGTACAACTTCACTTTTAGATTCCGGAGGTTCTGGAATTTGCTCTGTTTCGGATGTTGCAAGATCAACCATAACGTCATTATATTGTTATTTTTCCAGCATTGCACGAAGAATTTTTTCAACTTCGCGGTCGTTAATCCGGTGATGGGGACCGCGGTGCGAAAGAAGAGCGCCCGAAAATGTTTTGGGTATATGCATAAGTTCATGGATAAGTGTTTTTATCTTTTCGCGATCCGACTGTTTGTCATATCGTTTTGCGTTTACCTCAATAATGTAGTTTGGTTCGATGCCGGCAACTTCGTGAAATAGTTTCGACATTCCCCATATGCGGGCGATTGCTCTTGTATTTACATCTAATGAGCGAATACAGTGGATTTTATCGACCTTAATATGATCAAAATTCAGCGCTTTCACTAAATAGATAATTTGTTTTTTTATTTCCGGGGCAGGGGAGTACTTCATAGGAGTGAGTTTAGTATACATGTTTTTGAGGCTAACTACAATTGCGAAAATGCCTTGAGTACGCTACAATTGCCAGGTATGGAGAAAAAACTTACCCCTGGTCACGTTGAGCAGTATTTTTTGAGTCAGTTTCACCTTACAAAAGATGATCCCGGATCTATTTTAGTATCACTATACGCAAAAAAAGCACCAGTATTTATGATGGTCAATCCATTAAATCGAGATACAGGTATTGCAATTATTTCTCAGGCTAACGGAGCAGTAAGGTCTCAAGCACCCATGCTTACGGAGAGCCTCGATGTCTTTGCGAGTATGTCTTTAGAGTCACGTCCTTCTAATCCTGGAGAAGAAGATAACAGTCGGGATACGGAACTGCGCGTAGCATTCTCTGATAATTCAGACGTTACATCAATGCTGCGGGTTGCAATTAATGATGCAGTCATTTCAATTCAATCAGATTTTACAGATCCATTTGAGTCTCCCCAGGCGGCCGAGGCATACTCAGTTTTGAGAATGGTGGTTGAAAAAATTCCCGCACTACAAGATGTCGCTTGCTTATACCGAGAACTTGATCCTAAATATCAAGAAGTTCTTGCTGTTGCGTCTCAGGAGGATTCTATTAGGCGGATAGCACAAAAAACGGGAAGAAGTGTAGCTTTTATTTCGCGAGCAATGATAAGATTAATGCGTCACTTTAGAGTCGGTAGAGATGCGCTTCCAACCACATACTTTATTGCGCAAGCTCTACAAACGAATAAGACAGAGTGATATCATTGAATCAGCATGCTAAATCTTAAACATATATTTTTTGCAGTATTAACATTTTTCTTTTTATTCATAGTTGCTCATGGTGTTGCAGCGCATGAGATACAGATTGCGGAAGATGCGCCGGGGACAATGCCAGTCTATACCGAACACATCGACTCCTTTGATGCGGATATTACGGTCAATAAAGACGGAACGATCAAAGTGGTTGAGTCGATCGTTTACGATTTTACGGATTTGGAACGGCACGGTATTTTCAGAACAATTCCCTTTGTTAAACCAAATGAAAAAGGGAAAAAATATGAAATGATACTACAAGTTCAGTCGGTAACTGATGAACAAGGCACTCCCTACAACTTCACAGCTATTACTGTCGATCCTGATCTTTCAGTAAAAATTGGCGAGGTAGATAAAACTATTTCCGGCGTTCACACCTATGTGATTACATACACTGTTTCGGGAGCTTTAACATATTTTCAGGATCATGATGAGCTGTTCTGGAATGTAACGGGGACCGACTGGAGCTTGATCATCGGAAAAGCTTCCGCAGTTGTGCATCTGCCTGTAAATGAGAATGATACAAGCTTGGATATAAAAACGACCTGTTACACCGGCAGTTTTGGATCCAAAGCACAAAACTGCCAGTCCAGTTTTAGCAACGGCACTGCAGACTTTACCACCACCCGGTTTCTGAGCACATTTGAAGGTCTCACCGTTGCGGTCGGGTTTCCCAAAGGAGTTGTAGCCGTACTCGAACCAAAAGAAATTATTGCTTTTGGGGACACCGCAACCGGCAAGATTGTAAATGGTGCTCTTTTTATCGGGTTCCTTTTAGGGTTTATCTGGTGGTATCTGGGTTATCCCATCTCACTTGTTTTGCGATGGTTTGCGTCCGGGCGTGACCCGAAGGGAGTGATAGGGGAGACCACCGCAGGCTTTGAACCGCCAAATGATCAGGATGGACGAACTATCACGCCTGGCGAAGCTGGCGTCTTGCTGGACGAGTACGCAGACTTCGAAGATGTCTCTGCCACGATAGTTGACCTGGCAAGACGCGGGTACTTCAAGATTGTTGAGAAGAAAAAAGATGATTTCTACTTCACCGAAACCAAAAAGTGGAGTGACGATTCTGAACTCCTGCCATTTGAACTTTACCTTCTGGAAAGCATTTTTGGCACGGAAAAAGAAGTCCGAATTAAAAACAAAAAACTTTATGAAAAAATTGAGGCTGTTAAGAAACTACTGTACGAACAAGTGGTCGCGGATAACTTTTTTCCTCAAAATCCAAAAGAAATTCACGACAGATACAATGTAATGGCCGTGTTAGCAGTGTTTACATTTAATCTCCCTCTACTTTTCACAGCGTATATTTTTGGAAAGAATCTGCTCAAGCGAACGCAAGAAGGTGTGGATGCCCTGAACGTAACTAAATCGCTTCTCAACTTCCTCACTTCTCAGGAAAGACAGCTCAAATTTCAGGCAAAACATCAGTATATGTTTGAAAAGTTACTGCCTTACGCGGTTGCATTTGGTGTTGAAGATATCTGGTCAAAGCGTTTTGAAGATCTTAAACTAAACTCACCAGAATGGTTCGAGGCATACGACTCATCCAGTTTTAACTCTCAGGTCTTCTCAAGGTCACTTCATTCATCGATAAACACCTTTCATTCCGCCTCGATAACCTCACCATATACCTCGACCTCAAGCTCAACAGGACATTCAAGCGGCTTTTCCAGCAGCTCTTCATCATCATCGGGAGGAGGGGGCGGCGGGGGCGGGGGAGGAAGCTGGTAATGAAGACCACCCGTCGGGTGGGGTTATGATAAAATAAGGTGGTGAATGTCCTCGTAGTTTAACGGATAGAATAAGGGCTTGCGGAGCCTTTGATGGCAGTTCAATTCTGCCCGAGGACACCAGGGGGTATAGTTCAACGGTAGAATAGAGGTCTCCAAAACCTTTGATGGGGGTTCGATTCCCTCTACCCCTGCATTTTTTCTTAGCCTCAGATAACGGTACCAAACTGTGCAACCCTTGGTGGGAATCGAACCGTGTTAAGTTTTACTGTGTAAAACAGTGTATTTGGAGAAATTAGGTGAAATCTATTTCTTCCAATTTAATTATCTGCATACCTGGTTCTTCATAGGGATGAACTTTTTTAACTGCTTGACATACAGCTTTTATATTTTCATCTGAACACTCTAATTCTATCCATACACAATCAGCAACAGTAACTTTACCAATTTCACCATCATCTGGATTTGCACCTTTTTCTGCTTTCCACGTTGCCTTTATCTTGTTGATAACAGCACATCGACTATAATTTCCAATCCTTCCTGCACCTTCAACTGCTACAGCATCAATGATTCGCTGAATAACTTTTTCATCATCGGGACTACCAATAATAAGCTTATATTTCATACTCAAAGTATAGCATCAAACTAGGGAGTAGATGAGTTTATGCAGAGTCATGAAGTTGAATGATATTACTTAAATAAAAACCACTTAAACTACGCCAAACTGTTCGAAGTTCGGATACTAACCCCTGCAGAAGTAGATGGCGACAAGCTATAACTGCGACTCCATATGTGCTATAATGCCCTCAAATGGGAATTGATGATGATAGAAGATTACCAAATGATTTAAAAAAGGGTGGAGATGAAGCCCTAACTACATTAAAACAAACTGCATGGGCCTTGCTTGCTGCAGAAAATCCAGAAATTGCGGAGATGTATCTGCAAAAGGCTAAGGATTCTCTGCAATCCTCTAACCCTTTATTGAATGAAGCTGGGATAAATACAACTAGGGAATCAGAGCCAAAACCACCCAAAGAACCCTCTCCTATTCAGATTCTGGTTAAAGGTGCAGGTGATATTGAAGTACTCACGGAAACTATTACTCAAGAAGAAAGCAGTGAGATTCCATTTCACACTGTTGAGTTCGTAACATTTGATCAACAATTTGCTCTCGGTAAATATCGAAGCGAAAGGGGAATTATCGTCGATGGAGAATTAATTATAGATAATTTAATTTCAACCGTTGCATATGAAGCTTTAATTCAAAGAGAAGCCTTTTCTAAAGACAATGTGGTTCCCTGGTATCACATAAGAGGAGATCTGATAAAGGCTAACATAGAATTTGGATATAGGTATACGGTTCCTCAGTACATTAGGCCTGAAAATATTTTTGCACGTATGAATAAAGTATTAGGTCATCGTGTTGAATATACAGCTGAAGAAGGAGAGAGACATGGTTTCTATATAGTATTTGTGCAACCATCTATAATCACCTTCTCTAAATTTAGAGATATTCGGCCAAATTCAGCAATCAGAACAATCCCCCCACTAACAGATCCCACTGTGCAAAACGGAGCACAGGATTTAGCCCCACAAACGCCTTTACCATCAACAAAACCTGTTTATAAACGTGTAGAAGTGCCAGCTCCTGTAGAACCACGAACAGCAGCACCGGCAATGGAACTGCTGCCAGCTAGAACACCCTCTAACGTAAGTAAACGAAAAGAAAAACCACCCCGAGAAGAAGTTGAAGTTCCACAATTAAATAAAGATGGACTTTATCCCTTATTGGCAGTGTTATTATTTGAGAAAGATAATCCATACGGATTGAGTGCTAATCAAAAGCTGCATATGTCTTTAACGAACATATACGAACGCATGTCTCAGCATGTGGTAAATAATCTTCATTCGTCAGAAAATAAAGTTGACCAAGCGCAGATGTTTGGAAGAACTGCTCTATCAGCATGGAGGCAACTTCAGGAAATGGTTAATCGACTTGGTGACGCCAAATTTACTCTATCTGATATACAACAAGCATTTGGTGATGATGAACGATATACGATAGTAAAGCTGTTTATTCCGCTTATAGACAAAGAGCCCGAAGAGCGTCAGCACGTATTCGATGCAGTAGAAAGTACTATTCGTAAGAACTACCATCTACATGATGAAGATTCTGCGTGAACATTCCTATAGTATTTGACTTCAATTACCGCCGCGAGTATAATGCCTCCTATAGTCGTAGTATTTGCTACGAACCCACTACTAGCACCTTTATACTTTTTCGAACAAATCGGCTTCAGATTCCTTGAGAGCAATAAGATCGTTATCCTAGTGGTTTTATTGTTTTCAGTGGAGACTGGAGCTTGAGGAGGGAGACATGCTGACTGCACTCATATAATATCCTTCTAGGGAAACCGATGAAGGCTACGCTTGAAAGGAGCGTACAGATGTCAGAATTGATAGCTAAATTAACCAAGTTCAAGCGACCAACCGATTGCCGGTTACGTCGATTTGACCTTCTGCGCGCAGTATCGCGCAATTTTCTATTCTCTCCTCCTGGTTTAAGACTGCAATGAAGGTTGTACTCTGAAACTAAGAACTTTTTTTCTTCTGCATCTGGGTCAGTTCAAAAAACTTTGATTTCGGGTTCGCAACCAGTTGGTTAAAAATTCCCTCCTCAACAATTCTTCCTTTATCAAAGACGCAGATTTTATCAGCATGCTTTAATGTCGTCACACGATGGGCGATGGTGATGATAGTTTTTTTCTCCAACTCTTTTTCCAGAGCCTCCTGAATTAAGAACTCTGTTTTATTATCCAGTGCGGAAGTGGCTTCATCGAAGACAAAAATTTCCGGATCTTTGCAGATTGCCCGGGCGATGCCAATACGTTGTCTTTCTCCGCCGGAAATCCGGTAACCTTTTTCACCAATCTGCGTTGCCAGTCCCTCCGGCAGTTTTGAGATTAAATCATTTAGCTGAGCAATCTCAACTGCCTTAGCCAAAAGTTCCGGTTTAACTTTCCTCATCAACGTAATGTTTTCCTGCATTGAAAGATTAAACATCTCGGATTCCTGCAAAACGATAGCTATTTTTTTAGTGATCTCATCGTGTTTGATATCATAAAAGTTGGTTTTTTCTATGGTAAAGGTACCACCTTCAAGTTGGTACAGTCCAAGCAGTAACTTTGCGAGCGTAGATTTTCCGCCACCGGACGCACCCGCAACTCCCACTTTTTGAAACTTCTCGACTTTAAAATTAAGATCTTTTATCTCAAACGAAACATCATCATCTGCATTCGGAGATTTCTTATAGCTAAATTTTCCCTGAGAAATCTCAATCGAGTTCCATTCTTTTGGAAACTCTTTATCGCCGTTCGTAGCTAACTGATCTTCCCAGTAGATCGGCATCATGCGGCTGAACGCAGATTTATACTCGATAGACTCTTCAAATATATCGGTACTATATCCGGCCGCATCGATTAACTTCATCAAGTAGGTGTAGTAGAGAAAGATTGCACCTAGAGTTATTGTCCCTCCTAAAAATCCCTGTCCCATCATCAAAAGGTAGATTAAAATACAACACGCGTTAAATACCTGGAAGATTTTCCACTTCATATTTGCAATGCGGACGATTTGTTTACTAAACTCCTTTGCAGAAAACTCATTGTTGTAAATGTTTTTCTTGAAAGTATCTTTAACACCAAGTGTTTTGATGGTAAGAACATTATTGAGACCTTCATAATAGGTCCCTGATGCCTTTTCCTGGGCTTTATTGAAGTCGGTCTGCATCTTCTGCTGTCTTTTATAAAAATTGACGTTAATGGTCGTAAAAATGGTCATATATATTAGAAGAAAGACCACAAAAATGGGATTCAGAAACATAAAAATAACTACAATACCCACAAACGCAGTTATGGTCTCGAATCCGTGCTGGCTTATAAGCTTGCGGATATTCATAAATGCATTCAGTCCGGTTAGAATTCTCTGCACTTTATTTCCGGTATTTTCGGAATCGTGCCACTTAAGAGAGAAGTCCAGCAACCTGTCAAAACCTTTCGTTTTCATGTTGTAACTAGCTTCAAACTGAAGATTTGCTAATTTGTTTTTACTCGTTAAACGAATGACAGCCACAACTCCATACGAAACCGCGAGCACGATCGCATAGATAAAGAAGGGAAGCAGTGAATTACCCGGTTTGTAACCGGTAAAAAAATCGATGATCTTTCCTACAATTATAGGAGGAATAAGCTGGTAGAAAAAAACAGCAAATAAAATCACCGTCCAAAAAATGAACCTACCCTGTTGACCCTGGTGACAGTACCAAACTGCACGAATAAAGTCCCACCAACTGAACTGTTTGTTTTCTTTAGTATTTTCCATATGGAGTAGAACTATAAAAGTATAACAAAGAAGCCATGCAGTTTTATTTGGTATACTTCAGTCATGTCCCGGTTTAGCCACATCCACACTCTTCTGTTTGACTTTGATGGAACGATTGCGGACACTCTTTCTGCCAGCATTACCATCGCAAACAAATATGCAAAAAGCTGGGGCCTGCGGCAGGTGGAAGAGCAGGAAATTGAACGGCTTAAAAGTCTTTCTCCCTTAGAGATTATGAAAGAGTTTAAGATTCCCGTCTACAAAGTGCCGTTCATCATAAAAAAAATTCAGATGGAGCTGTTCGACAGCATGAGCACAGTCCGACTTTTCACCGGTATTCTTGAAACAATTCACGAGCTAGAGAAAAGAGGATACAAACTGGGAATTGTAACTTCAAACACCCAAAAAAATGCTGAGTTTTTTCTTAAACACAACAAAATTGAGTGCTTTGACTTTATCTATTATGTAAATCTACTGCGGGGAAAAGCTCACACCATTCGCCAAACCCTGAAAGAACAAAAGTTAGATCCCAAAACCGTACTTTATATCGGAGACGAACTAAAAGATATAGAAGCCGCACGTAAAAATGCTATCGAGATCGTATCTGTAACGTGGGGATTTAACTCAAAGCAGCTTCTTCAAACACATAATGAATATATCGCCGAAAACCCTCAACAACTTCTGAGACTGCTTACAAAATAAATGCAATAGCTACGAGCATAGCGGGAATGATGAGGATAAGCAAAGAAAACGAGTTCCCTGCATCCGGTAGCTCAACAGCAATTTCTGTGGGAATTGTTGTGGGCACAGCGGTTGGTGAAGTTGCAATCGCAACAATGATCGCGGTTGGTGTTGGAACGGCGACTTTAGTCGGTGCAACAGTAGGGGCAACCGATGCTGACGCTGTTGCTGCAACGGGTGTAACTGCAACTGCTTTGGTGGGAGATAGTGCTACGACGGCTGTGGTAGGTTGTAAAGCAGTTGCTTCCGCAGTGCTCTCAGAAACTTCCGGAGTTATTTCCAGGGGAATCGAGGACTCAGGAACAGCTAGCGTTGGAGTGGGGACACGAGTTGGGGCCACAGTATCAGGGGTGTTTTTTGCGGTGGTAGCATTTTTTTTACTCACACTCATGCCGATGAATATAACTGCACCAATGAGTATGACATTAAAAAGAACTGCTATCGCGATAATCATTTTTTTATTGATCGGTTTTTTTGGCTGAGCTGCAATAAGTTCATTTGCCGGAGTAAAGTGCTGATTTGCTTCCTGAGGTGTTGGCATGGGAGGGATAGAGGAGGGCGTTAACGGGGCAGATCTTTGTTTTTTTTTGAAGTAAATCATCCCGCCGACGACGCCCGCAAGGACAACTACTAATCCGACCAAAGCAATAGGAATCATATGTAATTAGAATACGAAAATAAAACCACTCTTGTCAAATATAAACAGCTTTTATGTCTGAGAGTTCGAAGGAGCAGCAGTATTGATATTGCTCTGAAGACTATTTAAGATAGAGTCGAGTGCTTTATTCTGTTCATTTGGTGCTGCCGGTGCTGAAGGTTCAGACATAGGTGGTGCAGGTGGAGGAGTCATGGGTTCTGGCATGGTTGGTGCTGTAGGTTCAGACATAGGTGGTGCAGGTGGAGCCATTGGATCATTCATGGCTGGAGCTGGTGGTGTGGACGAGTCAGAAGCTGAGGAATCAAGTGGAGCTGTTGGCACCGGAGCAGCCTGCATAACGTCTGGCATCTGCAATGGTGGTAATGTGGATTCCTGTACAGGTGGAACCATAGGGTCTGCGGCTGGTGCTGGAGGCATAGATGGTTCAGTTGCAGGTGGAGGAGTCATGGGTTCTGGCATGGTTGGCGCTGGAGGCTCAGACATAGGTGATGCAGGTGGAGCCATCGGATCTGCGGCTGGTGTCGAAGGTGCCGCAGGTGAGGATGTGTCAGAGGCTGAAGCACCCACTGAGGCAGCTGGTGCGGGAACTGCCTCCATTGACTGACCGGTAGCTTTGGCAACTTCTTCCTGAGTAAATCCTTTTAAGACCTCTGCAGGTGAACCATTCTCTTTATCAACAACAATTACTGGTGTACCAGCAAAGTTGTTGGATGCAGCTAACATTTCTGTTAAGAATTCACGGTTGGACTCTAAATTTTTTTCCTCGAATGGGAGATTGTGTGCGGCAAAATAATCCTTGGCCTGTTTGGAAAACTGACATTCATTAGTGGTATAAATTGTGATCTTCATATTCAAAATTCATTATGAAGAATAAAAATATGTTTGTCAACAACAACTTATTTTTCTGAAAAAGGTATAATATTGTATGAGAAAAAAGAAACGCGGACTAGGTCTTTGGATAGCCCTAATTGTTGGTATAAGTATTTTGCTAATTGCCAAAACTGTACTATTACCAACGGATGGAAATAAAACAAATAATGCAAATTCTACCCCAACCCCTTTCCCGCAAAAGCAGGCAGTAGCAAAGAACTCGATCTTTGTCCCATACTGGGATCTACCTACGGCCTCATCAGTTTCTGATTACGACGAACTGTTTTACTTTGGAGTTTCCGCCACAGCAAGAGGAGTAGATAAAACTGATCCTGGTTATGCAGGTCTGAAAGAGTTCAGCGAATCTGCAGCAGGAACTGACGCATATCTGACCTTACGGATGTTGGATACGGACGAGAATCTTTTGATACTAAATAACAAAAAATATCAGGAAAGACTTATAAAAGAGACGCTAGAACTTTCAAAGAAGTATGGATTCAAGGGAGTAGTGCTTGACTTGGAGCTGGGAGTCATCCCTTTAAGTTCAGTGGTGGAAAAAATCAACTCATTTGTGGCCGACTTCCATTTGAGCGCCCAATCAAATAGGGTTGTGTTCCGGCAGGCAATCTACGGCGATGCACTCTACCGGGCCAGACCCTTTGACGTTAAATTCCTGGCTGAGAACACCGATGGTTTAATTATCATGGCCTATGATTTTCATAAAGCCAGTAGTGATCCGGGACCCAACTTTCCGTTCTCAGGCAAGGCAAAGTTTGGGTATGACTTTCAACAAATGATCACCGATTTTCTAGCCGTTGCCCCCCCAGATAAAATTACCGTAGTCTTCGGAATGTACGGCTACGACTGGATTACCACGGTAGACGGAAAGTATCAGCAGGCCGGAAAGGCACTTTCTTTGGCGGATATCACCGACAAGTACCTGAATACCTGTGACTGGAAAAAATGCGTTGTTCAACGACACCCTCAGGCAGGGGAGATGGAGATAAGTTACGTTGATTCAACTTCTTCTTCAAATCTCATCTATCATACTATCTGGTACGAAGATGCAAAATCGGTGGAGACAAAAAAAGAGTTTCTTATGAAAAAAGGAGTGGGAAGTATAGCTTATTGGGCATACGGTTACTTTTGAGTACTTTCCTTTTTGACCGGTGCCTTCTTACCTAGCACTCCAAGTTCTCTTAGCTTCCACATGAATAATGCTCCTTTGCTTTTTGCTTTAGAATCAACTACAAAACGGAGTGCTTCTTCCAGAACAGGGCGGGGAAGTGTCTTAGCTAACTTTATATAAAGGCTTTTGTGGCGGGAGTCTTCCAGTTTTTCGGCCAGGTGTACACCAAAAGCCTGAAACTCACGGGAAATGTACTTATCTTCAAAGGGATCAAACTTGGTGAGGATATCCTTAATGGTCTGCATTGTTTAATAGTTCTCGACTGTTTTCTGAATAAACTTAATAGCCCAGTTATAGATGTTGTACTCTTTAACAATGCTCTTCATCAGTTTGTTGCGCTGGGTCTTTTCTTCAGGGGACATGGTCAAGGCAGTGTAAATTGCTTCGGCAGTCTGGTCGATATCATAAGGATTAATCTGAATTGAAGATTGGAGGTCCTTGGCTGCCCCGGTAAACTTAGAGAGAATAAGCATGCCTTTATCAGCTTTGTTACAAATAACATACTCTTTAGCGACTAGGTTCATTCCATCATCAAGTGAGGTAACTAAACAGGCATCCGCCAGTTGGTAGTACTCAAAGATGCGTTCACGGGCGATGACTTTGTCGGCAAAGCAGATGGGTTTCCAGTCCTCGGTTGAGTATTTCCAGTTGATCTTTTCTACCAGATCCGTTATCTCATGTTGTAAAGCTTTATATGCAGGGATGCGTGTTCGGGATGGAGCTCCGATAGAAAGATAGACTACCTTTCCCTGGAACTGCGGATATTTTTCCAAAAACTTGTCCAAGGCTTTGAGACGCTCCACAAGTCCTTTTGTGTAATCAATTCGGTCAACTCCTACAATAAGAAATTCATAGTCAAAACCAAAGTCGTTTTTGATAACCTGCTTGGATGGGTTCTTGTGCTTTTCCAGCTTTTCCGCAATCTCATGGTAATCGATACCTGCAGGGAGGTTTGAAAGTTTGGTAGTGTGATCTTTATAAGTCACAGAGCGGGGTTCAGTCTCTACAATAACACCCAGTTCACGGCGTGCGCATTCAATAAAGTTATCTACATGATAGCCCCGGTGGAATCCGATAAAGTTTGAGCCCAGAAGCCCTTCCAAAATTCCCTTTCTCCATGGACAGATACGAAAAATTTCGTAGGTTGGCCAAGGAATATGCCAGAAGGTGCCTATTTTTACCGATGGTCTTATATCTCTCAGCATTTTTGGCAGAAGCGCAAGGTGATAGTCGTTAATCCAGACAAAGGCATTTTCACCGATCTCCTCAGAAATGGATTTGGTAAACTTTTCATTTACTTTGACATACTCATCCCACCATTCCTGAACAAAAGAAGGCTTCTGGAAAACGTTATGGCAGAGCGGCCAGAGCGTTTGGTTGGCAAAGCCATAGTAAAATCCATCTATCTCCTTTTTTTTAAGAAAGATTCGTTTAAGCAGGTAATTTTTATCGGTTGTAGTAACTTTATATCTGTTATGTTCGTCAACCATTTTCTTATCCGCGCTTCCCATACCCAATGCAACCATGACACCACCGATCTGTTTTAAGATTCCGTCAAGAAGAAGATGGGCACCACCGGCTGCTTTTTTAAGTTTTATACCATCTGTAGTATTTTCGTGAATATAGGGTTCTCGCTGAATAGCCACAATAAACTGCTGATTTTTAAGCGTTTTTTTGGCGTACTTAATGAGGTCTTCGGCGTTAATCATACCTTTTATATTGTATACCATAGAGGTAAAAGAAAACAATAGAGTAAAAGTGGAGACATTATATCATATAACGTGCTGTTTTAATATAGTACGACCTAGTTGCATGTAGGAGGGAATTTGTGCTTGAAATAAGCTGCTTACAGTATTCTTACGTAGTTCTTAATCAATATAGAATATGCTTTTAGATACTATATCTTTATGAGTGTATACACTAGTAAAATCCGCCTTGATATTCAACGTTCCGGTCCTCTCATTGAAAACTCCGAGTTTTTAGATACGAAAGATCCGTGTCCCGTTTTTGATGGAAAAAAATGGCATATCTTTGGATCCGGGGGAAGTAGTGAAGCTGAAATCTGGAAGATTCTACATGCCACATCATCATCGGTAGACGGACCATGGAAGCTGGAGGAGCCGTGTACCTTGGAAGGACTGAGTGGACCTCATGTGGCGGCTCCGGGAGTGGTCTATGATGAAGGGGCGTTTCATATGTTTATCCAGACCGAGTTTCTGGGTCTAAATGGAAGAATCGAGTACCTCAACTCTAAAGATGGAAAAACATTTACGTTTGTTCAAACAGCAATACAGCCACTGCAGGATACATTAACTCCAGAAGAACTTACCGCTATTCAGGAAAAAATCCCCGAAGCAGGATTGTACGACTCCCATCCATCAATTATAAATGGACAAAAGTACCTGCTATATTCCGGCGCATCGGAGGTGGGGCGTCCGGATATTTATCTTGTAAAAAGTACCACCAACACATGGCTCGGCCCCTGGCAACGCCTTCGGCCATCCAGAAGTAAAGATGCAATTTTAATGCATGATGAAGTGATTCATCACAATCAGCGAGAGTCCATGGATTATGAGTGGGGGCTTGAGGGCGCGCAGTTGGTGCAGTTGCCATCGGGAAGAATTATTCTTATTGCGGTATGTTTTCTACCGGAAGGGGAGCGGGGTACAAGGCAACGAGTTTTTCTTGCGGTCGCCCGGCATATTCTCGGTCCGTACCAAACGCTCGGTCATATTCTAAAACCAAATGAGGGATGGGAGAGCGGGGAGAACGGGCACGCGGCCGCGATTATTCATGACAACACGTTCATTATTTTTTATCAGGCGCGGCCGCAGGATGGAAACTGGAAATACGGAACTGCAAAAATAGATATTGCCCAGCTGGAAGAGTATTTATTAAACTTCTTATAACACTCTCTTACATGTTCTTTACGTCTTTCTTATTGCAGCTTAAACTGAAACTTCTATCCTTATAAAAGATTGGTATTAAAGATCTATTACAAGTTGACCCCTCTACCCCGAGGGTTTTTTAAAAACAAATGAATAAAACATCTCACACTAACAAACTGTCGTCTGGATACGACATCGTCGTGTTTTCCCATCTTCGCTGGGAGTTCGTCATTCAACGACCTCAGCATATTATTAATCGTCTGGCAAAAGACAGAACAGTTCTTTTTGTAGAAGAGCCAATAGGTTATACCCCAAAAAATAATGGAAAAGCACACGTCATTAATGGTGGGAAAAACATCACAGTAATTCAACCTCAAATTGCTTGGGAGAACATGATTGAAGAAGGAACGCCGATTGTAAATTTGTATATGGAAAAGTTGGGCATCGAGAATCCAATTTTATGGTTTTATGCACCAATGTATGCAGATATGATCGATACCATTGATCACTCTCTGATTGTCTATGACTGCATGGATGAACTTTCAGCGTTCAAAAATGCACCACCACAATTAATTACCAATGAAAAGTATCTCATCTCGAGAGCTGACGTAATCTTCACCGGAGGAAAGTCGTTGTATGACGCAAAAAAACAGCTTCATGACAATGTACACTGTTTCCCCAGTTCAGTAGATCGAAACCATTTTGAAAAAGTATTTAAAAGATCAACCATCATTCCATCAGAGATTGCAGCGCTTCCTAAACCAGTAGTCGGATTCTATGGAGTCATCGATGAACGAATTGATCTGGCATTGCTTCATCAGATTGCACAGGCAATGCCGAAGGTTTCCTTTGTCATGATAGGCCCAGTCGTGAAGATCGACGAAGCAGAGCTTCCTCGTGATCCCAACATTTACTATCTGGGAGGAAGATCATATGACCAACTTCCACAGTATCTGAAAGGAATTGATATTGCAATGATGCCGTTTGCTATTAACAAGCATACCCAGTTTATCAGTCCGACTAAGACTCTGGAGTTTATGGCTGCACTAAAACCAATCATCTCCACACCAATTTATGATGTGGTTCGAGATTATAAGAAAGAAGTTGCTATTGTCTCTTCTGCTGATGAATTTGTTAAAGCAATCAAAAAGTATAGCAAAGAAACAGTATTGCAGAAACAAAGGAGAACTGCATTACAGAAAGCAGTCATTGATCTTAGATCATGGGACAATACTGTAGCAGCAATGAAGGATGCAATGACCGAGGCATTACAGAAGTCACCGGCGCTCATTGAGGAGTCCTCACTCCAGTTACAACCGGCTTACGAACTCAATTATTCACTGTAACATGAGTACCAGCGATTTACCTCAAACAGAGATAGTGGTGATTGGTGCAGGAATTTCCGGAGCAGTACTTGCGGAACGCTATGCAAATATCGGGAAAAAAGTTCTGGTTCTAGAAAAACGTGATCATATAGCAGGAAACTGTTACGACTACTACAACGAGCACGGAATAATGATCTCCAAGTACGGTGCACATTTATTTCACACAAACTATGAAGATGTCTGGGAGTACGTAACCAGATTTAGCAAATGGCGATTCTATGAACACCGGGTTGTTGCTAAAGTTGATGGGAAACTGGTGCCGATTCCGGTAAATATCACCACTGTAAATATGCTGTTCGGATTAAATATTCAAACCGAAGACGAGATGAAGAAATGGTTAGAGGAAAACCAGGTTAAAAACCAAAACCCTACCAACGGAGAAGAGGCTGCACTGGCCCGAGTTGGTCCTGTTCTTTATGAAAAGATGTTTAAAACCTATACCTTTAAGCAATGGGATAAGTATCCCGCGGAACTGGACGCATCAGTTTTGAATAGAATTCCTGTTCGTTCCAACTTTGATGATCGCTATTTTTCAGATAAGTATCAGTTCCTTCCTGATGAAGGATACACCAAGATGTTTGAAAAAATTCTTGATCATCCAAATATTAGCGTCCGGCTGAACACCGACTACTTTGACGTAAAAGATCAACTGAAAAACTATGAAAAGTTATTCTACACAGGTCCTATTGATCAGTACTTCGATTTCAAACACAGTATGCAGGAAAAACTGGAGTATCGCTCAATACGATTTATCGAAGAGACTCTCGATCAGGAAGATTATCAGGGGCATGCTGTGGTAAACTATCCTGGAAACGAAGTTCCTTTCACCCGCATCGTTGAGTATAAGCATATCTATAATCAAAAACACCCGAAAACCACGATTGTGAAAGAAGTGACCTCCGATGAAGGAGAGCCGTACTATCCAGTTCCCAATCCGCGCAATAATGCAATCTTTGAGAAGTATAAAGAAGAAGCAGATAAGTTGAAGGATATTTATTTTGTAGGAAGATTAGCCAACTATAAATACTTTAATATGGATCAGGCTTTTAAGAACGCTTTAGATCTCTTTAACTCACTGGAAGGGAATAAAGTGAATAGAGGGCAGAGGAAGGAAATTATTGAAGCTGATTTCAGATCACCAGGCGATGACTAACACCGATACAGATACACTATTTAAATCTTTTTTTATGTGCGGCTATGAATGCACATACGCTTTAGTGGAAAAAAAAGAGCGATTTGATCTTCTAAAAGCGAGTATGCATGATCAGTACTGCAAAGAAGACTATCAGACCATTAAGAAGCTGGGCATCGAAACTGTCCGTGAGGGTTTAGCCTGGCACCAAATAGATAAAGGAAGTGGTGAGTACGACTTCTCCCGTTTTGAAAAGATGATGCAGGTTGGTAAAGAAGAAGGTGTGCAACAGATCTGGGATCTCAATCATTTTGACTATCCGGAAAATCTGGATTTTTTCAGTCATGACTTTATTGCCAGATTCTCTGAGTACGCTAAACGGGCGATAAACTTGATTCGTAAATATCAGACAGGCACTATTTATATAGTGCCGATTAATGAGATCTCTTTTTCCGCCTGGATCGGAGCAGATCGGGGACTCTGGGCACCCTATAAAACCGGTCCTGCCAACGGCTTTGCATTTAAAAAACAACTCGTTCGGGCAGCAATTGCGGCTATGGATGCAATCTGGAAAGAGGATAACGATGTGCGTTTTATTCAGGTAGATCCCATTCTTCGTCGTATTCCCAGAGATCCATCCAACAAAAAAGTAGCCACAATTGCCCGTGAGTTTAACGATGAAATACGCTTCCAGGCATGGGACATGCTTTCCGGAAGAGTTCTCAAAGAAGAGGTGGGAGGAAACCCGAAGTATCTGGATATAATCGGAATCAACTACTATGCCGTTAATCAGGAGTGGATAATGGTTCATCCGGAAACAAAAGATATTTATCAGGTCATGATACCGCCGGGAGCACCTGAGCACCTCAACTTTACCGAGATCTTAAAACTCGTGCACGAAAGATATAACCGCCCGATGATCATTTCCGAGACTGGAAGCCATGGTGAGTTTCGTCCTAGCTGGTGGGAGAAAATTCTAAAAGAAACCCAGGAAGCAATCGCCGCTGGCATGCCAATTCACGGAATCTGTGCCTATCCAACAGTCGACAAACCCAGCTCATTGCACTTTTTATGGCCACAGTCCGGACTCTGGGACTTTGATCCGATTGACCCCGCCTGTCATCGGCATGGAAACGAGGCTACGCTGGTCGTGATTAAAGACTTTATTGAAAAGAACAGATCCCTTGCCCATTAAATCTGCTTATTAAGTTGTAGTTGTTTAAAGATTGAGTCAAAAACACTTTGTAGTTGCTCAGATTCTTCATGAGTAAAGTTCTGTAAAACATAGTCTTCACCTGAAATCTTATTTTCAGGAGCTCGACTGTCTACGCCAATTCGTATCCGCCAAAAATCTTCAGTTCCAATTTTTTCTTCGATAGAGGAAAGTCCGTTATGCAGCTTAGGGCCGGTAGCATGCTGGATCTTGAATTTACCAAGAGGAATATCTAGCTCATCGTGGGCCACGAAAAGCGATGTGGAGTCCACTTTGTAAAAAGAAAGAACTTTTGCCACTGTTTCCCCGGAGCGGTTCATGTAGTTTTGGGGCTCTACAAAGAGATATTTCTCATGAACAAATGAAGCCTCCGCCACGAATGCAGAGAATTTTGAGCTGGAGGAAAACTCTACATCCGACTTCAGTTTTTTTGCAAGAAACTCTACAAACTTAAAACCAACATTGTGTCTGTTTTTTATATACTCTTTGCCAGGATTACCTAAACCCACAAATACTTTCATGGATTCATTATACCATTTCATTTTTTATCTTTTATTTCGCTATAATGAAGTATGTCAACGTATGTTCCAGATATATCCTCATTACGGTGGGTGATAATTTCACCAAAACGGGTCGATCGCCCTGACGAGTTTACTCATCTAAACAACCAATGCGTTTTTTGTCCAGGCAGCGAAAACCTTTCACCAAATGAAGTATTCCGATTAGGAGTAGGGGAGAAGGATAAGCCCGGATGGACGGTGCGTGTTATTCCCAATAAATATCCGATTACTGATTTTCATGAAGTAGTCATTCATTCACCCGATGATGAAAAAGATATCGCAGATTTTGAACTTTCACAGGTGGAACTTATCTTCAAAGCTTACAAAGAACGCTACAACTCTTACAAAAAAAAGGGAAGCGTCCTCATTTTCTCAAATCACGGTGTGGACGCCGGAGCCTCGGTTAAGCATCCGCATTCCCAGATTGTGGTCATTCCTCATCAGATTAATATGGATACATTAGTGCGTGAACCTCTTAACAATATTGTCGATGAAACGGAGTCCTTTAATCTGTACTGCCCAGAATTTTCCCAGTGGCCGTATGAAGTCTGGGCAGCACCCAAAATCGAGGGGGGAATATTCGGTGATATTACGGAGCCACAAATTTCCGAGCTGGCTGGCTTAGTTCAACGTATGGTACGCAAACTAAAACAAATCTATGCTGAAAAACCGCTTTCAACTTTGCCGTTTAGTTATAACTACTACATCTATCCCAAAGAGAACTGGTATTTGAGAATTATTCCTCGGTTTATTCATAAAGCAGGTTTTGAGCTGGGTACAGGTTTAAACGTAAATATAATTGATCCAAAAATAGCTGCGTTTGATCTGAAAGAAAAAACGATGGATGGGGTGCTGAGGAAACTGGATACGCTTACGCCTCAAAAATAACTTCGTTAAAATGTTATCTGAGCTTCATCTGTTCGAGAATCGGTACCTTTACCATCACTTATTATGATCTGGTAGAAGACTTCGTGTTGTGGATTTACATTGGTGAGCGTTGCATAGTGTAGTTTTGCCGGAACGGTGGAGATGGGATTAATCACAGTAGTGTTGTCCGTTTTGTCATGGATAAGGATGGAGGTGAGATACTCTGTGTCGGTGGTGAAATTGACAAAAAGATAACGACCTTCATGCGTAAACGAAACATGGCCAACAATATTTTCTGCCTGGGTGGACTGCAGTGAGCGGTTGGTTAGGTTTGATAAAACAGTGAGTGAGAGGACAACCAAAAAACTAAAGACGAGTACTGTTCGTAAAGCCGGAAGGGGATTTTCCCAAATCTTAAAAAACTCCAACTTTATTCCCTGGGCTTTTTTGAATTTTACCAGATCATCGGGGTAAGCAAATACGCCCTGGCATTTAGGACATTTGAACAGACTCACATTATGGGGGACAGCTTCATCATTTTCAATAAGATGGAGAAAGATGGTGTCCCGGGGACATACTTTGGGCGTGCCCATAACAATACTTGTATTGGCTTCCTTCGTCAACTGTTCTGCATCGCCAGCCGTAATGCGGTTAATTCCATTGGCCTCAAAGAAGTTGCTTCCGCAGTTTTTACAGTGCAGAATTTTTTGATTACTCAGCTCTACAACCTCGAGATGTTCAGAGCAGTTAGGACATAACATGTTTTTAGTATACACGCTGTAACTTGCTTTTGCATACGTTTCTCTGTAATCTAGTAGTATGTCGCAAGTAGCTACAGATACTCAACCTATGCCGCCATCTGTCGATGGTCTTTCATCTAAAACTAAGCGACCGGATGACTTTGCAGAAAAGTTCGTAAAAGCAGATGAGTATCGCAGAATTATAGAAGTGGAAGTACTGCAAATTATCAAAGATCTGGCAGAAAAAGGGGAGACAGACCGCCAGCGCATTCAGGATATGGCTGCATCGACACTGAACCTAATCCATGTAGGAATGAGTTTAGAAGCCCTTTTCAATAATGTTGTAAAGCTGGACGATAACTTTCCTGAGCTTGCACCAGTGGTGGTAAAGGTGATGCGCATTTATGAAGAAAAGTATGAGCAAAATGCATTACAACAGGTATCTAACCTTGTTAAAGACGGAAAGTATGATGACGCAAACGAAATGGTAAAGAAGGTGTTATTATTTAAAGTACAGTAACTATGCCAGAAGAGCATGAAGGCGCTATTGTTGGATCCAATATTCAAAGTACCAAAAAAACACCTGTTACAACAGCAGTTTTAAGTAATTCTCCTGATTCAAAACCCCCAACAACTACTCCTACCACAGTAACTCCGGATAATAGAGCAGATCAAATACTGGGTGAACCGAGCGAACCACATGAAGTAACTCCTTCGGCGATTACTCCAGATGTATCGAGAATTCCGTTTGCAGATGTAATGGAGTTAAAAGCCCTGCGTTTGGAGCCAACTGCACCGGGATTGGAAGGCATGTTAGCTAAGTTTACCTATGACCAATCACAAATTTTGTTAACGGAACTTCGGGAGGAAATAATTGCCAGTAAAATGCATACCGTAGCAGAAAAACAGGATATACTGGACACCTATGAAAGCATTGCACAAAAAATAAAACAAAAATCAGGAGAAGGCACTACCCAAGATCATATCGATAGTTTAAAGGAAAGTGACAGAGCAACTCCTGCACAAAAAGCATTAGGATATGATCTGGAGTTTTGGACAATGGAGCATACTAGACGCTCTCTGGACAGGCAGTTGGCCAATGCCCAAAAATTATCCGATAAAAACCCGGGAGATGAAAGAATAGCTTCCAACATAGTAAGTATTCAGAAGCGCAGAGAATTAATCCTAAAATCCCAGGAAGAGATTCAGCAAAAGAGACAGGAAATGCTGGAAAGTACAGGCAATCCTGATGATAAAAACATGGATGACCAGGTACTGGCATTAGCAGTTGCTCTGGGAGAACCTCTAGGCGAAGATGAAGAGTCCAATGCCAGAGCACGGGCGATAAAACAGGATCCGGTTCATTATTTGATCGATGTATTTGCGAATGCAGGCATAAATACAGAGGCAAATACGAAGTTTAGAGAGCGAGCGTTAGCGAGCGGGTTTTTTGGCGATAAGGACAAGCCGGAAACGAAGGCAGTAGTGGATGCATTTGGTAAGCGCATCTTAACATTGGATAAGTTTAGTCTGGAAAGTTTGTTACATCCGGATATGAAGCAGGTTTTGCTTCTTATAGCCACCCTCCTTGAGGCATTAAATGAAGCTGTTCAAAAAGTTGATAAAGCTACAGCTTCAGCACATTAAAGTCTAGCTACGGTATCTGCAAAGTACTCTACTTGGTCGATGGCATCCTGTATTTTGTGATGATAGCTATGTACATACGCTGAGTATGCTTCCGAGCCTGGAGTGTTTCCAAACAGTGCAAGTTGTGCTTGTTGGGATGCAGTAACAGTGCGGGGCAGGTCTCGTTTAATTGCTTCAATGGCGCTCGGACGGAGATCTTCATTTTGCAGATATGTGTTTAGAAGATACATAATCTTACTTTTGTTAATAAAATCTCTGGGGTTTGAACTCTCAAGCGCCTTTAAAAAAGTTGGCATAGTATGCGGGCTCAAAATGAACTGCTTCATTGGTTCAGCGAGGCTTTCATCGTATGTTCCTTCACTTTTGCTGCGCCGGGCAATAGCCACAAACGGGGTAGCAAGTTCAACTAAAATTCTGTATCGGTTCGACTCGGTGAAAGTTCGTAAGGTAGCTGGGTGAAGCGGACTTTCTGCATCTCCAATACTCTTTAAAAGTTCCACCCGAACCTCGCGGTTTATGGGTCCCATTGGCGCCAACTTAAGCGGATTGAGCATTCCCGCAACGCTCCACATTGCTCCAATCTCAAGTCTTCTGCTTTCTCCATTGATGCCGGGTTCACATAACAGTTTGGCTAGGGCAACACCTTTTTCCAGATCTGATTTTTCTTTCGACTGAAACAGGTCGGTAAGTTTTTTTTCAATGTCGCTGTAGACTTTTAAACGTCCCAACACTTCATTCGGTTCTTGCTGGAGATTATGTTCCCAGTCTGCAACCAATCGAACCAGATCAGCTGAGTACTCAGATGACTCTAGTTTTTGTTCGATACTGTCTGTCGAAGGAGCGGCGACAAGTGGTTCACCTTCATTGGAGTAGGTTTGCAGTTTGTTTAATACCGAGGTAATACTTCTTCCTTCTGGAGTTTGAAAGCCAAATTCATGTTCTAACATACCATATTTAACCAGAAACACTGTAACTCTGTCAAATTTACCATGTTGAAGTTGATATTACGTATATAAATATAGTTTTCTAGTGCTCCAACTAAATTTACGCTTGTTTTTGATCGATAAATAAGGCTAATATATCATTAGAAAGTTAGTCACATATGTCAGATATAAACTCGGCAGAAACTCGGCAAAATGCGGAGCGCCCTTCTTCGATGAAGGAGATTTTTGCTGAGACAAGCAGCGGGTTTGAGTCTGTAAGTGTAATCTCCGCGAACGAATCTTCAGTTAAGTTTTCCTCTGTTGGAGGAACTATACAAAACGGAAGAGTTGAACCACAGTCCCAAAACGATGCAGCGCAGCACCTTCGGGAAATTGTACAAGAGCTGCGTTCTCCACGAAACAGTTCGTTACCTCCCGAACAACGAAAAAAAGTTTTTGAAGAAAAGATAGACCTCGAGCAACTACAAACAACTGTTCAAAAAAAGCTTTCTGAACTTAAATTAAGTGGACTAATGTTGAATGTTACCACGAAGGATCAAAACCCTGATGTAACAGCACTAGCGCAGTATGCATTTTTGTATGGTGTAGCTACCCACGACCCACTCTTAGGTAGTGATAATCCAGAAGAGGTTATTTCTGACTGCGTTCGTTTTACCCATGAAGCTGTGGTGGGGTATAATCTTGCACATGATGTTCAGGAAACGTGCCAGATGTCAGTTGCGTTGGTAGACCAGGATGGATTAGTAACTGCATTTAACACAGGAGACCACGTGATTGCAGTTAAGTCCGAAACAGACTCCACATTTCAGTTAACCTATCAACAACCCGCTCAAACTCTCCAGATCGGTGGCGGGATTACAGATCCATCAACAGGAGAGGTAATCTACTCCGATCTTTCCATTCCACCAGATAATTTCGAGCTAAAAGATGAAGCTGTTGACGGCACATTTGTGTTGGCATCAGGCCCAGATATACTCCGACTCGAGAACGAGTTAGTGGCTGTAACACCGGGGCAGTCGGCAAATGAGGCTGCCCACCAGGTGGTGCGAAATGCAGATGCGGCAGTAGCCGGAAGTAATGTTGAGTCCAAAGAGGCAGGCGCGGGCGAGCTTTCTCCTGCGCCAAGCGTGCGAGCGGCAGAAGCGATTGCTACGCATGAAGTAGTCTCTACCCGGGCTGCTGCAGATCAGGTGGTGCAGCAGCAGCCGGATCAACCCAATCCTGATCAGGACCCACGAACGGCAATCACCCAAGTTGCGACGGGAGGAGCGGTTCCCGATAATACGCCTCTTGCACCTCAACTACCCGATGATATTCCACCTCCAACGCCGACTCCATGGTGGGTCGATGAACCACTTGGACCTTTAGCTCCTGAACCACCCGAACCATGGGAACCCCTACAACCAGTAGACAGGCTTCCACAACATGGACTCAATACGGAGGAACGTCCCCGAAGTGTTCCCACCCATGGCATTCAGGAACGTCAGGGATTGTCTCAGGCTGGAATTGCTCCAGAGCATCTTGGCACATCAGATAAAGATAATCCGGCAGAGCCATTAGTTTTGGTGAACTTAGCCGCACATAACCAGCCGGTAGATACCACATTAGACCTGGCTGAAACCACCGATGTTGTCGATGCGCCATCGTTTTTTGCAGTGCCGTTACTTTCAAAACTTCCCGTTGTAAAAAATGTTGTGGATGCTATACGTCATCCGGGCGACAGAATCTGGAAAAAAGGATTTGAGCGCCTGCTTTCCAATCATCAGAACGTGCGTTATGCAGATGAGATACGAGCGATTTTAAATGAAGCAGTGTTAAGTAAAGATCTGCCGTTAGGTGTCTCGAATGTTGTCATTAGAGATCTTTTAATAGAGGCTGAAAAGGAAATTAAGCGCAGAAATCAACGAAGTAACCGATCAACTCAAACCGATGACCACGATCATGATGCAGGGGACCACGATGGAAATCATCCACGTCAGGGTGTGCATGCAGATGAGCATGATGTTGAGGAGCCACCACCACCTCCACAAAAAAAACAGACAAAAACCAAGCGGCTTGGTCTGGCAATTTTAGATCTACCGGCCCATATTTTAGGACTTCGACAGACAAATAAGCGAAAAGTTGCAAAAGAAATTCTGAAAAGCCATTTATATGATACAGATGGACACCTTAAACCTGTAATGGAATGGCCGGAGTATTATCAGAGATTACGAGTAAATCAGCTGGAAGAGATACGTGCTTCTGCACGACGTTTTGCTTCGACGCGAGGCTTGGATAGAAACAACAGGATTTCTTTCGAGCAGGAGAATGCTGAAATTCTCGCCCGGTACTCAGATAAAAAAGGCAATTTTAAAGGTGAAGAACGATTTGAACCAGATCTTAAGGATGGATTTACAAAAGAAGACTTCAAAAAAAGACTACTTGATATCATTGTTGCATCAGGAAACACCTATATCTCAACGAATGGAGACCAGTTACAAACACTGGCAAAAGCAAACGATGAGTTTAGAAAGAATATTCTCCCCATGCTTAAACGCAAACAAAGAAACAAGTATCGTAGTTATCAGATGGAAAGCAATGTGTTGGATGTTTTAGACCGACTGATTGAACGAACGAAGTTCCCAGGAACCGATAACTACATGTATAGGGGTGATGCCATGATGTACAACGATGAAAAGTGGCGCAGTTTAACAACTCCAGATATAAACGGACATCGAAGTATCTATGATCGCGAGATTGTGTGGTTTGGAGGGGTGGTGGAGAATGATACGGTTCGCGGAAGACCAGAACTGGGAAAGATAGAAAGGAAGCTAGCAGAGGCACTGGCTAAACGAAGAATACTGAAAGGCCAAAGAAATGCAGCGGCCCGCCTTGCACTGACGTATAACACGCTGCTGGTAGGAGGAACATACGTGGCGGAGCTGGCAAGCGTCGCAGCGCTGAAAGTTGGCGCGCCGCTGATTGGTTTATGGGGAGTCACGCTCCTTAATACCGCACGTTCAACCGGCTTTGCTATGATGAACGGAAAAACACGACAGTCAGCAACCCGGCTTTCCCGACAGCGCGCTTACATAGAGTCTCCGGAAGAAACAGCCAGGATGAAAGCAGATAAATTTAAGGAGCCAGCAGCACTGAACACTCTGGTTGGGTTCCGACAGGAAGGCGACCGGATTTTCCGCGTGGAAGACGGAAAAGCCCCAGTAGTTGCAATTACCGACCTGGTTGCTACAATGTCCGAAGAACTTGACAGCTTCAGAAGACACAAACAAACGTTGCTCAGTACTGAAAATAAAAAACCCTCCGAAATTGCACGCGATAAAAAGCAGTTTTCCCAAATTGCAGACTCCATGCTGATTCGTCTTGCTTTTACAAAAGCACTTATTAGAGTTTCCGATAGTTCGAATGATCCCCGTGAAAACGTACAAAATTTGATTCTTTCTGTTCGGGATAATAAAAATCCTTTGTACACTGAACTGCGGAGTCTGGTTGCAGATAGTGTTGTAGAACTTGCAAAATATGATGAAGGAAGCAATGATGAAACATTAGGGAGAGTTTCAGCGAATCCGGAGTTTCATGCAAAACGTGGTTATATCGATAAAGAAACAGGGGAAAGAGTAACCATGAACCTTCGTAGGTTTAGTACCGGGAACTATCATTACGATGCAACTTCGGCTGATAAACTGGGACTGCTGGAATGGACTACTCTTGTCATGGAGTCTCAGATGCGTTTTGGGGCTGCAGAAGAAACCGCGATTAACTATTTTAAACGGGAGTTCAACATTCCCAAAGAAGAAACAAAAAAATTCTTTCAAACAGAGTTAGGCGTTATGCTTCGTTTGGACTTTGACCAAGAACAGACATTACACGCAAAAGAAAAGAATCTACATAGACTTCTGCTTCGTAACGGGATAATAACCGCACTTGCCACACCTATAACGGCAAGTGTTTTGCATAAAATTCCAGACATTGATTTTGGTGATGCTGTTGAGGCATTCATGCACGCGGGGCAGGAAGTCAGTCATCTTGTCCAGTCGGGATCTTCAACATGGGAAGCTGTTGTACAAGGCGATGTACCGCTTACCCAGGATCCCTCGGGGCATGTGGTTCCAGGTTTAACAAATTTGCAGGAGTATTACCTTGAACATAGTGGTCCTCACGATTTTCCCAAATATTCTGAGGTTCCGGTGGATGGGGGAGTAGTGGATCCACAGGTCGGTGTGAAGGTTGAGAACTTCCAGAATCATACTGTTCTAACTAATCTTCAGACCCATGAAGTTATAGACGTTGGTCCTACCGGAGAAAAACACTTTGAAATTCATGATAGTCAGCTATTTGTAGTAGATAAAGCAGGGAACCGTGTTCCCGCTGAGACCGCGCTTAACCAACAGGTAGAAGTAATTATGAGAGATGAAAATGTCATTCGGGAAGTCGATGCAAAACTACCAGGTGGTTACTATGCAGATCCCGACTATCCAACAGTTAAAACCCGTATTCCAATTGGAACTGAACTGGCGGACCCCAAAGGCACCGGCGTACTAGTTCTAAATGAAAAAAGTAATCCAAATCATATGATTGTGCCGGAAATTCACTTAGATCACGAAGGAAATATAGTGAACTTTCCTTCAAATAGGGGAGAAGTGGTAAACTCAGAACTTCACTTAACTCATCCTACGTATATGGAAAAAGACACAACCAAGGTAGCGGAGTTAAGAGCTGCAGCACTGCAACCTTCCACAGAACCAACACTCTTTGATCAGTACGTAGATCATGTTATGGAAGAACCAACAGGAATATTTGCCGAATTTCAGAGTCCGAATGAGCGAAGAAAACTTACTCAGACAGAAAAAGATGCCGAAGAGGAGCAGAAAAAACATCATGGTCATGGAAAACACAAAACTCCTGAAAGAATTCCACCTGAACGAAGGCATAGAGATGAACTTATTAAACAGGCGAGTAATCTTGAAAGAAGATTAGAAATGCACTTTACGAATGAGGATGAAATTATCTTTACATTCGAACAGTCGGATCTTGCAAATTTAAGGGAACTTTTGGATACAGGAGTGAGACTTCTCTCCCATGATGAAGATAAACTCCCGTATATCAATTTTATGAAAGAGTTTCAGGAAACACATAGAGGAGCAAATAATGAGCTGCTGCAAGTTGTAGAATCAAAAAATCCAAACTTAAGTCAACCCGCGATAATCACGATTACAGAAGAAGGTGTATCACGCGAGGTAATAGAGGCTCCGGGGGAACTATATACGCCATTTGTTACTTGGGAAAACATGGCGTTGGCCCAGCACCGGCTTCAATCGATAGGAAGACACTTCAATAGACAACGCCCAAGCGATGTACAATCTCTCCTCGTTCTGTACCAAGGGCTTGCTACAGCTAAACCGTACGTTGATAATCAGCCACTCGAAACTCAACAGAATGTGCAAAATGAAATAGTCAATCAGGAAGAAGACGAATTTGGTGAACTACTTGATGATGACCAAAATCAGGATGATAACGATGATGAACAAGGAAATGATCAAAATGGTCAAGGTGGAGGAGTTGGCCCCACGCCGTCTGGGCCGCAGAACCCACCCGCAGCAGGCCCAGCCGGAGGTGTGAACCCTCCTGTTCCAACAGCATCTCTGATACCCAATCCACCAACTCCGCCAGCTGCTCCTCCCCAAACAACTACAGTACAGCAGCGAATTGATGTTCAACCACAACCAATAGCTCCACAATCAGATGATTGGTTAAACATGGGAAGCGATCTTCCACCATTTGTATTCCCATCTCAAAATGCATTAGAATCCCCGATAGCCAAAGAACCTTTAACACCCGAAAAGATAAATAGTTTTATTGAGAGTTTTAAAGAGAAGTATCAAAATCAATTGGTTTCTACCGCAGATCAATTTAACACCAGAATAAAGCTTGAAGAAGAAGAAAAAGAATTATTTAAAGACATTCTCTATCAAGCCAGTGAACAATACAGATTGACGCATCCAACCATTGATAGATTGACAGCATTACAGTCCCAAACAGCAGCAACGTCGGGAAATATTTGGAACTATATTCCAATAACAGCTGATCCGGGTGTAACTCAACCTACAATAGTTCAACATGATGAAGAAGAACAACGTAACTATACTTTCTTATATCAGACCGAAATAGCAGTTCCACAGTCAATGTATGATGAATGGAATTTTTATAACCGCTTAAGAAGCCCAGATATACCATATATATCTGAAACCTCACTATTTCACTTACAGTTTGCTATAGAGGACCTTGATACTGCAAAATCAATCCTTGATGAGTCAAATGCTTCAGCTCAACTTGAAACTAGGGAACCTGGTCAGGTAAATGTTCCTTTAAATGAAGCAGAAAAAACTGAAGAATCTCCTGATCCAAAGCTGCATCGATTCGAGTCGTTTATCAATAAATTAAAACATCAGAAACCGGGTAACCCGGAGACAATTCACGAAGATGAGTTTGTAGAGATGGATAAAATCTTATACGAACTTCAGGAAGAAGCACAGAAACAACCTGCATATAAAAAAGTTGAAGATTTATACGAACAGGTAAAAAGATATTTGGGTTCAAAAAATGAGCAGATAAAACACATTAGTACATATCTCAGACCGGGAATTGTGAGTACTCCCAACGAAGTCGCGGAAATCAATATTACCGGAGACGGTCCCAAAATTACAGCACAGGAAGCCGTTGTAGGACTCATACATGCGCTAACTGTTGCCGCAGAAGCACGGGCTATTTTCACAAAAGCACGCAGCGGTCAGCCGGTTATACGGGATATGGTTGCCATGGCCGGCGAGCTGGAACAACTCTATCATCTTTACAAAGAGTTTAAAAAAAAGAGCTAATTTGACTTTAAGCCATTAATTTTTTATCATCTATATATGAGTGATCAAGATCAGAATAATCAGAGTGCCTCTTCACAGCAAAACGACATGATCGATCAGGTTGCTTTAACTGCATTTGTGGATGATCTTATAAAATCTAGAAATGATAGTGGCATTAATGAACAGAATATTGAACGGGTCAGAAATGCACTGCTTGATGAAGTAAATGAGGCAATCAATCTTCATCTTCTGGACAAACTTTCGGATAGGGCCCAAATTGAACTGGATAAGCTATTAGATACAGATCCTTCGGATGAACAGCTAAACCAGTTTTTTATCCGGGAGATTCCCAACCTTGAAGTAGAAATTGCGGCTGCCTTACTTAATTTCCGGGCGGCTTATCTGTATCCTCTTTCCCAGAAAATCGCCAAAGCAGTTGAGTCTATTTCACCGGTACCGACTTCCCCTGACACCCAAACTCAAAGAAGTGATGAGAGTGGAGAGCTTACCGCAGCTCCGGTGCCACCTCCTCAAACCATACAGCCAGAGATAAAAGATATCCTTTCTTCAACACCTTCTCAACCGGCCATACCTCCGGCTGTAAATACAAAGCGCTGGAATTAAAATTCTGTGCCTGAAGTATCTGGTGGTCTAGTACGGGGGTCGTCTTCCTCCTGTATATCATCTCCAGGTTCATAACTTTCATCGACCGTATCCTCTCCACCTTGGTCATTTGAAGCACTTTGATCTGGAGGAGGCATCTTACCGACAGACGGATCCTCACTTAAAGTTGATCGGCCACCAATCGTTGCAAAGTTGGGATCTACGACAGTGGGATCGTAGTACCTGTTCGGGACAGGTAATTGAAATTCATCTGAACCTGCATCATTATCATCTGAGTGGGAAGGAAACAAATCTGCAAAAGTCACAAATTCATGAGGGTCCGCAAAAGGATCCGCATTATCTAGTGTAGCAATAGGTTGGGAGGGAGGAGCATCTGGTCTGGGTACCAGCTGAGGTGGAGGAGGCGAGGCGTTTTGGTTAGGGAATATGAAAGGTGGTAATTGGTCTTGAGTTGTTATTAGTGGATTTCCTCTGGTCTCTTCAAGAATCTTCACCCCTAATCGCATGGCATCTATTAAGTCTGTTAAATCACCTGGTCGAAGTTTCCGGTTAAGACTTTGAATAAAGTTAAGCATCCCATCGATTTCGCGCGCTTCATGCCCGGTATTCATTTTAAACTCATCCGTACGTTGCTTCACGCTGGTCAAGAACTTTATAATGGAGTTTTTTTCATCTGGTGGTATTTCATGAAATTTAAAAATAGAAGGCGAATTATTTATTTCTACTAATTTATTACTGTAGGACTCAACTAAAGTCTTTCCAAGGTCAATGGCCTGTTCTTCCTCAGTTTTAGGAGTTGTGGTTTGCGGATCTTGATCTGCATCTTGTGCTGTTGATGGAACGTCAGAGGCAAACATCGATTTAACTTTACCAACTAATCTTCGGACTGGGCTTTTTTTTTCTTTTTTGGGTGCTGCTGCATCTGTTGGGGGAGCTGGTTGAGCAACTCTTGGTAAAGGTGGGTGGTCAATTATATTTTTAGCTTGCTTAATATCTTCCAACACATCGTCAAAATCGAATGTGAATACTACATTCGTTATTTCAAAATGTCTATGCAGTCTCTGTAGTTTTTCATGCGCAGACCTTGCTACATCTGAAGAGTCATTCACCAGTGCAGCATTTGCTTTATTAATTAAATTCTTAATTAAGGATATTTGTTCAGGAGTTAATCTCAAATCTTCATCCGGATGAGAGTCTTTAAACTCTCTAATCGTGGTTTCCAATCTAGTAATACTTTGATTATTCACTTCGACATTGAGTTCACGAGGAGTACTTTGTGCTCGAATCCGATTATCCGGCGGAGTTGCAGCGGCAGGTGCTGTCGTTCCGTGATCGGGAGTTGCTTGGACAGGAGCAGTAGCATGAGGATGACGAATCGGTACAAGTGCGCCCAGGTGATCAGGAGCATGTGTGCCCAGGTTAAGAGGTGTATGAGCAGGATGCCCACCATGTAACACATTTGCATTATGTAACGCCATTAGGGCTACTGTCTGTGGGGTTTTAACGAGTCTCAGTCGGTCTTCTGCGAGTAAATTATAGCCAGTTGTGACTCCATACCGAGTGTTTAATGTTTGAACTGTTTGATCCGGATCTAAAGCCATTTCTGAGCGGAATTTAATCTTTGCAATTAAACCCTCTTCAATATGTTCTCCCACAGAGTGGAGAATTTCCTTCATGATCCATAGATTCCGTAAAACTTCTTCATGATCAATATTTCCGAACTCATCACGGCAGGCATTCATAAACTGTGCTTCAAAGAGTTCCGCTGCGTCATTCTTCTTTTCAGGAACTAAAAACTCCTGCCTAAATCGCTCTGCAGCACTTTGTTCTGTGGGGTCGGTAATGTTAAAGTCTTCTGCGTTATAACCTAGTCTTGAAAAAAACTCTCGGGCTTGTCTTTTTTTTTCTTTTTCTGCTTCGCTGTCATGCGGCAGCTCTAATAAGTCGCGCATGTACCCAACCATCTCTGTTCGCCACTGTTGTGGAGAAGTGCTGATTCGTTTCCTGTCCTCAATAGATAAAGCAGTAAAGGTACTATTAATGCGGGCATTTTTATTTGCATCGTTGAATACAAAGTCCCGTGGAGTAAGTTCTGTGTCTCGTCTCTGTGCAGGATCGAAGTCCTCCCGCCAGATATGAGCACCGAGCGAAGTTGTAAATTCAGAATCTAAAAGAAAATCTCTTTCCACTTCCACTTGCGGATGTTCCTGCTCTGCATTTGCCATATCTATATTATACTATGACAGAAGATTCCAAATTCGTAAAAAGGTTATTCTTCTTCAACACCAAGAAGTTTCAAAACGACGTCTTTTTTATATCGCCTGTCGCCTCGTGAGTTAATTCGGATCGCCGGAAGTTTTCCTTTTTTTCCCCAGCGTTTTATCGTGAGTGAAGAAACCCGAAGAAGATTTGCAACTTCGCGGATGGTAAGTAGGTCGGGAAGATCTTTGATAGAAATTTTAGACATATTTTGTGTTTAGACTGCTAGTACAATTTAGATTATAAAAAATTACTTTGTTTATGTCAACAACAAACTACATCAAAGTATAACGTAGCCTTAAAAAATATCAAAGAAAGGAACTTGTCTTGATTTATTCTTCATAATTTGTTAGTTTTTTAGTAATGAAAGAGTCGCAAAAAGGTGAGATATTTACTGCTTTAGCCATAGGTGCTTTTATAGTTATAACTGCAACTTCTATTGCAACTTCATTATTTGGGAATAAGGCTCCACAAACAACCAAAACACAAGCGGCCACTACATGTGTGAGGTATCCAACTATAACTGGAAGAGATGCACCACCTGCGGGATACTACTGGGAGGCAGACTGTGATAATAGATTGGGTTTCCTTAAACAACCCATGTGTTCTGCGCGGGGAGGTAGTTCGGGGTGGTGTGTGAGTAGCAATGAGTGTAATCAAAATATCGGTAATCCGGATAGTGGCAATGTAAATACGGCAACCAGTAACTTTTGCTATACAGAATTTGGGGATAGGGTAGAAGATCAGAGATGTATGATGTTGCGATACAGTGGTACGTGTCCAGCTGGTGGATCGTGTGGTCCCCAACCAGGTTTTGCCTGCGGAGTGCAACCTCCACAATCCACACCCACGACACAGCCGGGGCAGCCGACTCCTACCCGAACACCGGGAGGCGTTCCGGCAAACTGTAACGATGCTGTGGAAGAAGTGTTTTTTGATAAAAGGTATGACCCCCAACTGAGAACTAGAACAGGAACTCTAGGAAGAAATCGGGCTGACTGTTATGTGCGGGTTGGATCCGCAAATATGAGCATAGGATGTTATGTGAGAAATAATGCTTCAGATTCCGGTTTGTCATGTGAGTACAGAACACAGGTAAATGCAAACGGCAAGGTTTACTACAAATTTGATTGTTATGTTGCTCCCGGCTACAACGAGTCAATGATGGTAGCCGGCATGAACTATGGATTATGTCAATCCGGTGGACAGTATGACTGGACAAAAGCCCGATACTGGGCGCGCATCAGTGATCCACCTCCCGCACCACCAGAAAATGTTGCACCAGCACCAGGTGGGGGATCGTCACCTGCACCCACAGTTCCCACCTCTCCGCCAAATCCGGGCGGAGGAACGAATCCACCAGGAGTCACCCTTCCGCCGGGAACTGAGCCAACCGAGGCGCCACCTCCTACAGAACCTCCGCCATCACCGGGTCAAACCACGCTTTCAGTATCCGGAAAGGTTACTATAACGGGCACAGGACCTTTGGGATCAAAGATTTATATCATCCGTGAACTGCCAGGAGGCCAAGATACACGTGGCATATTCAATGTAAATCTACAGAACTCGCGAACCGCAAACTGGAACTGGAGTAATGCATTGCCAAACTCTACCTACACAATGTATGCATACATGCAAATGTTCGATGGCTCAACACGAAGCAGTGCGCGTAAAGTTGTAAGATTTGGTCAAAGCAATCTTTCCAATATTGATTTTAGTATTGAGTCGCTGTCGGTTACCACACCTGCACCATCGTGCACGACACTAGGAGCAGGATGTAAAACATCTGGTGGTCGAATATACATGTGTCTCAATACAACTTCTACTGCAGTGCGCTATCTAAATATGGCTGAGTGTAGCGCGGATTATGAAGCAGCCCGAAGGGCTGGAGGAAACACCGGTGGACTTAAGTGCGAAAGAACACTGGACAGTGGAGTTGTATCGCCAATGTCAAACGGATCAACGTACTGTGAAAGAAATGTGGTGAAAAAATGTGTAAATAATGTTGAGTTAACACAAAAATCTTGCAGCAGCACAGAGGTCTGCGAAACCAAGAGTGGTACAACGCAGTGTTCTCCTAAATCCACAGTACCTGGCCAACCTCCGGCTCCTCAACCTCCAGCTCCGCCGGCAAACTGCACTCCAGAAAATCCGGAGCTAGTAGTATATAAGTTATCATTTTCACCTCAAGTCATTACTCATATGGAAGCTTTGAATGAAGATATATTTAAGCTAGTTATAAGAGCAGTAAATGGCAATAAAGAAATAGCTACACCATATGTGGGAACAGCTGTGGAATGGGAAGGAACTAATGTAACTGTATTTAAACTACAAGGTGTCGATCTTTCAACAATTTGCTTGAATCAGGGTATGCAGGCAACTATGTATTTAGGTTCAGATATGAGCAAAGTGTTGGCTCAGTCCGAAATAGTTCAGTACAACAACTCCAATAATAGCAGCCATGTATTTTCATTTACCCAACTAGCCGATTCGTATAAGGCTGAGGTTCCTAATGTCCCTGTACCAACCACCCAGTTTCAGACTTTGGACAAACAAAGAGGTGATATTCAGGCACGGGTAGACGTTGACTATACTACAGACGCAGGTCAAAGTATGGATATTGGTAAGTTAAACGACTACTTCAACTATCATACAAATAAATACTGTCGGTGGGTGCATGTGCCTTTTGAGCCTGATAGATGTAGAACATACAAATCTGATACCGGCCCAAGCGATCTTGAGAACAACACAATACTTCATGTAGAGAGAACAAACAGACCGAGTTGTGTTAATATCAACCCATTCGACAATATCTGTCAGCAGGACATTAAAGCACAAACACCAGAAGTACCATCCAATGTGGCCCCATACTTCCTTTTACAATGGAGAGCCTCAAGTGATAACCAATCAGGAGCAAAGATGTATGATATACAAAATAACGCGTTAGTGCCATTAGAGTATAAAATTGTGGTAAATCATGATGGAAAACAGTTAGATGATCGAGTCTTGAGAGTGTTCGGTGATCCTAATTATCAGGTAACAACCCAGAACAGAACTATTAATGTAAACATCAATAAAAAAATCAACTTGACAGCAGGACTCATGGTTTATGAACTTAAGTTTGAAGGTGCGGCTATTCCTGATAATGGAGAGTACACTAACTTTAAAATCAGTAACATCTCACCAAACAACAACTTGATTTCGTATAAAATTCCTATAGATGAGTGGATTACTCCTCCCGATAATAACTTCCCTTACCTGATGTATCATGATCGTGAAAAAGAGGCTGGTATCCAAGTACGTCTAACGAAAGGTCCTGATGGTAAATGGAGAGGTAGTCTATTTTTAGCCTTTGGAACAAAACCTGAACTGAGAAGTGATTTACCGAGCAATATTAGCTTTACAACGTCTTATACATGTGGCGCTCCGGGTAGACAGGTAGCTTTGGCACCAAACCACACCGTTCCAGATCCAAATGATCCTATAGAGTCGCGACGCCATATAGATAAAAATAACATCAACCCGGCAAGTATTATACGTATTAGTTGTAACTAAGATGAATATTAAACACAGAATAAAAACAATTTCAGCAATTGCCATCTCGTTATTTATTGTACTTACCTTATTCAAAGGACAGGATAGTCCCAGAGAGTTGTCAGAGAATGTTCGCAGTAGGATTATCCGTAATCAAATGGTCGCAAAAATATTAAAAAACGACACACAAAATATTGCAAACTCACTCATAGAAAAGACAGTTGAGTATCCGGCTTTCACAAAAACCGTTGAAGCAAAGTATGACAAGACAGTAGAGTATAAAGGGAAAACAATTCACCTGAAAGTGTACGATAAAGACATAGTACTAACTGAAGAAATGCTGGAAGAAATATACAGAGTGGAGACGAAAGGACCAACACAATAATTTTGACAATGTTTGCTATATATATTACATTTAAAGTATGAACCTGGGACCAATTTACTTAGATACTAAAGAAATATTTCTTATCTTAGCCTCCATTTTGTTGGGAGTAGCAATTTTCTTTAACTGGAACTTAGTCTGGTTTGATAAAACAAACCTATTAACCTTGACACTGCTTATCCTTATCACGAAAGGCCTTCTTCCCGCCATTCACAACGAGGCCTTTCTTATCCTGGCAATAATTGCGGTTTTTTTAACGCTCTTTTTACCTTTGTTTCAGGTTATACTGTTTTACTTTATCAGCTTCCTCTTCTTCCGGCTTTTAAAAGTGATCTGAAAAAAACCGCAGCTTCAACTCTAGCTTAGCATCATTTGACAACGATCTTTTCGTTCTGTTATTCTTAAATCATCTAAAAAATACTATGTTTGATTCATATACTTCAGCTGGTAAACTCTACAAAAAAGTCGTTGTTGGCTTCATTCTTGTTACAGGTCTAGCAACAGCTTTCTTTTACTCGTATTTAACAGAACAAAATGCAAGAAGATCGAGTGCTGCAATAGGGGACTTTGTCTCGATCAACTTTGACCCCGCAGCTACCACAATGGAACTTGGACAAGAATACACAACGGTATTTAAGTTTGAAGGTAGTAATAGAGATATCTCGGCCCGTGGCTATGATTTTGTTGCCACCTTTAATAATAGCTTAATTGAGGTTACCCATATCAACACACTTTTCGGTAAAGAGGACACAAACAGTGATACTGATAAAAGCCTGGACTCCGTAAATGAAACCGGAATTATAGTACTTTCTGCATCAATTATTGGTAACCCGGAAGTTCTGGCGCCGGGAAGGGATCTTGTCTCTGTAACTTACAAAATAAATTCCGCGACACCAATTGGCAGTACTCCTAACTTCAAAACAGTTGTGAATGTGAACGGAGTTATAAATGAAGAAGTAGGGGATGGACCAACAACACCTCTGGAAATCAATCCAACATTCTTTACTTTGTTGACCGGAGTAGTTTCACCTGTTCCCACCGGGCCAGTACCAACGCAACCGGTTAATCAGTGTGGAAGATTTCAGGATGTGGAGCCAGGTTCAACATTTTATTCCTATATTCAGTGTTTGGGTTGCAACGGCACGGTTCAAGGATATGCTTGTGAGTCACCGGATGCACCAGACCAAACAATTGGTATCTGTGTCCCACCGGAAAATCTCCCATATTTCTTACCAGGAAACTTTATGACTCGTGGACAGATGGCAAAAGTAGTGGTTAGTAACGATAAAGTAATTCGACAAGGTGAACCAACAGGCCAAACATTTGCAGATGTTCCAATCGGAAGTACGTTCTATAGATACATTGAGTTCGCATTTCAATCAGGATATGTTAATGGTTACCCATGTTCACCGGATCCACTTTCACCAGAACACTGTGACGCACAAAACCGACCATTCTTTAGACCCAATGAAGACGTAACTCGTGGTCAGGCAGTAAAGATGTCCATCATTGCCCGAAACCTAGGATCAGATAACGTTCCTACGGTTAACACCTTTGCCGACGTTCCGGTTGGAAGTACATTCTTTCCTTATGTTGAAGAAGCTTTCAGGTTGGGAGTTATAAATGGTTACCCATGTTCACCGGATCCACTTTCACCAGAACACTGCGATGCACAAAACCGGCCATTCTTTAGACCAAATGAAAGGTTAACTCGTGGACAAGGATCCAAGATTGTAGCAGTTTCACTCAACTGCACACTCTCACCAACTCCAGGAGCTGGATCACCAACTCCGGGCTTTGGAACACCAACACCCACTCTTCCACCAGCAACAGGAAATACACCAATTAATTTGAACTTAAAGTTTCAGGGAATTACTGCTCAACCTGCGGGTAATCCGGCAATGAGAGTCAATGTGAAAATTGTGAGTGCCTCAAACGGTAAATCATTTGCCCGACAGGTAGACTTTAAGAGTGATGCCAGTGGTAACTGGATAGGAAGTACAGCCATCGATCTCGACCCAACGACAGATCCACCATCTACCAGATACTCAGTATATGTAAAAGGACCGAAACATCTTAAGAAACGAATCTGTGTTTCAGTTCCAACAGAGTCTGTACCAGGTACGTACTCATGTGCCGGGGACAGAATTCAGTTAACACCCGGGGAAACAAACCTCATTGACGCAAGGGGAATTTATCAGCTTGCAGGTGATCTTCCGGTTAACAACGGATTACAGAATGGACTGATTGATTCATCAGACACCTCTTATATCCGGATACATTTTGGTGAATCAGATCCAGCTGTACTGCAGATAGCAGATCTAAACCTAGACGGAGCAGTTACTACACAGGACTTTTCATTAGTCATTTCAGCTTTGGGCGTAAAATACGATGACCCGGAAGATGATGCTTCACCAATTGCCAACTAATATATGGAAAACCAATCAAACTTAAAACCAACTCAGTCAACAGTACATCACGATCCGGACTTTAACACTCATACACTTTGGATAGCTATAATCGGTGCTTTACTGCTTATTATGGCATTAGGGGTTGGAATTCTTGTCCATGATAAATCGGTTAAAGAAAAAACATCGATGAATGAAAATACTTCAATTGAGCCAACTAAGGTACCGGTAGGAGGAAGTTTCAACTTTACGACTGCAGCTACAACTGTAAAAGCAGGACAAAATACACTGGTAACGATAAAGGGGGATTCAGAAGGAAAAAGTATTGTGGGGTTTGATATCCTCATCACTTATGATCCGGAGTCTGTACGGATAAATCAGGTTGTCTCAAAAAATGCAGAGTTTCAGATAAGTTCTTTCACTAAGAAACTGGGACAGATCTCAGTAACCGGTACAAAAACCTCCGGTAATTCATTAGCTGCCATCTTAAACGCCTCCGATCTGGTTACGATCTCAGTTACTCCTCTAAGAGCAGGACCGCTTGGTCTTGAGCTAAAAGAGAACATCGGTAATGAGAAAACAAAGTTTATTGACCAGGATTATCAGGAATATACACCTAATCTAGGCTCATTGAATCTGGAAGTATTATGAAAAAACTGAGCGTTGTGCTTTGCTCTATTGTAGTTGGATGCTTTTTATATGTTACATCAGCCTCGGCTGTAGCTGCTGCTTCGTTGCGTTTTAATCAGAGTAGCTTTAGCGGGAGCGTCGGCGGCACCATATCTGTAAGCGTCTTGATTAATCCCGGAACTGACGCGGTGTCCAGCGCCGACGCGCACATTCTCTATGACTCAAGTGTATTACAGGCAACAACGGTTGCAGCCGGAACATACTTTCCCAGCGTTACCAATCATATTTCAACGGGGAAAGTCTCTATCTATGCCACAGTAAACGATGTAGCATCATCAAAAACAGGAGAGGGGACAATTGCTACTGTTACGTTCTCAGTTCTCAAAAACGGCAGTACCACTCTTCAGTATTTCTGTGACTCTACCTCCGCTGGTACTTCCGCCATAATTAAGTACGATCAAAGTAACATAAACGCACCAAACATAATTGTCTGTAATCAGAATGGTTCTGCTACGGTAACAGCAGGAACAGGTGGAGCTGCACCAACGACAGCACCAGGTGGAGGGACATTAGCCACACCTACACCAGCCTCATCATTGCCCGCCACCGGAACAGTTGAAAATATTTCCATGATAGCAATCATGGGCATTGCATTAATTGCAGTGGGTGGCGTTGTTAAATTTTTACTCTAACTATGGAGATACCTAACCAACCAGTACAGCCACTACAACCAGCCCCTTCAGCCCAGCCAACTGCTCCTGTTCAACCAGCTCATGGATCTGAGAAAAAGTTTTCCAAGAAAATCCCTATCCTGATTGGTCTCTGCATTGCCGCACTGGCAATTCTGATCTTATTAGCAAGAGGTAGCCTTACTAAAGCAGGAGACGATAAGCCTACCAATGTCACTATTACTCCAACTTCAGCAAACTCAGTAACGGTGAACTGGTCTACCGGTAATCCAACCATCGGCCAGGTCATGACGTCTACCGATATGGATACCTTTATTGGAACTGCTTCAACCGAGTCAGTTCCGGATTATACGCCTGAAGATGGAGAGTTGAAAACAGATCATGCGGTGGTTTTGGATAATTTACAGGCTGGAACTACGTACTACCTACAGATCCAGATTGGAGACTCCGTCTATGATAATGACGGGGTTCCGTATACCTTTACCACGCCTGCCACCGATGCAGATGTAGACACACAGCCACCAGTACGGGGGGCAAAGCCAACTTCAAGCGTGAGTAATCCGTTTTCAACATCACCCACCCCAATTCAACATCTCGTCATTCCGAACTCCCAGGCTGCACCAACAACTGCTGTCGCCGCATGTACCTATACCAACTGCGACGAGATCAAAGCTCACTTTGGGCAGGGCTGTGCAACAAAGGACTACATTCAGTGCTTGAAGAAGTAAGTAAGCTAGAGAGGAATAAAGAAAGGAAGCACAAACTGATAGACTGGTCTTAAGACCAAATCTAGCATAGAAGTCTGACCATTTAACGGGATAATGATCAGAAAAAGCACAAATATTCCGTACTTCTGAAGTGCGTACCACTCATCTGCTTTATCCTGGGGTAAAACTCCACCTACGATTTTGAAGCCATCCAAAGGATGAATTGGCAGCAGATTGAAAATTCCTAAGATCAGGCTCAATTGTATCGTAGGTATCATAAAAAATAGTCCTATAGGACTCAAAAAATCTAGTTGGAAAAAAATGAACAATCTCAGGAGGATGGAGAGTATCAAGGCCAAAATGAAGTTAGATAGTGGCCCTGCCAGAGAGATGATGGCTGCATCCCTGCGTGGATTCTGCAGATTGAAGGGATCAAAGGTTACCGGGCGACCCCACCCGAACCCGATCATCAGGATCATGAGGGTCCCAATCGGATCCAGGTGCTTTAACGGATTGAGGCTGAGCCGACCCTGGAGGCGGGGAGTGGGATCGCCCATCTTTTCCGCAGCCAAAGCATGGGAAAACTCGTGCACGGTTATAACCACGATAAGCGCAATAGCGGAAGCGATGAAAGAAAGTGGGCTCGAAAATAAGGTATTAATCATAAAAAAAGAGTCTTTGGGATTGATTTTCTGCTAGTTCTATGTTAACATAAAAAGAGTTTGAACTCAACCTGCAAGGCTGGTTAGCTTCAATCAATTAATTCAAAAATACTATGCAATGTTATCACTGTGAAAAAGGCGCTCTATACGGACGATCTCATACCCACCATCGAGGTGTGGCTGGAGGACGCTGGAAAAAAAGAGCTCCTAAAACACAGCGCATCTTTCTTCCAAATCTTCAGCCGATAATGATTCTGGAAGAAGGCGTTGAAAAACGGGTCAAACTCTGCAACAAATGCTTAAAGAGAGTCAAAAAAGATCTGAATGAAGGTAAAAGACCATTTTTTCAGCTTGTTCACTACAAAGTACCAGCTTCCACGGGGGCTCCTGTCGCCACTGCTTAAATATCAGTTTTCATCTTCTTAAGTTCGCCATCCTTTTCTTCATATAGTTGCGCATCTTGTTCTAAGGCCCGCTGGGTGAAGAGGACGCCGTTCAGATGATCAACTTCATGTTGCACGATAATCGACTCAAAGTCTTCAAACCACTTTTCGTGCTGTTTTCCATTAACATCCTGGTACGACAGTTTGGTGCGGTAAGCCCGTTCCACTGGAGCCCAGATTTGGGGAATGGAAAGACAGCCTTCCAAAGGAGTGCCATCCGATTCTTCTTCTGCTTTTTCTTTTGCTTTTTCCGGCCAGACTGCATCTGTTTCCAGAATGTGCGGATTAATAATGGTTTGCGTCTCACTTTCCGAAGATGGCTTCATCAGAAACAAAGAGATACTTTTTCCCACCTGAGTTGCGGCCAGCCCAACGCCCTGAGGATCAACACAGGCGATCAGGGCAGCTTCCATATCGGTTACCAGTTTCATCAGTGATGAGTCAAAAGTGGTTACGGGTTTGGTTGGCGTGGTGAGAACCTTGTTTGGAATATGAACTATCTTCAACATTTTCATATTATACCTGAAAATATCCGAGGCTAGGTAAAAGTTTTGGGAGTTAGGTATAATAAACTCATGAAACTTTCTGTCTGTCTTGCGACGTATAACGAAGAAGCAAATATCGGACGCTGTTTAGAGTCCGTAAAAGAGATTGCTGATGAAATAATTGTTGTTGATGGAACTTCAACCGACAGTACCGCAGATATCGCCAAAAAACACGGCGCAAAGGTCGTTGTTACTCAAAACGAGAAGATATTCCAAATCAATAAACAAAAGGCCTTAGACGGTGCAAAAGGGGACTGGGTTTTGTTGATGGATGCCGATGAAGAAGTAACACCAGCACTTCGCGACGAAATAAAAAAAATTATGGAGATGAATCCCAAAGAAGTTGAGAAGTATCAGGAATCGTTGACCAATAGAAAACTATTCTTACGTCATCAGGAAATTTTAGCAAAACGGGATGGTGTTATCGGAACTCAATCCGGAAACTACAATGCTTTTTTTATTCCACGACTAAACTATTTCCTAGGAAAATATATACGATACGGTGGCGTCTATCCGGATGGAGTGATTCGTTTATTTAGAAACGGAAAGGCCAGACTACCCGCCACCGATGTACATGAACAGATGGTGGTTGAAGGAAGAGTAGGCTGGTTGCAGAATGATCTGTACCACTATGATTCGCCCACGTTCTCCAGATATATTGCCCGCAATAACAGATACATTAACTTAATTCGTGATGAGTTCAAGCGGGATAGTGTAGGAAAGGATCCTTTTACTCTTTTGAGGTATATGGTTGCTAAACCAGTAAGTTGGTTTTTCATGACCCAGCTAAGACACAAAGGAATTCTGGATGGATATCAGGGAGTTATTTTTTCTTTCTTCTCGGCGCTTCGCTTCCCTCGCGCCTACTGGAGATATTTAAGAAGTTAAGATTGTAGATCGGCTTCCACGAGAGCGACTGTGATAGCTACTTTCGTGAATGGAGAAGTTGAGCTTTCACTACGTTGGAGAAGTGAGTCCTTTAGATGTTTTGCAGATTCATCTGCCATCTGTCTTCCTAACTGAAACCTTGCTTTATCCAGTTTTGCCTCATCTGAGATGCTCAGTCCCTTTTTATTGAGTACATCAATTGCTGAATCAAAGTCTTTGAGAGCTGATTTAGCCTGTTTATACTCAAGTCCAAGCTTTGCTACCTCGACTTCGGTTTGATTGGGTTGCTCCACTTTTGTTTCGGGAACTACAGGTGTTTCTTTTTTAACAGGATCTTGTTCAATTAAAGTATTTATTCTATTTAGCACGTCTTGCATTCAATCATTATAAGGAGAAGATGAGAAAAAATGCAACTTTCGAGGATCAAACACCAACCTTAAACTCCACCACGTCGCCGTCTTTCATCGTGTAGTCTTTGCCGGCGCTGGTAACTTTTCCCTGTTCACGGGCTTTTACCCAACCTGGGGCCTCGACAAATCCGTCATAAGGGACGACGTCTGCTTTAATAAAATGCTTTTCAAAGTCGGTGTGAATGGTACCTGCTGCCTGAGGAGCAAGGAATCCGTTAGGAATGGTCCAGGCGCGAACTTCTTTTTCTCCAGCGGTCAAGAAAGAAATTAATCCTAAAATTTCATAGGCTTTTTTGATAAGTCGATTCAACCCGGTTTCTGGTAGGCCGTACTGATTTAAGTACTCTTTTTGCTCTTCCGGACTAAAGCTCACGATCTCATTTTCCAGCTTGGCGCAGAGATAAATATATCCGGTGTCGGCTTCATTAGCGGAAGCGAGAACGTCTTCAATTTTCTTTTTCGTGCCTTCTGCATCTCCAAGTTGGTCTTCAGATACGTTAAAGACAAACAAAACCGGCTTCATGGTGAGAAGATTGAGCTGTTGAATAAGTGCTCTTTGTTCATCATTCATCTTAACTTTTCGGGCAGGAGTGCCTTCGTTTAGCTGGACTTTTAAAAACTTAATAACCTCAAAGGTAGCCAGCTGATCTTTGGAGGCATTCATCTTTGGCTCAGGCTGGCGGTTGAGTGTGCCAAGATCAGCAAGAATAAGTTCTGTCTCGATGGTTTGAACATCGCTGAGGGGATCGACTTTGTTGGCTACATGGATAATGTTGTTATCATCAAACAGGCGAACAACGTGCACGATTGCTGCAACTTCCTTGATGTGGGATAGGAACTTATTGCCCAACCCTTCACCCTGCGAGGCTCCTTTTACCAGGCCGGCGATATCATAGAACTCCACAATGGCAGGCACGAGCTTATCCGATTTTACGATGCCGGCCAGAACAGGGAGCCTCTCATCCGGTACTTCGACTACACCAACATTCGGCTCAACCGTAGCAAACGGATAGTTTGCCGCAAGAGCAACTTGTTTCTGGAGAAGTGCGTTGAATAGTGTGGACTTGCCAACATTTGGAAGGCCAACGATACCGATTGATAGGTTCATATCACATCTATTATATCATTGTAACAATCAACTTGACTGTGTTATATCAGAGTTTTAAACTGTTGTATGGATGACGAAAATGAGCAAAAAGGACAAGACGATGAGTTACCTCCATCAAAAGAACTAGAAGGGCAACCACAAGAATCTGAAAAAAAAGAAGACGATTCTTTTAAGAGTAAATTATCTATCGCTCGAAGCGTTTTAAAGCAGGCGCATGCAGACATTCAACTTCTTCTTGCAAAAGATGTAATAGTAGGTGAAGTTCCTGCTTTAGATCCTGATCAATTTATATCAAATATATATAAACTCTTTGAATCTACTGAAGCACCAGACGCGACGACTCTTCTTCAACAAACTCATAGGCTCACTATACAAGGTGAACCGATTGTTAGAAGATCAGAAGCTATTCAGGACGAATTAGAAAAAGAAGTTGATAATATAACGGATCAAATTCATACCATTGAACAAGAACGTCGCAAATACGAACAAAAGGGTACTTTAGGAAGAGCAACTGGATTTTTGAGATATAAAAGACTAACAAAAGAAGTTCAAGGACTTGTTGAAAGAATGAAAGCTGCAAGAGAAAGTCTACAGAAAGCACGAAGCACAGCTTCATGGCAGCAAGTAAAGTTAGAAGAGGTAAAAAGAGTACATCATGGAGTTCTCCAACACTATATTACTACTCAACTTGATAAAGCGAGGGTTGCGTATTCAGATTGGATAGACGAAGGAGTTCAAGGAAAGCCATCACAAGAGGTACGACAAATACTAATAGATGAAGATATTAATAAAAAGGTAGAAGAATTAATTGCTTCTGGTAACTGGAATGAGCAAATGAAGGAGAAGTTTTTTACGTTATTTTATAAGGCGTTAGCAGATGAAGAAAAAAAACCTGGAAATCCATATGAAACTTCAGAAAAAGAGCTTTTAGCTAGAGAGATATATTCCAAGTATGGATTTACAGATCAGGTGAATTTTTTTATTCGAAATAAACAAGATAAAAAATTTCTGGAGAGAATTCTGACGCATATTGCATATCTGGAACTTGATGCACAAGAAAATGAACTTCAAAAACTGTTGCCATCCGATTACTATGAGTGGTCAGGAGCAACACTTGCTAACAAGGGGGTATTAACTGCTCTGCTGCCAGAACAGCCTCAAGATTCTAAAAAACGTATTTTCTACCCAATGGAAGCCCTTACACCTCCGTATTCAACTCATTTGGATTTAGATTTATGGGATGTAGTTAAACGATCTCCAACGATACAAGACTCTCTTAGTGAGGAAATAGCAACACTCGACAAAAATATTGAGGAAAAGTATTTAGATTTATCCTTAACTGATAGCTTTGGAACATATATTGATGGCTTAACCCATTTTCCTAGTCCGACAGGAATAAAAAATTTAGTTCTCATAGCAGCAGCTGATTTCGGAGCATATCGCACAACACACGCAAACTCTACTTTAAATAAATTAGCTAAACGTCCAGATTGGCCACAGCTACTAAATGCAGCATTAACAGAGTATCCTGAGCTTGCAAAAGCATATGACACATTGCTCACATGGAATATGCGCGACACTGCTTCTAACTATAATGGCATTCAAGAAATAACAGACAGTTTTGTCTATTCAATCTATTCTACCAGCGAGAATAAAAAAGAGATTGCACTTGCAGAAGCAGGGCTAAATACAACCTTTCTTCTCCAGATTTTGGAGAGCAAAGGAGATGTCACAAAATCAGAAATGGAGAGTCTGTTAAAAGCAATCTCGCTATTGAAAGAAAAAGTAGACGATGTAAATGGATATAGTTCGTTTCATACTAACTTTAGAAAAGTTATAAGACAGACGTTGTTACAGGTTCTGCGTGCAAATCCAGATGAAGACGTGGATGTAAATTTGAAAGCCTATACTAATAAATTGGTTTTTCTTTCAGAAGAAATTGCCAGACAACAAGAAAATAAACAAGTCTTAGAATATTTAGCTTCTTATCCAGTTCTTAGAAAAATTGGAGATGAACAGCTAACAGAAGAAGATAGAAACTTATTACTTCGAGCCTACGAATTCGCACCTGTTTTACTTACACGCACAGAATATAGCAAGGATGTTGAACTCTTAGATCTATTTGTTCAGTTTGCTTCTGAAAATAGACTACGTTTACTAAATAAAATTCCAGAATTAGTCCCGAGATTTTTACCGGAGAAAGAAGTTAACGAGAATATTAAATTTGCTTTCTTACATGGTGAGAAACTAATTCTTGATGAAAGTGATTTAACTTTTTGGAATACTTTTCTGTTTCTTGAAAATTCAAATTGGAGCGAGCAAACAGACATTTCTATGGGAAAACGCTTATTAGAACTGCGCAAGTCACAAGAAATTTCTGATGAAGATTTAGTTGAGTCTATCCCCAGACTAAGGCTTCACTACATTCAACAAAACATTAGCCCAATGTTAGAAGGAGGTATAACCCGTGATAATTGGCAACACTTACTACTTGCGTTTATCGCAACTGAAATGGGTGAAAGGTATTTTGCTTTGGATCAAAGTCAATTGACTAGGCTCACGGAACTTTTTCAAAATACTCATACAAAAGATTTTTGTCTTGAACAGTATTACACCATCTGGAAGGCGTATATCAATCAACCAGATATTGAGGCGATTCCTTTTACTATGCTTCAGTTCTCAGAATATATTAACGCGATGGAAGGTGCTGGTCCGTTAAAGCATATTGAAGCCTTAAGTGAGTTTAGTCATGCATTAAAAAATGCATTTATTTCTGAAACAATTAAGCCCCAGACAGTAGGAGAAATGAAGACAAAGCTTAGTAATTTAGAAGAACGATTTAATAGGGAACGGTGGTCATATGAAGATAGGACTAATTTTTATAATATTTCTAGTACCCTAGTGGAGGCTGCACCAAGTCTTTATACGAACTTTCTAGATATCGTTCCACTTTTGGGTGCATCCGATCTCAAGCAGTTTGCAAACGACGTTCTGCCTCTACTACATGCTCAACTAACACTGCTTCAGCAAGTAGATGAAAATAGTATAGTATCGTATGACCCTAAAGATCTTGTAAGGTTACGACAAGAATTTAGTCTTGTAGCAACAAAGATCCAAGCTACAGGCACAACAAATGTATCAGAACAATTTAAAGATGTAAAAGAAAGAATTCTAGAGACAATTAAATCTAACTTTAAAGAACGTTTCGGAGTGCTTAAAATCCCAGACAACTTAGATGAAAAATCCGTACGGACCATTCAAAACTCTATCCGTTATTTATCCAACATAGCCAATAGAGATCCACAAAAAGAGTTAATACTATCCTTTTATCTTGGTTTGCAGTTAAACGACGAGTGGGCTGCTTTTCGTGAAGGTCAGAACATTGATCTGTCATCATATTTCGGAAGTCCTAAACTAGAAATACTTCAGTCTATCATTGCCGAACGAGACAAATTGATACAAACATTATTTACCGATTTAGGAGTGGAGGAAGTTAAAATGCCTCGATTTCAAAAACTTCTGCAATTAGACAGTGAAGAAGTTGCAATCGGACACGTACAAACAATCGATGAAAGGTTGACATCTGTTATAGATGGCGTGAATGATTTATTGGATGAGGATATCTATCAAACAACTTTTGAGAAAGATATGCTTAAGTTCTTTAGGATGTATCAAAGTAGATCCACGAATGCAGTTTTGGCCAAAAGCTATCAGCAGATAGAAGGAAAACCAGTTGAACTTACACCAGAGGAACAACGTATTCAAGATCAATTAAAAAAAATTCTTGAGGAAAATGGCAGAACATGGTCAAAAGAAGGAATTAAATCGGTCCAGGATGACACAAAGCATATCGGACTTGTTATGACGCTGGTGGATTACATTTCAGCCACTCAAGCTGAACAATCAATAGTGGAATTAAAGCAGCGATTAGATCCGCCACCAGATGTCATAACTGTTTTCAATAAACTGGGAGAAGACTTTAATCCAGGTTCAGGTGCGTTTGCTTTATCTGTAGACTTGGAATATCTTGAGAATGCCATAGCCAAAAACCAAGCAACTTTATCTAAAGATGAACAGGGAATTTTGGTGGCACATCTGGAATCAATACGATCGCAGATGCAAGTACTCGAAAAAACATTCAAGGATATTCAAAATAAATTTGAAAACTTAAAACAAACAAAGCACATCGCCCCAGATACATTACTCCGAGAAAGAATAGAAGCATTAAATCAAGTTATGTATGCCAAAAATACAGAACAGCAAATTCGCACAGTTATGTCTCATGATATGAATATCATAATCGAGAATATCCGTGGTTGTTTAGGAGCCTTGAGAAAGGAGGTAAATAATGATACTGATCTTACCTTCGGTGATAGCAATAAATTTTTCATAACATCCTATGGAGTAGATAAGAAAAAGAGTATAGCGGACGAGATTGTTTTCTTATTGCCTAGCACATCTCCAAGTGGTGAAAAAGGATTAACGTTTGTTATGGATCTTTTTTATGGTTTGAAAAACATGGATATTACTATGAACCATACAGCTGTGGTAGTAAAAAAACTGCGAATGTTAAAAACAGAATTTCCAGAAGCACATCTTAATATCCTCCTTTCGCAGAAAGCTATGGAGAGTGCAGGGGTAAATGGAGAATTTGTTTTGAACCAATTACAACAAGCAAATGGTATCTCCTGCGAACAAATTGACGCCATGCCAGTAACAATTCATCCTTCTGCGGTTGCTGATCATTATACTGAGTTTTCAGGATGGGGAAGAGGGAATGGAGATCGTTTGGCAGGGGGAATCTTGATAACTATTTAAGAAAAGGAAATGTTTTGCCTCGAAATGTGGAGGTGTGTTCCAACGATTCCGATTGATAGATTCATACAGGCTCCATTGTATCAAATTTAGCCTAGAGATTGCGCTAAGTTCATATTGAGGTGGGCGATTTAGGCACAAACGGTCAAAAATCGCCCGGAAAGGGGAGAGAAGTTTATTTTTGATAGCATTGGTCGTTTTACAAACTGCAATTTTAATCAGTTTTGGCTGGTTTTCATTATATTTTTCGGAAAAACTTTAATAAAATAGGTCTCTTTACCAGATGATTTTATATCAAAAATGCTAAAACTATAAGACTGAATTTGAGCCTGCACGTATTTTCACTTGACTTAACTAAAGTACTTTAGTAGAATAAAGCAAATGAGAGACACTGGGTGGATTAATAAATTTAGTGATAATCTTTTTGAGGCCGTCCTAGAGCTGAAAAACCTAGACGAATCCCGTCGTTTTTTTCGTGATTTATTAACAGAAGAAGAAATCAAAGAGTTCGCCAACCGTTGGCAGGTAGCGCAGATGCTTTCTGAGAAAGTTCCTTACGTAAAGATAGAAAATAGAACCGGTATGAGTACAACCACCATTGCCCGCATTAGCAAATGGCTTTCAAATGGAATGGACGGATACCGGTTAATTATAGATAGAATGACAAAGAAACATCATAACCTCGCCAAGGCGGGGTAGCCCTTTTTATATGACCATGGCAACCCCGCTACACGCGGGGTTTTTTTATGGTCAAAATTATTAGTTTTATAACGATATGGAACAACAAATCGGGCGCATTGATTTTTTACGAAATGTAAATAAAGATTTTGAACAAAGAATAGGTGATAAAGCGAACGTTCTGGATATAGTAAAAAAAGTGATTGATGAGCGAACGCAGAATATAACAGATCTAGGAGAGCGTGCGATAGCAAGATATGAAATAGAGTATGCAAATGGGGCTGAACTAGAACAATTAGTTCAAGGTTCAGATCTAGAGGAGTACGGTCCAGAGTTGAAGCGTGTCTTAGGTGAGCGGTGTAACTACTCATACTGGTCGCCACTGATGGACGAAACTGTTTTTGCTGGTCTCACCGAGATTGAGAGGAGTGAATTGAATACCCTTAATGCTGTTGTCGATGTTGGGGCAGGATCTGGGGACTTGTTAAAGACATTAATTGGATGGGGAGTTAAACCACAGAATGCACTTGGAGTAGACATTTCACCAACAAGTGCAAACAGAGTTCGAGAAATAGGATGTGAAGCAAGAACGGGCCGATTCGAAGAGGTGGTTTCATCAGAAGAGTCATTCGATCTAATTTTCTTAAGTTACTTTATCGATCGTGATCTAGATCAAAGGAGTACTTTTTATCGCGCAATCCAGACTCTCAATTCAAATGGGACACTCGTTCTTGAAGGATTATTTCCCTGTGTTCCTATCGACCCTAAAGGACAGATTTATGCAAATCCTGAAAGTACAATAACTCGGGGTGAAAGTACTGATGATGATATAGCGCTAGTTATAGATTCATGGAATGAAATTGCCCAGGAACTGGGCATAAGTTTAGAAGTTACAAAAATTGGCACTGGTCAGAGGGAAGTATATAGCCGTGATGGTCGCGAAGAGCTTCCATCAGATGTTATTATTGCCAAAAGAGTTAATTAACCATTTTATTTCAGATATGAAAGACAGAATACCAAATCCCGCCACGGATGACAAAAACTGGCAGATACTTTTTAATACCCAGTTTGAGAATCTACAGCGCGAGGGAAGAATATCCACGCTATGGATCAATGGACTGAGCAAATTGGGCTTAGATCAGTCTAAAGCAGTTGATGTAAAGATATTAAATAAAGCACTGGCAAAGTATGGTGACTGGGAGTGTATCCAAACACAGGATGTAACAATTGCTTCTGCTGGAGATTGGAATAGGTTAATTGTTCAACAAAAAATACCCTCTACCAACTTTGTGCGAACACCAGAAGAGCTTTACTACTGTGATGAACCAGATAAGTGGCACGACATAATGGGACACGTACCGTTTTTACTCGATAAAGAGTACACAGAAATGTATCTAAAAATATCGCAGTTATATCTGGAAGCAGAACAGAAAGGCAAGAAATTCGCAGATGATGTTTATACATTAATCTCCTATATTATCGAAGTAGGAATTATTAATGAGAATGGAAGATTAAAAGCGATTGGTGCAACGTTATACTCATCTGCTGGTGAACTGGAAAGTGCGTTTAAAACCGGCAACTATGAGCCTTTTGATTTAGATAAGGTCTTAGCACTAGGATATTACGATAGGTCTGATATTCAAAAAAAATACTTTGTGGTGGACTCAATTGAGCACATTAACACAGTTATAAATGAGTATAGAACTCGTTATTTAAATGTATGAATACGAAAAAAATAGAAGAACTAATCAAAGAACTACTACTTGAAGTGGGTGAAGATCCTGCGCGCGACGGGTTGGCGGAGACGCCTGCTCGCGTCGCGCGCTACTTTACAGAGGTTCTTGCTGGATACCAATTAAATTTCAAAGAAGTTATGAAAACCTTCCCAAATGATGGTGGAGAGCACATGGTGATAGTGAAAGATATTCAGTTCTATAGTCTCTGTGAACATCACTTAGTTCCATTTTTTGGAACAGTTTCTATCTCGTATATCCCTACAAAACAGATAGCTGGACTTTCTAAATTTGTACGTCTTGTGGAGGTCTTTTCAAAGCGATTACAAGTACAAGAAAGATTAACAAAACAGATCTTAGACGCTGTTGAAGATGCTCTAAGTCCAAAAGGGATAGCTATACGTGTGCAGGCAAAACACTTATGCATGTCCATGAGAGGTGTTCGAAACGAACATTCTGTTACTGTAACTACTGCATATTCTGGAGTTTTTAAGGAATGCTCAAACATGCGTCAAGAGTTTTTAGATCAACTATGAAAATAATACTTGTTATCCGGCAAAGTTTAGATGGCATAATTTCGAGACAGATTAATGATGGAAAAGACTGGGGGTCTGACAAAGATAAAACATTTTTTGAATCGAAAGTTAAGGAAGTGGGAGCAGTGATTATGGGCAAAGATACATACGAAAAAACTAAGATTTCACATCCCCAGATACTAAATGGGTCAAAAGTTTTGGTTTTTAGTCATAAAAAGATAAAAAATAAGAAAAATATAACGTTCTATGACGGAGATGTAAACGATGGTGTGAATTTCTTTCAGGAACAAGGAATAAGCTGTGCTGTTTTAATTGGAGGTGGAAATCTAAACACCCAGTTCTTGAAATCAAAATTGGTAGACGAACTATTTGTTACGCTTTCAGGAAGAATCTTCGCTCAAAAAGTAAGAGTATTCGGAGAGAATGCACTAGATATAAAACTAAAGCTTCAATCAGTAAAAAGACTTAGTAAAAACGAGTTGCTTTTACACTATATCGTTATAAAGTAGTCAGACATCGTAACTGGATGGTTATTCTTTTGTTACTACTGTTTTATCTGATGGCTCCGAGTTTCTATACCAGACATAGTACACAATCGGCACGAAGAAGAGCTTCACGATTCCAGAGAATAAAAGTCCGGAAATGATTGCGCCTCCCAAACCTCTCCACAATGGATCAGAAAGAGTAATAGGAATAAGACCGAGAATACTGGTGATAGATGTTAACAGAATGGGTTCTAGTCGGCTTCCGGAAGCATCAACTACCGCTTCCCGCAACGGCATGCCTTCCTTGCGATTGTCATTTATCTTTTCCACCACGACAATCGCGTTTGTCACAACAATTCCAAAAAGGGCAAGAACTCCAATCAAGGCAGGGAAGGAAAGGGGAGTTCCCGTAAGAGCAAAGATATAGAATACACCCGGAATAGCCAATGGAATCACCATAATTGTAATCAATGCCTGACGGAATGATCTAAACTCGATAACCATCGTTATCAGAATTAACATGACAGAAAGTATCATTGCAGTAAAGATGGACTGAATAGACTTCTGGTTTTCTTCATTCACACCACCAGTTTGGTATGAATAACCAGGTGCAAATGCAATCTTTTTGGCTTCATCAAGCAGTTTTTGGTTTTCAACTGTTGTGGAATAACCTTTTTTTATTGCGGCAAAGACCGAGATGCTTCTTTTACCGTTTTCACGGGTAATAGTTGTGGGGTTTGTCTCTAATTTGAAAGAACCAAGGGATGTCAAAGGAACGGTATTTGCCACAACTGCGGTCCCAGAAGCTGGACCTGGTCCCGATGCTGCTGCTCCTCCACCGTTCACCGGAATGGAGATGCTACCAATTTCTTCTGGCGTAATGCTGGCAGAACTAACGCGGAGAACAACATCTGTATCTTCATTATCCATTTTGATGGTATCAACTGTAAATCCGCTGGCATAGGTTCGTAGCCAGGTGGAAACTGCGTCCGCTGTCAGGCCAGCATCGCTAAGCTTGAGATAATCAGGGACAAAAACCAGTTTGCTCGTTCCCGACTGAATGGATTTATTTACATTGGTCAGGCCAGGCTGCTTTTCTAAGAACGTAACCAACTGTGAAGCATACGCATCCAGCTGTGTGAGATCATCTCCAAGCAGTTTGAGCTGAACGTCGGCACCGGCAGGAGGTCCGCCTGATAGCTCAACGACTGCAAGCTTACCAGTTGTATAGCTCTGATATTTTTGTCTCAATGCTTCCGCAATCTCGATAGAAGATCTTCGTTTTTTTTCTGGTAACAGATGGGTTGTAATTAAGAACACATTTGAGTTCCCGGCTCCACCGGCAAAAGTATCGGATGGAGGGAGAACACCGGTCTGGGCAACCATAAACTCCATTCCTTCAGTAGTTTTTAATTCCTCAAGAAGGCGAACTGCTTCAATGGAAGTTATCTTGGTATTTGTTCCGGCGGGAAGTTCAACACCAATATACAGAAGATCTGCATCTGTTTTAGGAAAGAACTCGTTTACCACAAACCCCAGCGGAACTAGAAGATAGGCGACAACAGCAAAGATAACAATTGCAGTAATGGTAGTTCTTCGTGCCCGGGCTGAACCAATAATTAGGTCAATGATGCGCATATACTTTTCACTCAAAATCTCGGTATTGAAAAGTCCGTGATCAACAATTTGTCTAGATTTGGCAACCGCTGCATCGCGCCATTTAAAACGAGCTGTGTACTCATTTAATTTTAGAGCTAATGCAGTTTTGGTTTTGCTGAAAGTATAGGCAAATGCAATAATAGCAATTAGTAAGGCAGGCAGAACGGCATTTTTAGGTAGCAGAAAAAGAATAAATGCTGTGGCGCCCACAAACGCCAGAACCCGCAGCAATATTTTTATCCTTTGAGGGACTTGGGGCTTCAGGATAACAATCATCAATGGTAATGTTATGAAAACCGCAATTGATGTCGAGGAGAGTAAGGTGGCGGTGACGACCAATGGAATAGACTTGATAAACTCACCGATAATTCCGCTTGCAAGCAGCAACGGTACAAATGCCCAGATGGTTGTAATAGTTGTTGACCACAACGGAACGATAAAGTCTTTCCAGACCAAAAGTCCCGTTTCCGCAGGAGTGAACTTTCCCGTAGAGTAGTAGCGGGTCATGGCAGCTACTGTTACGATGGTATCGTCGATCAAAAGGCCAAGCGCGATCAAAAACGCAAACATGGTAAGGAAGTTAAGAGAAAGACCAAGTAAGTTCATGATAGTAATTGTGGAAAAGAACGTTAAAGGAATGGTTAGCGATGATATAAAAGCCTGTCTTAGTCCTAAAAAGAGAAGCAAGTTTATGAAAACCAGAATAATGGTCGATTTAAACTCATTAATTAGGTCACTAAACTGCTCATTCACTTCGTCGGCACTGTTGAGAATATTTACCACCTGAAACTGATTGTTATACTCTATTACGGTATCTTCGACCACTTTTTTAACATCCTTTTCCGATGCATCAATATTCGCGGATGAAGTTTTGTAAACATCAAACTCCACTGTCTGCTGAATGGGTGCAGTTAAGTCAGTGTAGTAACTTGTCTGTTGATTTAGTTTAGGAGTTTCGCTGACCGTTGCGATATCCGCCAGCTTTAAAACCTGATCTTGCACAGAGAAATGAATATTACGGATATCTTCAATAGATACTACCTGCTGATCAATTGAAAGAGCAATGGTAGAGGAGCCGGTGGTAACAGAGCCGGCGGGATAGGCAGATGTTGCCCGCGAAACTCCCTGGGCAATCTGGGGAGGCGTAAGGTTGTACTCTTTGAGTTTGAGGGGATCGATGACGATTGTTACTTCCTGTTGGTTAAAACCGCTAACAGTAACCCGGTCAACTTTTTGCAGAGACTCAATACGGTCTTTTAAAATGCGTGAGAACTTCATTAAGGAAGGAATGTCGCCATTTCCTTTTACGGCAAACATCCAGATTGGCTGGTTTTCAAAGTCAACCGCAGTTACAGTCGGTGATTTTGCATCGGTGGGCAGAACTGCTGTATCAACGAGTGATTGAACATCGGTCCTGGCTTTTTCACTGTCCACACTAGATAGGAACTGGAGGGTAATGGTAGAAAATCCTTCTGTAGAGCTAGAGGTAAGAGTATCCAGTCCTTTTACCCCGTTTAACTTATCTTCCAGAGGAATGGTAATAAGTGTTTCTACATCGTTTGGATTACTTCCGGGCAAAGCTGTGTTTACACTTTCCAGCACAGTGGGATCCGAAGCTTGGAATTCACGTGACTTGAAGTCGCGGC
>JADMIO011189598.1_pt1 | contig 76231 bp, 59 predicted proteins | sample 8958161 | NCBI WGS metagenome assembly JADMIO01 (sample SAMN16585339, study PRJNA669376) | soil metagenome | isolation source: Crop rotation soil | place: USA: Cullars Rotation, Alabama | collected 2011
CGCGACAACTTGTCCACGTGGAATTCTAAGCTTAGGATCCCAATGTGCTGGAAAGCCTCGAGTGACTCGATGGTCGGTGGTGCCGTGAAGAGGTTCGGCGCCTGCGCCATGAGCGCCGCGGCGATGGGGCCGTTGAGGTGCGCCTGGCGGCCGGCCTCGTCGCGGAACGCATCGAAGATCCCGAATCCGCTCTTGCCGAAACGAACGGCGAACCACAGCGGCGTGGTGGGCTCCTGCTGGGTCATCTTCGCGGCGTCGGCGAGGAATGCCGCCACCTCGTCCTCCTTCCCGGGCTTTGCCTCCAGCGGCACGAACTGGCCAAGTGTCAGCTTCATATGTCTCTCCTGTATGGGTGGAATGTGCTGCGTGTGGGAGCTTAGGTTGCACCGCCAGAGAGGGCCATTGGCAAGAACGTCATTTATAGGATCATATTTGCCATGCGAGTCGATATCCTCACGCTGGACTCGGTGTTCGATCTCGGCCTGTCCGCGGTCCTCGACGTCCTGCGAACGGCGAACGAGCTGATCGAAGTGTCCGGTCTCGACGTCCCAAGGTTCGAGCCGCGCGTCGTCGCCGTGCGTCGCGCCGTGAAGACAGCGCACGGTCTCAGTGTGCCCGTGCGCCTGGCCGGTACGCGCGCACCGGACTGCGTTTTCATTCCGGCGCTCGCGTTCAAGATGCCGGCGCAGCTGGAAGCAGCGCTCGCGAGACCGGACATCCGCGACGCCGGAGATGTCCTGCGCCGATGGTCGCGCCAGGGCGCGCTGGTCGCCGCCGCGTGCATCGGAACGTTCGTCCTCGCCGAATCGGGGCTGCTCGACGGGCAGCGGTCGACGACGACATGGTGGCTCGCGCCGTTGTTTCGCAAACGCTATCCAAGCGTCGACCTCGACGAGTCCAACATGATCGTCAAGTCGGGCCGTGTGGTCACGGCGGGCGCCGCGTTAGGCCATCTGGATCTCGCGCTCTGGCTGGTGCGGAGTGTGAGCCCGCAGCTCGCGTCGCTGACGGCGAAGTATCTCCTCGTCGATTCCAGGCCATTGCAGTCCGCCTACGCGATGGCCGACCATCTCGTGCACGACGATCCGATCGTCCAGCGCTTCGAGGGCTGGGCGCGGGGCAGACTGGCGCGCGGCTTTTCGCTCGACGAGGCGGCCAGGGCATCGGGCGCGAGCAAGCGAACGCTCGCGCGTCACATGCAGGACGTCCTCGGCAAGTCGCCGTTGGGCTATTTCCAGAGTTTGCGGGTGGAGCGCGCGGTACATCTGCTCAAGACGGGCAAAGCGAGCGTCGACGAGATCGCGACGCGCGTTGGCTACCGCGATGGGGCGACGCTTCGATCGCTCCTGCGTCGCCGGCTCAATGTCGGGGTCAAGGAGATCAGACGTAGCGCCCGGTAGAGGCTTGGCCTCGCGCTCGAGTCTCGCGTGGCCACTGAAACCACTGACGCTACCCTCTACCGCTGAGAAGCTTCCCGAGGCATATGGCCCCCGTTCATGGCGCACATGACGTCAAGACCGCAAAGCCTCCAGCGGCGAAACACGCGTCGCCCGCCTAACGGGAAGTAAACATGACGCGAGTGTGACCGTCCCAAGAAGGAGCGCGACGCCCGCCAGCGTGATCGGATCGCTCGACGAGACGCCATAGACGAGCGCCGAGAGGAGTCGAGAGGTGCCGACTGATGCGACGAGGCCGATCGCGACGCCTACAGCGGTGAGCAGCAGCGCGGGACCGAGGACGAGCGTCGCGATGTTCCGTGCCTCCGCTCCGAGGGCGAGGCGGACGCCGAACTCCTGCTTGCGTTGACTCACGAGGTAGGTCGTTACGCCATAGATGCCGAGCGCGGCGAGCAGGAGCGCGGTCACGGCGAAGATCGAGATCAGCTTCAGCGCGAACTGCCGTCGTGCGATCGACGAGGACATCAGCTCGTCCGTCGTGCGGACGCCGAATACCGGAAGCTCGGGATCGACCTTGTGCACGGCGGCCGTGAGCGCATCACGCGTCGTGCGCAGCGTCGAGCGCGTGCGGACGAAGACGGCGAGGGTCACGCTTCCGCGCTGGAGGATTGACTGATAGATGCGCGGCTCCGGCAGCCGATCGAGACCCCCGTAGCGGACGTCGCCGACCACTCCCACGATCTGCAGGTCCACTCCTCGGCCGACGCGCACGAGCCGGCCGATGGGATCACGCTCGCGTGAGAACTCTCGCACGAAGGCCTCGTTGACGATGACGACTCTGGCGCTGGCCGTGTCGTCGTGATCGGTGAAGACGCGGCCACGCTTGAGCGGCGTCTTCAGGACGTCAAAGTAGCTGGGGCTCACCGCGCTGAATTGTGCGGCGTGGTTCTGGTCCTGGGTCGTCGATTCGTCGGGGAGCGAGAAGGGGAAGGCATTCGCCTGATTGAGAAATGGCACATCGGTCGCGGTGCCGACGGCGACGGCTTCGACTCCGGGCAGTCCAGCGAAGGCGTCGAGCAGCCGGCGTGCGAGTGCCGTCTGCTGCGGCGGCGTCAGATACTGATTCGCTTGCGGATTGTTAGGCACCGGTACCCAGATCTGACCGGCGATGAGGCCGTTCGGGTCGAGACCCGGATCCTGTCTCATGACGGCGGCAAAGCTGCGGAGCAAGAGTCCCGCACCGGTGAGAAGAACAACGGACACGGCAACCTCGAGGACGACGAGCACCGTGCGCAGGCGTCGCTGCCTAACGCCGAGCTGACCGCCACCGCGGCCGCCCTCGTTCAGGCCGCGAATCGGATCGATGCCGGCGGCGTGAATCGCCGGCATCATCCCGAACAGAAGTCCTGTACCGAGTGAAAGCGCGAGCGCGAACGCGACGAGCCGCCAGTCGGTGTGAATCTCGATGGCGCGCGGCATGTCGGGGGGCAGCATGGAGAGGAGTGGGCCCCGCGCCAGTGCGAGAAGCAGCATTGCCGCGACGCCTCCGCTCAGGGAGATGAGTCCACTCTCGATGAGCACCTGCTGAGCAATCCGTTGCCGCGATGCGCCGAGTGCCTGACGAATCGCGAGCTCGCGGGTGCGGGTCGAGGCGCGGGCGATCAACAGGCTCGCCATGTTGACGCACATGATGAGCAGCACGAATCCCACGGCGGCCAGCAGCAGCACCAGCAGAGGACGCGCATTCCCCGTCAAGCTTGCCTGTGCAGGCTGGAGTCGGAGCGTCCACTTGAGCTGTGCCGGGTAATCGTTAGGGTAGGCGCGCTGGAGCTGCGCCGCGAAGAGGTCGAGTTTGCGCTGTGCTTCCTCGACGGAGATGTCCGGCTTCAATCGACCGAGCGCACCGGGAAGGAATCGGGCGCGTCGAATCGGCGGTGAGGGGAAGGGATTGGCCATGAAGCCGGACGCTCCCCAGAGGTCGACGTCAGTGCTCGACGTATTCCCAGGATGCCGGAACTCGGGCGGCATGACGCCGATGATCGTGTACGGATCTTCGTCGACACGAATTCGCTTGCCGATCACGTTCGGGTCGGCGCCGAAATCGCGTCGCCAGAGCGCGTCGCTGATGACGACACCGTCGAGAAAGCCCGGCTGCCAGTCCGCCTGACCGTACACCCTGCCGAGTGCCGCCTTGGCGCCGAGCAGCTCGAAGTAGTTCGGGCTCGTGCCGAGCAACTCGATGCGCTCCACCTTGTCACCGCCAGAGAGTGCGGTGCTCACGGGAATGAGCCCGCTGATCTGCGAGAAGACGCCGGCTCGTTCTGCGAGGTCGTTCAGCTCGGGGACCGACATGCCGAGGTCGTGCGCGCCCGCGCCGGGTGCGTCGTCGTAGATGCGCACGAGCCGGTCGGGCTCACGGAAGGGCAACGGCCGCAGTAGCACAGCGTTGACGACGGCGAAAATCGCGAGGTTCGCTCCGATGCCGAGCGCCATCGTGAGTACGGTGGCCGCGGTGAAGAGCGGGTTTCTGGCGAGGGTTCGCAAGGCGTAGCGCATCTGGGCAGAGGGCAGAGGGCCGCGGGCAGAGGGCGGAGCGTTCCGAGGGGTACGCTTAGCCTTCTCCGGCTACGAAACCAGCTTGTTGTGACGACCTCACCGTCTGGTGGGACGAGCGTTCGCGGCGCCATTGTGCCTCGGCTTTCATCTCCGAGGGCCGTGTCAGTGGTTTCAGCGGCCCCTGTTGCTGTGATGAGAGTCCATGTTGCTCGTCCAGCGAGTATGCTGTTCCACCGGGCGCTCATCATCGAATCGGGACTATCGGTCGCGCTGACGCGAGCGCGGTTGCGCGCGTGTGCGTCGTCGCCTTTCGCGACCGAGCTCGAGGCAGTTCGGCGGCGGCAGATCATCGGATGGCGGTTGAGCGAGTCGAATGAGAGCTTCCTCTTCCAGCCGGAGTATGGCGACCTGCTCGACATCGATGGGGCGCGCTTCGTTGCGTTGGTCGAGCCAAGTGGGGAACAGGCGCGGGTGCGAGGACGAGTCGTTGCGCCGCCGCTCACGAGAATCGTCCTGAGCCTGTGGATCATCGCGGTCGTTGCGGCGATGCTGGTAGCGTTGCGGCAAGGAACCGACGCGCCGGCGCGAGTGCTGGGAATCGGCGCCTCGATGCTCGGCGCGGGCGTGACGATGGTGCGCTACGGCCTCTGGTCGGCGAGTGGAGCCATCGAGGCGCGGCTGTGGTCGAGCTTCGATGCGCGGCGCGCGGACGTCGCCGCCTAACGATCGGCCAGACGGCCGGTGCGGTGCACGGTGAGGCTCAGCGCGTCATCGCGCGAGTAGTGCCCGGCGACATCGAGGGTCATGCGCTCCTCGCGGGTGCGTGCCAGGTCGACGGTCGCCGTCATGATGAGCGCCTGCTCATAGACCGGCTCGACGACGTAGCGGCCGTCAGGGCCGATAATCGCCGAGCCGCCGCGGAGAATCCACTGGTCGGGACTCGTTATGCGACCGGGATGCGGCTCAAGCTCCGGCGGCAGATCCGCCGCGCGTTGCAGCGAGCCGGCCGCGAGGACGAAGCAGCGACCCTCGAATGCGTACTGGCGGCTCGCGACCTGATGCATCTCGTGAACGGTCGGCCATAGCGCGGCGTGGATATCCTCGCCCGCCTCGTGCAGTGCCTGACGCGCCAGGGGCATCCAGTGTTCCCAGCAGACGAGTGCGCCGACGTTGACATCGCCAACGCGCGCGGTGCGGAGTCCATCGGCGTCGCCGGGTCCCCAGACCAGTCGCTCGGTGTACGTCGGAACGAGCTTGCGATGATGATTGAGCAGACGGCCGTCGGGGCCGAAAGTGAGAATGGTATTGTAGAGCGTCCCCGCTCCTCTACCGGTCGTGACGCGCTCGATCACTCCAATCACGAGCGTCGCTCCCGTGTCGCGCGCGATCGACGACAGTGCGTCGGCGGCATCGCCCGGTACGGTCACACTCTCGGCAACCATCCGCGCGTAGATTGCTTTCACCGGCGCATGATCCCAGAGCCCGATGTCGCGACAGACATCGAGCCACGCCGGATAGCCGGGAAGCCATGTCTCGGGAAAGACAATGAGACGCGCGCCGTCGTCTGCGGCGCGGCGCGCGAGGGCCGCGGTCTTCGTCAAGCCGGCGGCGAGATCGGCGGCGACTTCGTCCTGGACGATCGCTACTCGCAAGAGTGTCGACGTCGTGGTCGGCTCGAGGGACATTGCGGCTAGTGCAGGAGCGGAGGTGCTCCCGTGCCATCGCCACCATCGTCGCCGCCGTCGTCTTCGGGCTCGCAGGTAAGGTTGGGCGTCGACACCGGCTCGAAGTGAGGTGTACTGCGTACGGCGCGCCAGGCAAGCCGTGGCTGCGCGGCGACGGAGTCGCGCCAGACGAGTGGATAGAAGGCAAAGACCTCGGGGTCCGTCACACCACCGATCTTGCAAACATTATAAATCACGAAGTCGTCGACACGGATTGCCGGCGGAAGCAGCAGTCGCGCGGCGACGTCGGCGCCGCTGCCGTCGGGACGAATGCGCTCGAGGTGCACGACGTCCGCCGCCTGCGTGCTGTAGGTGGCGATGCGAAACGCAGTGTCTGTCCCGCCGGTCGGGTTCACGAAACCATAATGACCACGATACGCGATGCTGTCGCCAACGGGAACGCTATCCGGCGACAGCGCGGCACGCATCGGCGCTCGCTCGTGGGGAAAGTTGTCTTCATGCGAGGGCGGAAGACCGATGCGGAGACCGCGAAGCAGCGCCAGCATCGTGTCGCGCATTCCGACCTGACCCAAGGCGGTGAGCCTCACCATGCGTCCCTGACCCGCGGGGATCCAGACGTGCATCACATCGGTGGGCCTGCCGTTGATGAACACATCCGGCAGTCGATATGAGAGAACATGAATCGCATGGCCGTCGATCGTCGCCTCGCACGACCGCACGTTGACGGCGCCTCGCTGCGCCGAGTCGACGGTTTGGCGCTGGCGAAGCTCGGCGACGGAGATGACACGGTATTCGATGCCTCCGAGCTCCTGAGACTGCCACGCACGGTGATCCTCGGCGGCCACACCACGCTCGTGATGAAGCCACTCCTCGTTGAAGCTCGGCGGAATACGCAGGCCGATGCCCGCGCCAGTCACGAGGATCGGCGTCGCATTGCCAGGCATCGTGGCGAGGCACGGAGCGTCACCATCAGCGCGCCGCGCACCCGATGCGACCACTGTCGGCGGAAAGTAGGCCGCGGTGTCGGTCGTGCGTTCCCGCGCCACTGTGCAGGCACCGACAAGCAAGGGGCAGAGTAGCGGAATTCGGCGTAACATCATCGCCGTATCATCCTGCGGTTGCGTCGGGCGGTCAAGCACCGCCCGACGCGTCGTTCCTCGCTACCTCCTCTTGCTCGAGCCCGCGACGTAGCTCCCGACTGGTGTGCGGAATGTGATCGACAGCCGATTCCAGCCGTTGATGGCGACGACGACCATCGTCAGGTCGACGAGCTCCTTCTCGCTGAACTCGGCCCGCGCCGTCTCGCGGAGCTCGTCGGAGACGCCGCCCTTCGAGATTTCGGTTACCGCTTCCGCCCACGCGAGTGCGACGCGCTCGCGCGGCGTGAAGAATGGCGTCTCGCGCCAGACGGGGATCGCGTACAGCCGCTGCTCCGTCTCTCCGGCGGCCCGAGCCTCTTTCGTATGCATGTCGACGCAGTACGCGCAACCGTTGATATAGGACGAGCGCAACTTGATGAGATTCATGAGGGACTCCTCGAGTCCCGTCTTGTGGATGTAGCTCTCGAGTCCGTACTGCGCCCGAAGCGCGTCTGGCGCGAGGCGGGCGTAGTCGACCTGCTCCCCATTCGAATGGTCGACGGGCTGGTGCGCGGTCGAGGTCGGCGTCATGGTGTTGGTATTCTGCATGTCGTAACTCCGCTGTGTATGATGAAACGGTGCCGCAATTGTGTAGACGGTGGCGCCTGCTCTTTGTGACAGGCACGCCGGCTGTCACAAATGTCCTGCGCTTCCGTCTGAGGATGTATGAGCGGAACACAAGAGCTTCTCGAGAAGGCTCCGTCGGGCGGCGTCGTCGCGCTTCGGCCGCGCCTGCTCGGCCTCGCTTATCGCATGTTGGGAGACTACGACGAGGCGGAGGATGCGGTGCAGGAGGCATACCTTCGCTGGCAATCGGCGCACGAGAGCGAGATCCGTTCCCCGGAAGCGTGGCTCGTCACCGTCGTGACGCGAATCGCCGTCGATCGGCTGCGCGCCCTCAAAGCCGATCGCATCAACTACCCTGGCCCCTGGCTGCCCGAGCCGATCGCGACGGACGTCTCGATGCTCCCAGCGGCTACGCCGCTGCCTAACGACAACGTCGAGTTGGCCTCCGACCTGTCGATCGCGTTGCTCGTCCTGCTGGAGCAGTTGCGACCTGAAGAGCGCGCCGCTTTTCTCCTCCGCGAAGTCTTCGACGCGAGCTATGAGGAGATCTCGCGCATCCTCGAGCGCAGCGCGGACGCCATTCGCCAGATGGTGCATCGCGCGCGCACGCGCGTTCACGCGGGACGTCCGCGCGTCGCACTCGCGCCTGGCGAGCACGAACGCCTCCTCGACGATTTCCGGACCGCGCTCGCGGAGGATGACGCCGAGCGTGTGCTGGCGTTGTTGACGCCGGACGTCGTGCTTACGAGCGACGGCGGGGGCAGAGCGAAAGCCGCTCGCAAACAGCTGAACGGACCCGATCGCGTGTCGCGCTTCCTCCTCGGCGTGACGCGGAAGTCGGGTCAACGCTACGAGCTGACGCGGTTGAATGGCGAGCCGGCGCTCGTGGCGGTGCAGTCTGGGGTCGTGACGTCCGCGTACAGCATCGTGGTAGACGGCCGCCGGATTCGTGCCGTGAATATCATGCGGAATCCGGAGAAGCTCATTCACGCGTCGCAGCTGGTGGCGCCGCTCGTGTAGTGGTTCGGCTCGCGACGCCCGTGCGTCTCAGTGCGAACGCGTCAGTCGCTCGAGGAGCCGCTCGAGGGCGGCGAGCTCCTTGGTGTCGAGACCGAGGAGCTCGGGCGGTGCGGTGTAGAAGGCGTCCATGACGTCGCTTTTCACGCGCGTGCCTTTCGCCGTGAGCATCACGCGCTTGACGCGGCGATCGTTAGGCTCGTCACGGCGGACGGCGAGCCCCGCGCGCTCGAGTCGGTCGACGATCCAGGTGGCGTTGGAGGCATCGCACCGCCATTCGTCGGCGAGGGAGCGCATCGTGCGGCCTTCGTCCTGTCGCAGGGAATTGAGGGCGCGGGAATCGTTCGGCGTGAGGCCGAAGCGTCCGAGGATCTCCGTGCGGCGCGGCGCGGTGTCGATGAGGAAGTCGAACATCAGCTGCCAGACCCGGCGCGCGCGCGCCTCCTTCGTCTTCGACGAGCTCGCCATGCGCGAAGTGTACGCGTTGAAACTCGTCCGTTCAATAGTCCCAATAGTTGACCGTGGTAGATAGTTGATATTATTAAAGTAATTGCCGACCCAACCCCGCACTCTGGAGGGATACCGATGGTGCGTCTCGTGTTGCTCTTTCTGCATGTCACGGCGGCGATGGGCGTTGTCGCCGGCCTCGGCATCGAGGGACTCGCGCTCATCCAGCTCCGCGCGGCGCGGAACGGGAGCGAGGCGCGCACGGCGTTGGCGAGCACGCGCTACGTGCAGCGGGTCATGGGCCTCAGCCTCCTCATCGCCATCCTGAGCGGGATCTACCTCGCGACCGTCTACTGGAGCTGGCGCGGCGCATGGATGGGGATGGCGCTACTGGCGATCGTCGCCATGGGAGCGATCGGCGGATTCATGACGGGCCGGCCGACGATGCGGGTGATGCGCGCGACCGGGGACGGACCTGGCGCGGCGGAGATCGCCGCGCTGCAGGGACGCCTCAGCCTCTCGTATGTGATTCGTCTCGGTCTCTTTCTCGGGATCGTCTTTCTGATGACGACGAAGCCGGTATCGGGAACGATCGCGCTCCTCGTCGTCGCCATCGCGGCCGCCGTGGGCCTTCTCGCCGGACTGCCGACGCGCCGCGTCGCCGCGCGATCACGCGCCTAACGAATCGCTCGATGACGGATCTCGGAGGCAGGGTCGCCCTCGTGACTGGAAGCTCGCGCGGCATCGGCGCGGCAATCGCGAGACGCTTCGCCGATTCCGGTGCGCGGGTCGCCGTGCATGGCCGGGATCGCGCGGCGGTGGAAGCCGTGCTCGGCGCCATCGTCGCAAACGGGGGCGAAGGGATGACCGTGCTCGGCGACGTCACCCGTGCGGCGGACGTGGAGCGCATCCGTGGGGAGATCGAGGCGGAGCTCGGGCCGGTGGACATCCTCGTCGCAAATGCGGGCGGCAACCTTTCGCCGCCCGGACCCCTGGAGCGTGTCGACGAGGCACACTGGCGCGCGACCGTCGACGCCAACCTCACGGCCACATTCCTCACGATCAAGAGTTTTCTTCCGGGAATGAAGGCGCGTCGCTCGGGCGCGATCATCACCATTTCCTCGACGGCGGCGCGGCGGCCGCACCCGAATTCACCGATCGCGTACGCGGCGGCGAAAGCAGGCATTCAGCTGCTGACGCAGGACGTCGCGATGCAGGCCGGCCCTTTCGGCGTGCGCGCGAACTGCATCGCTCCGGAAACAATCCTCACCGAGCGAAACCGCGCGCGGATTCCGATGGATGTTCAGGAGACGCTCATCGAGGAACATCCGCTCCGGCGACTCGGGATACCGGAGGACGTCGCGTCTGCCGCGCTCTACCTCGCCTCCGACGACGCGGCGTGGGTCACCGGCACCGTGCTCGACGTGGCGGGCGGGTCGGTGATGCGCTGAGAAACCTGGGCGTGGGAAGTCTGGTAGTATTCGGTGTGGACCGCTCGGCTCCCACCCACGCCTAACGCCTTCCCCGTCCGTGTACTCGACCTGTCTCTTCTGTAACCAACCGCTCGGCAAGAACTCGATCTTCGAGTCATTCCCGGTTGGGCGACGACTCGCCTTCGATGCCGCGAAGGGACGTCTGTGGGTTGTCTGCCGGAAGTGCGAGCGGTGGAATCTCTCGCCCCTCGACGAGCGCTGGGAGACCATCGAGCAGGCCGAGCAGCGATACGCCGAGACGCGGCGACGCGTGGCGACCGAGCAGATCGGGCTCGCAAGACTCTCGGACGGGACGGAGCTCGTTCGCATCGGCGAGCCACTGCGTCCAGAGTTCGCGGCGTGGCGCTACGGCGATCAATTCGGCCGTCGTCGCCGACGGCAGATGCTCATCGCCGGCGGCGGCATCGCGGTGCTTGGTGGTCTGGTGATCGGCGGCGCGACGATTGGCGTCTCGATCGGCGGCTTCGGATGGGCGATATCGCAGTTCGGTCGCGTGATCGTGCAGGGATCGGAGGAAACAGTGATCGCCAAGGTGCGTACCGACGCGGGCGAGGTGTTGCCCGTTAGGCGCCGGCACCTCGCGGAGACAACGATCTCGCGCGGCAGCGACGGGACGCTCGCGCTCGATCTGCGTTACAAGAATGGTCAATCGCGGTTCGAAGGGCCTGAAGCCATGCGCATCGCCTCGCTCATCGTGCCGAAGGTGAATCGATTCGGCGGCTCACGGCAGACGGTTGCGGACGCGGTGCGACATATCGAATCGGTCGGCGGCCCGGAGCGCTACGTCGAACAGGTCGCACGGCGCGGCGAGGTTGTGACAGCAGTGCAGGGAAAGCGGCACCGTTTCGGACGCAAGGGTCGGGTCGGGAAGACAGGGCTCTACGGGCTATCGGTTGTCGAGCGACTCGGACTCGAGATGGCTCTCCACGAGGATGCGGAGCGGCGGGCGATGGCCGGTGAGCTCGCCCTGCTCGAGGCGGCGTGGCAAGACGCGGAAGAGATCGCGGCGATCGCCGACAACATGTTTCTTCCGGAGAGTGTAAAGTCGTCGATGGATCGGCTGAAGGGAGAGTAGACTTCGTCACTCGCATCATCGAACGCCACTCCGATCGAGGTCCCATGACCGAGCCGACAACTGCCACCGCGTATCCGTACGCGACGCATCTCGACATCCTCTTCGGCGCGATGGAAAAGATCGACGTCGGCGCACTCGCCGAGAGCGTGAAGGACGAGTGGTACAATCAGACTCTGTGCAAGGTGAACGATGCGGTGGTGCGCGTCGGTGTCATTCGCGGCGAGTATCACTGGCACAAGCACCAGAACGAGGACGAGTTCTTCTTCGTGCTCTCGGGGCGGCTGTTGATCGACTTCGACCGTCAGGACAACGATGAGCCAGGGAAAGTCGTGGCGCTGGAGCCGCACCAGGCTTACGTGGTGCCTCGGGGCATCGTGCACCGCACGCGGGCGCCGGAGCGCACGGTGATCCTGATGGTCGAGACGGCGAATGTCATCCCGACGGGCGACTGAGCATTCGCGCGATCGACAACATCGTAGTCCAGCTGCGCGTCGTCGCCGGCGCGCCGAAGATCGCGTCGAGCATGCCGAGACAGCCGATCGTCTTCATGTGACGGCGGTACTCGCCGAAGACGAAGCACTTCTTTGCGCCGAGCACCCGCACGAGCCACTCGCTCTCGTTGGGCAGCGTGATGGGCATGGTGGGCCGAGCGCGGGTTGCGCTGGGAAGGATGCTCACGAAGCGGGTGAGCTCTGGTGAGGTCGGGCGATCGCCGAACGGATTGTCGGTCTCCAGCGCGACGACGTCTCGCCCGTCACAGATTGCGATCTGCGTCTCGAATGGAAGCTCGCGGCGCAGCGCAGCCTCGAAGGTGTCACGAGCTCCGGGCGCTCGCACGACGAATGTCCCCGCGGCGCCGACGTTCCTGACGTCGTACCGGCGCAACTTCTCGGCGAGAAGGCTCGGTCTGAACCGCCGATGCCCGCCCACGTTCACTCCGCGCAGAAAGACTACTATCGCCATGCGGGCGAAGTTGTGTGATCGGCTGGCGCGGCGCCAGTATTCTTCTTCGACCGTGCTGGGAATTTACCGCAGAGGACGCAGAGACATATTGCCAATCGCCAGCATTAGCAAATAATCAATGCCATTGTTCTTTATTGTTTCCTCCGCGTCCTCCGCGGTGAAATGGATCCGTGCTGCTCGTGGGGCCGGATGCGGCGCGATCGGGCTCGCGCTGCTGCTGAACTTACCGGTGCACGCGCAGCAGGCACCGTGGATGCTAGGCCCATTCAAGAAGCCAGCCGGTGTGAATCCGATCATCGCGCCGAGCGGTGCCGCGAAGGTTCGATCGGTGGTGAGCGACAGCGTCGTCGCGTGGGAAGGGTTCGCGACGTTCAACCCCGCGGCGGTGGTGCGGGCGGGGAAAGTGTACGCGCTCTACCGCGCCGAGGACGCAACCGGTGACACAACGATCGGCGGGCACACCTCCCGGATTGGCTTGGCCGAGAGCAGCGACGGCCTGCACTTCGTGCGACGCAACGAGCCCGTGCTCTTTCCCGATCGCGACGACCAGCGCGAGAACGAATGGCCAGGCGGCGTCGAAGACCCACGCATCGTCGAACGCGAGGATGGTGAGTATGTACTCACCTACACGCAATGGAACCGGAAGGTGCCGAGGCTCGCGGTCGCGACGTCGCGCGATCTCGTCCGTTGGGTGAAGCACGGACCAGCGTTCGCTGGCGCGGCAGGCGGCAAGTACCTTGCGACCGAAACGAAGTCAGGCGCCATTCTCTGCCGGTTCGTCGGCGAGCGTTGCGTCGCGACGAGGGTGAACGGCAAGTACTGGATGTACTTCAACGTCCCGAACGTGCTGATCGCGACGTCGGAGGACCTCCTTTCGTGGTCACCGCTGGAAGACGAGAATGGGCGGCCGCTCGCCGTGCTGTCTCCGCGGCCGGGGTACTTCGACTCGTGGCTCGTCGAGGCCGGCGCGCCGGCCGTGCTCACGGACCGCGGCATCGTGCTGCTGTACAATGCGGGGAACAGCGGCGTGCACGGCGACGCGTCGGTGCCAGCGCGCACCTACACGGCGGGCCAGGCCCTCTTCGACGCGACGAATCCTGTTAGGCTCGTCGCGCGCACGGCGTCGCCCTTTCTCCGGCCGAGCGAGCCGTACGAGAAGTCTGGCCAGTACAAGGAAGGGACGACGTTCGTCGAGGGACTCGTGAAATTTCGCGGACGCTGGCTACTGTACTATGGGACGGCCGATTCGAAGGTGGCCGTCGCGACGAGCCGCTGACGAGGACGATATGGATACAGCCGATATCTCGCGAACGCTCGCAACTCTGTTCAGGGAATTGATCGACGGCGTACCGCGCGATCCTTCGTACATGCTCAACACCGGCGACGTCGGGCTGCATGGGTCGCTCGAGAAGCTCTCCGCCGAGGACGCGTCGAGCACCAGCCTTGGCGGTGCGTCGATCGCGGCGCACGTCGACCATTTGCGATATGGGCTCGCGCTCATGAATCAGTGGCAGGCCGGCGTCAAGAATCCGTGGGCGAACGCCGATTGGACCGCGAGCTGGAAGATCGCGGACGTGACCGACGCGGAGTGGGACCGGCTGCGGCGCGAGGTGCGGAGTGAGACGCACCGCTGGCTCGACGCGCTCGGTACGGCGACGCCGGCCGATGAGACGCAGCTCACGTACATGATCGCGAGTATCGCGCACCTCGCTTATCATCTCGGCGCCGTTCGACAAATCGACCGTGGGACACGAGGTCCGACAGCCGAGAGGGAGCTCGAGATCAAGCGAGCGGGCGCCTAACGAGGCAGCGCGAAGGCGACGTACGTCCCGCCGCTCGGCGCGCCGTTCTTGCCGCCGCCGCAGGCGATGACGATGTACTGGCGTCCGTTCACCATGTACGTCGACGGCGTCGCGTTCCCGGCAGCGGGCAGCGAGGCGCTCCAGAGCAGCTGACCGGTGCGCTTGTCGTACGCATGGAAGGTGTTGTCGTACGTCGTCGCCCCGATGAAGAGGAGGCCATTCTCGGTGACGATCGCGCCACCGTAGTTGTCGGTGCCGGTATCGGTGAGGCCCTGCGCAGCCAGCTTCGGGTAGATGCCGAATGGAATCTTCCATTTGATGGTGCCGGCGTTGAGATCGATTGCCGAGAGCGTGCCCCAGGGCGGCGCGATACCGGGATAGCCCTCGTTGTCGACGAAGATGTCGAAGTACGCGTTGCGCCAGGGAACGCCAAACGGGTCGGGACCAGCGGCGGCCGAGGAGTCGTGCCCTGTGATGAGAAAGTTCACAATGTCGTTGAGGGCGCGTCCCTCGAGGGCACTGCCGAAGGCCGGCATCCGTCCCGTGCCATCGCGAATGACCTGCGCGATCTGCTCGCGCGTGCGGCGCTTGGCGACGTCTTGCAGCGAGGGCGCCATCGCGCTCCCCTGCCGGTTCTCGCCGTGGCAGCTCGCGCAGTTCGCGGCGTAGAGCGACTTGTCGCTGCGCGGCACGAGCTTGAGGAGCCACGCCATCTCGTTGGCATTCACGTAGAGCAGGCCCGTCGTGGGATCGAAGGCGGGACCGCCCCACTCCCCGCCACCGTCGACCCCGGGAAAGATGATGGTGCCTTTGTCGTTAGGCGGATCGAACGGATCGGTCGTGCCGTACCGCTCGAACAGTGCGAGCGCCGCGGCGTGCGCTGCCGGTGTGCGTGTCGTGAGGTCGTCGCGCGTCAGGCGCTGGCGCGTGAACGGCGGCGGTCGGGTCGGGAAGTGCTGGCTCGACGCGGCGCGATCGCCGGCGAGCGTTGCCGCTGGCATCGCCCGCTCCTCGACGGGAAAGAACGGTTTGCCAGTGGCGCGGTCGAAGACCCAGGTGTGGCCCGTCTTCGTGATTTGCGCGACGGCGTCGATGGTGCGGCCGCCGCGTTTGACGGTGACGAGCACTGGCGCCGCGGGCAGGTCGCGGTCCCAGAGGTCATGACGCAGCACCTGATAGTGCCAGACGTGCTTGCCGGTGCGGGCGTCGAGTGCGATGACGCTGTTCGCGTACAGGTTGTCGCCGATACGGTTGCCGCCCCAGAAATCGTAGGACGCGGAGCCGGTCGCGACGAAGACCATCGCGCGCCGTGCATCGAGCGTCACCCCTGACCAGGCGTTGACGCCACCGGCGACCTTCCACGCGTCCGGTGGCCAGGTCTCGTAGCCCGGCTCGCCGGGGTGGGGAATGGTGTGAAAGCTCCAGCGAAGCGCACCGGTGGTGACGTCGTAGGCACGAATGTCACCAGGCGCGCTCGGCAGCGCCTCCGGCACGGTGCTCCCCATGATGAGCAAGTTTTCAAAGACGACGCCCGGTGTCGATGCGCTGACCGAGAGGCCCCGCACCGGCCGGCCGAGGCCGGCCCGAAGGTCTACCCAGCCACTGTCCCCGAAGGTCGGGATCGGACGTCCGGTTCGCTTGTCGAGCGCGTAGAGCCGGTTCCGATAGTTGAAAATCACGCGGTCGCCCGTAACGACGACGCCGCGGTGGCGGATGCGCGACGTCGGCGCGCCGCCATTGGTGGGGTCGAAGCTCCACAGCTCCTTGCCCGTCGTGGCGTCGAGCGCGAAGACGCGGAGCTTGGGCGACGTCCCATACAACACACCGTCGACGACGATCGGGTTCGTCTGCATCTCCGAGCCCGTAAACTCGTCATGCGTCTCGTACGTCCATGCGACCGCGAGCTGCCTAACGTTGGCCGGCGTGATCTGGCTGAGCGTGGTGTAGTGCGTGTGATCGTCGCTGCCGCCGTAGACGGGCCAGTTCACGTTCTGTTGGGCGCGGGCAACGGATGCAAGGCCGATGACTGCAACCGGGAGAAAGAGGCGGAGTGAAGGCATGGCGCGGATACTATCGGCGGCGAGCCGAGAGGCAAGCGCCGCCGACCATTTTGACCTCTGTGCGCCCTTCGAATCACCTAACGATGCCGACCACCTCGAGGTACTCCGACTCGACTCTCGTTGTCCCATCGTCCGCGCGATTGTGTTCGGTCCACAGCCGTTCGAGATCCTGTCGCAGCGATTCCCGACCGTCATGATCGAGCGACGCGAAGGCGCGCAGCGTGGGGCCATACCAGAGCCGGAATTCCGTGACGACGCGATCGGGCGAGACAGGATACTCGAAGGTGATGACGCGCCGGGTGAACGTGAGCGGTTCGCAGCCCGCGCCGAGGCGCTCGCGGACGGCGTCCTCAGTACCCCAGAGCAGCGGCGACACGGCTCCTGCCGGAGGCGGCGCGTAGGCGACCGTCGCCTTGAGCATCTGACCGATGAAGCCCGTCGGCGTCCAGTTGGCCATGGCGATGCGGCCGCCGGAGCGCGTGACGCGCAGCAGCTCGGCCGCGGCACGGTCGGGACGCGCGGCGAACATCGCGCCGAACATCGTGACGCTCGTGTCGAAGCTCCCACTCTCGTAAGGCAGCTCCTCGGCGTTGCCGACGTCGAGGCTGATCGCCAGCGACTCCGCAGCGGCGCGCGCCCTCGCCTGCGCGACGAGATTGGGCGCGATGTCGATGCCGGTGACGTTCGCGCCGGTACGTGCTGCCGGGATGGTGAGATTGCCGGTGCCGCATGCAACGTCGAGGACGCGCTCACCGGCGCCGAGCTCGAGCCGCGCGATGAACTCGCCCGCGCCGCGGACGTAGCCGGCGGCGATGCGGCCGAAGTCGCCGGAGGTCCAGGTAGCGCGGGTGCGCTCGGTGAGTGGGTCGACGACGATCGTGGATTCCAGATTCGTGGTAGTCATAGTAGTCAGTATTGGCGATTTTCTGGCGGGAGGAGCGGGAGCGCGCTGACAATCAGCGCTTGGTTGGATCGTCCGCCGGGTTCACGTACGTGAGCACGAAGGGGCCGAGGCCGTGGACCTGGACGATCGTCTGACCGCGGGCCATGGCGTAGTGCGCGTGATTCGCGGGAATGCTCGCGAAGGCGTCGCGCGGGAACGCTTTGAGATTCGCCTCTGAGAACTGCTCGCCCATACCGGCGAAGAACGTCCCCTTGAGGACCGTCACGTTTTCGACCGTCGGATGCGTGTGCGGTGCGATCTTGTAGCCGTTCGGCATCCGAAGACGAACCGTGAACTCCTCCGCTTTGCTCGGGTCGCCCTGCAACACGGCCATCTCTGCGCCCTTCGGGAAGATCGGCGGTGCCGGGCCCCACTGGATGTCATCGCCCGGGCCCGACGTCGCGAGCAGAGAGAGCAACGGCGTTTTCGGTTCGTTGCTGCTGGTCGCGTCACCGGAGCACGCGGCAAGAGAGAGGATCGCGATACCGAGCAGTGGCAGGGTGAAGGCACGAGTGCGCATGGCGAATTCTCCGTCTATCGTGTGGACTGCTCGAGCACCTCTCGAGCGTGGCGATAGGATAGGGATCGCTGGCGTGCGCTACATCGTGGAAAGCACGGGGATTTTCACGTGCAGTACGGACGAATTCGCGCGCCGAGTACGGGGCGCTACCCTGATTCAGGGGCGCGAGCGCGGGGTCGGAGCGTTCGCGAGGCCTCGCTCCACGGCCCACGCGGCGAGCTGAGTACGGGAGGTGAAGTCGAGCTTCGCGAGCGCGCTCGCGACGTAGCCCTCCACCGTCCGCTCGCCGATGCCGAGTTGGCGCGCGATGGCGCGGTTCGCGTGCCCCTGCGCGACGAGCTCGGCGACGTCGCGCTCGCGCCTGGTCAATCCGCCTAACGCGTCCCTGGTCGCTCGGGCCACGCTCGGCGCGGGACCCGACGGAATCAGCGCGTCGAGCTCTCGGAGGAAGGTATTGCGCGTTTCCTCATCGGGAACGGTGGTCGCCAGCTCAGTGGCAATGGCCCGCGCCGTTTCGAAGGCGCGCCGTGCCTCGAGTCGCTCGCGGCGCGCGCGATGGGCGTGTCCAGCCACTGCCTCGACGCGCCAGAGTATCGGCCGAGCAGCCTGCGCCGTGGCCTCAGCGCGCGCGGCATCGAGCGCGACCTCGGCCTCGTCCAAGCGCTCGAGCGCGGCCAGTGCTTCGGCCTTTGCCAGCGTGAGTCGCGGCGCGCCGAGCAGGCTGCCCGGATTCGTCGCGCGCTCGGCGCCGAGCCGCGCCTCGACGATTGCCAACGCTTCTTCTGGTCGCTGCCTAACGTGCTCCACCTCGGCCCTCGCGATCCAGAGCTGCCGCTCGCCGAGAGTGAGTGCCGGACTATCGGCCGGCGGAAGGATCCCGCCGGCGATGCGATCGGCCGCATCGAGCACCTGGGACGCGGCGTCGATTTCGTCGCATCGGGCGAGGGCGATCGCCAACGGCGCCGCCGTCCAGCGGAACCAGACGCGAGAGCCGAGGCGGCGCGCGATGTCGTTCGCCGCCTGGAGCTGCTCGCGCGCCGCCTGAGGCGCCAGCAGCGCGAGCGAGCCCGCGCCGAGGATACGCAGTGCGCCAGCGGTCCACTCCAGGTGCTCGATCTCCCGGGCGAGCGCGAGCGCTTCGCGCGCGAGCGGAATGGCGCGATCGTAGGCGCCGCGCCACATCAACGTGTCGGCGATGATGAAGCGGACGAAGGCCTCGCCCGCGCGCCAGCCGATCTCGCGCGTCGTGCGGACCGTGCGGAGCTCGCGCAACTCCTGCTCGACGGCGGGACTGGTATACGGCGTCGTCGCCGAGGACTGGTAGGAGGGGCTGCAGAGCACGAGGAGACCGAGCGCGTTCGCGAAGCCGCGTCGATCCTCGCGGCCGCTGAACAGGGTGACGGAGCGCGCATAATGCACCGCAGCCTCGCGCTGCGCGCCGGCGCAATGATGCGCCATCGCGATGAGATCGACTGTCTCGGCGATCCCCGCGCCGTCGAGAAGCCGTTCGACGATGGCAAGCGCCTCCTCGTGGTACGGCAGCCCCTCGCGCGGCTGCTCGAGGTTGACGTACCAGTTGCCGACGCGATTGAGGCTGCGCGCGACCACCGACTCGTCGCCTAACGAGCGCGCCGCCTGGAGCGCTTCGCGCCGATACTCGCCGGCGCGGTTGTAGTCACGCGCGGCCCAGAGCATGCCTAACGCCTGGAGCGCCTCCCACTGCGGTCGGAGGTCACCGTTCTCGCGTGCGCGGCGGAGGGCCGTCGTGAAATCGTCGTTCGCGCGCTGAAAATCGCCTAACGTCTCGCAGGCGCGGCCGCGGGCCAGGTGGAGGTCGATGCCCGGTGTCGCGCCCGAGCGCTCGTACGCGGCGAAGGCGCGATCGAGATGCCCGACCGCCTCGCGCGGCGCCGAGAGCGCCAACGCGTGACGTGCTGCGCGGCCCGCATAACGAGCCGCGCGCTCCCAGTCGCCACACTCCCAGGCGTGATACGCAAGGGCCTCGACGACGGCGTCGAGCGCGTGCGCATACTGCCGCTCGAGCGCGGTGGCCACCTGGCGATGCAGCGCGACGCGCTCGCGGGCGAGGAGCTCGGCGTAGATCGCCTCGCGCGTCAACGCGTGGCGGAAGGCGAATCGCTCGGCCGACTCCTCGACGACGAGCTGCGCGGCGATGAGCTCCTTCACGAGAGCGAGGAGCGCGCGCTCGTCGAGATCGGTGAGCGCGCGCAGGAGGTCGAAGTCGAAACGCCGGCCGGCGATCGCCGCCAGCGACGCGACCTCGCGGGCAGGGACCGTGAGCGCGGCGAGCCGCCGGCGCACCGCCTCGACGGCCGTGCGCGGAACGCGTACGCGCTCGAGCGGCCGTGCGCGCCAGCCGCCGCCGCTCCCGGTGGGCGAGAGGTCGCCGGCGATGATGAGCGACTTGAGCGTTTCCTCAACAAAGAAGGGATTGCCCTCCGTGAGGCCGTGGAGCACGTGGACGAAGTCCTCGCCGAGGTCCTGGCGGGGAAAGATCGCCTGAAGCATCGCCGCGACGTCGTCACGACCGAGGCGCTCGATCGGCAGATCGGCGACGACGCGCGCGCGCTCGAGATCGGTGACGAGCCGCGCGAGTCGAGGGCCCGCTTCCTCGCCGCGGTAGGTGAGCGCGATGGCGACGCGCTGCGCCGCGTGGGTGCGGGCGACGTGGAAGACCAGCTCCAGCGTCGCGTCGTCGCTCCAGTGCACGTCCTCGAAGGCGAGGAAGACGGGCTGCGTCCGCGCGAGCAGCGTGATCGCCTGCGCGAGCACGTGGAAGAGCCGTCGCCGGTCGGACTCGGGATCGACCGACGCGCTCGGCGCCGCCTCGGGAAGCAGGGGCTGGAGCTCGGGGAAGATCGAGACGAGGTCGTTCGCCGCCGGCCGCAGTACATGCGAGACGACCGCCGGCGACGCGCTGCTCGCGAGGAGCCGCACGAGGTCGAGGAGCGGCGCATAGGGTATCGACCGCTCGGCCTCGAAGCAGGCGCCCTGCAGCACGAAGAATCCCGCTGCGCGGGCCTCGTCGGTCATCGCGCGAAGGAGACGAGACTTTCCGACACCGGCCTCCCCCACGATCAGCGCGACGCGTCCGTTCCCATCGCGCGCCTCCGCGAGGACTTGCCGCAGTGCATCCACCTGCGCAGCGCGGCCGACGAGCGTGGGACAGATGACGTCATGCTGGAGTTGCATGCGGAACGCTGCGGCCCGCAACGCTCCGAGTCAAGGCTACGCGAGCCGCCTAACGGCTTCTATTGTATCGGCTTCCGACGCTGGCTTGTCGGGACGATAACCTTTGATGCGGGCGAAGCGGAGGGTGACGCCGCCGGGATATTGGGAGCTGCGTTGCACCTCGTTGAACGCGACTTCGACGACCAGCTCCGGCCGGACGAAGACAATGTGGCCGTCGCGGTGGGTCTGGCGGGCGAGGAGCTCCGTGGTCTGCCAGGCGAGGATCTCGTCTGTCATTCCCTTGAACGTCTTGCCGAGCATGATGAAGTCGCCGGACGCGGGATCGCGTGCGCCAAGATGGAGGTTGGAGAGCCAGCCTTTCCGGCGACCGGAGCCCCACTCGGCGGCGAGGACGACGAGATCGAGCGTGCGCGGCGTCTTGACCTTGAGCCACGCCGAGCCGCGGCGGCCGGCGGCGTAGGGTGCGCTGGGGAGCTTCGCCATCACGCCCTCGTGCCCGCGCGCGAGGGCGTCGTCGACAAAGCGCTGGGCGTCGGCGGCATCGTTCGTGGTCAGGCGCGGAACGCGGTAGTCCGCGGGGACGATTGCGTCGAGCCGAGCCAGCCGTTCCTCGAGCGAGCGGTCGAGGAAGTCTTCGCCGTCGGCGCGAAGGAGGTCGAAGAAAAACGGGGTCACCGGCATGGTCGCGCGGAGCGCTTCGACATCGAGACGCCGGCCGAAGCGCCGCATCGTTTCCTGGAAGGGAAGTGGCCGGCCGTCGGGCGCGAGGGCGATCACCTCCCCGTCGAGAATGAGCTCGCGCGCCGGGAGCGCACGCACGGCGTCGACAACCTCTGGCACCGCGGCGGTGACGTCGTTGAGGCTGCGCGTGTAGATGGCGACGCGGTCGTCCTCGCGATGCACCTGCACGCGCGCGCCGTCGAGCTTCCACTCCATGACCGCCGTGCCTAACGCGGCAAGCGCCTCGGCGACGTTGGGCGCGGAATCGGCGAGCATCGGCTGCACCGGACGAAAGAGCTGGAGAGCGTAGCGCGCGAGCGCGGCCTCGCCGTCGGTGAGCACCGCCTCCGCGACCGTCCCGAGATCGCCGGCGAGCATCACCGCGCGCCGTACCTTGTTGCCTGGGAGACCCGCGGCTCGCGCGACCGCCTCGGTGAGTACCCCGTCGAGCGCGCCCTGGCGGACCTCGCCGATCGCGAGAGCCGTGAGGAACGACTGCTCGTCGGCCGTACCACGGGCGAGGAGTCCGGCGAGAATGCGATGCCGCTCGGCGGCCGAGTTCCTACCACGCACGCCTTGGAGGGCGGTAAGGGTGGCGTCAACCTCGGCAAGGGTGAGCTCCGGCGTCGATGCCGCGACTGCCGGCCGCGCCTCGGCGACGCTCGCCCAGCCGACGCCGAGCTTGCCCTGGCGGGGCCACCCCGTGAGAAAGCCGACTGCGATCGGTATCTCGTTAGGCGCGAGCCGCTTGAGCAATGCCGCGAGGAGCGCGATCTTCTCCAGGCGGGCGCTCGTGTCGGCGACGAGCTTCGACGTGAGAACCAGATCGTTGAGTGGCGAGGAGACCATGATCACTTGGCGTTGGCTCGTATTGCTCTGGGCGGCGCCCCTCGGGGCGCAGAGCACCACCGACTGGCCCAATCTCGCAAAGTACCGCGACTCGAGCGCGGTGCGCGGAGCTCAAGTCGTATTCATGGGCAATTCCATCACCGAAGGATGGAAGAAGTACTGGTTCACAGGGAAGCCGTACGTGAATCGCGGCATCGGTGGCCAGACGACACCACAGATGCTGGTACGATTCCACCAGGACGTGATCGCGCTACGGCCGAGCGTGGTGGTGATTCTCGCAGGCACGAACGACATCGCGGGCAACACCGGTCCGAGCACGCTCGAGATGATCGAGGACAACCTCGCCGGCATGTCGGAGATGGCGCGCGCGAATGGTATTCGGGTGGTCCTTTGCTCGGTGCTGCCGGTATTCGACTATCCGTGGCGGCCGGGCCTCGAGCCCGCGCCGAAGATCGTGGCCCTGAACGCCTGGATGAAGCACTACGCCGATTCGACGGGTGGCGTGTACGTCGACTTTCACAGCGCCATGCGCGACGACCGCAACGGCATGCGCGCCGACCTCGCGAGCGACGGCGTGCACCCTAACGAGGCCGGCTACAAGATCATGGCGCCGCTCGTCGAGCAAGGGATCGCCGACGCATTGCGTCGCCCCACAGCCGGCGCGCGTCGCCCAGACTGACGGTGAGGGTGACGCCGCCGCCGAGCCGATGAATCCAGTGGATGAGCCATTCGACGCTGCAGCGATCCACTATGCCGCGACTGAGCTCCGACATGCGCGGCTGCCGAATTCCGAAGTGCGGGGCGACGACGTGCTGGCTCTCGGCGCCGCCCAGTGATCGGGTGATTTCCGCGGCCAGTTGCTGCCGGATGATGTAAATCGGATCGTCGGGTGACAGTCGCATGCGGCAGTGTATCACTGAGCCGCCCGACCCGTGGGACCAATTTGCTGCAACCCGTGGCCTTTGCTGAGTCGGCCGCACGACGGAGGTCCCTGTCGGCGACCTCATTCCAAATTTGGAATAGTTCACTGCGAACTACCGACTCATTCCAAATTTGGAATGAGGTCCGTTCTGCACCTCCCGGACTATTCCGAATTTGGAATGAGGCCGGTTCGGGATCTCCCCGCCTATTCCAAGTTTGGAATGATGTCCACGGCGAGAGGGGCAACGGCCCGCGGCACCGCGCCTTGACTTCGCCTCACGACGCGGCGGCCGCTGCGGCGTCGGCGAAGATTTCGCGCCGAGCGCATTCGTGGATCACCGTCGCCGGCCACGACGGATCGTAGCCGCTGGCGGCGAGGATTCGCTGCAAGCTCAGGCGCTTCGACGCGCCTGTGAGCGCCATGATTCCCTCGCGCGCCTCGGCGATCGTGGCGATGCCAACGCTCACGCCGTGGCGCGGCACGTTCTCGAGAGTGCCGAAGCTCGGCGAGGTCTGGAGATTGTCGCGGCGAGTCTCCTCCGAGAGCGGTATGATCCGGGTGCGGCTGTCGCGAGGACTGCCGGTGGAGTTGAACGCCACGTGGCCATCCGAGGCGCCGGAGGCGAGCAGGAACAGATCGATGCCGCCCGCGTCGGCGATGCGGCGGTCGTACGCCGCGGGGTCCTCGGGATCGGGGAACCAGATCTCGCCGGCGCCAAAGTTCATCTGCTGCCTAACGAAGGCGTGGCACGACCATGGCTCGGTCGCCCAAGCACCGGCGACGAGATACTCGTCCATCATCACCAGCGTCGCGTGCCGGAGGTCGGCTTTGCGTCGCGCAAGCGCGGCATACACCGGGCGAGGCGTTCGTCCGGTGGGACAGCCGAGGAGAAAACGATCTCGTGCGGTAGCGCGCTCGACAATCAGTTCCGCAAGCGCCTCGCCCAACGACTCCGGCGTCTCGAAGACGCGCAGCGGCGTTACGGTCGCTTCCACAGATCGATGGGCTTCGTCACGCCCTTCGGCGCGAACGGCATCATGACTTTGCGTCCCAGTCCCGCCGAGGCGTACGCAGCATAGAGTACTTCCTGAACGACGCGGCCCGTCTCGCCATCGGAGATCGGCGTCTCCTTGCCGCGCACGCAGCGCGCGAAGTGCCGCATCTCCTGCGGGAATCCGTAATTCCAATGCTCTTCGAAGACCGGGTACGTCCAGCCGCGCGTCGAGGAGGCCTTCTCTACGGCGTAGCCGAAGCCGACCTCCGAGTATGTGGGCAGCGCGTTGCCCATCAGCATGTCGGCATACGTTTGCCCCTTGTCGCCGAAGACCTCGATGCTGTCGTCCATGCCGCCGGGGCGGTTCCAGCTGTTCTCGACGATGCCCAGCGCGCCGCCCTCGAACTCGATGATCGTGATGGCTTCGTCGTCGCCCTCGGTCTTGTTCGCATGTACCTGCGTGGAGAGCTGCGCATACACGCTCTTTACTTTCGGCTTGCCGAGGAACCACCAGCAGAAGGCGATGCCGTGGCAACCGAGGTCCATGAGCGCGCCGCCGCCGGACTTGTTCACGTCCCAGAACCAGTCCGCGTGCGGACCGCTGTGCTTCTCGCCCTGCTTGACGAGGTGCACGCGGCCGAACGCGCCCTCGTCCGCCATCTGCTTGGCCTTCACGTATTTCGGCGCGAAGAAGAGCTCCTCGGCATAGAGCAAAAGAACGCCGGCCTTGCGACAGGCGTCGATCATCTCATCGGCCTCCTCGAGCGTGATGCAGAGCGGCTTCTCACAGATGACGTGCTTGCCCGCGCGCGCCGCGTCGATCGTAATGCGGGCGTGAAGGTAATTCGGCGCGCTGATCGAGATCATCTCGACGCGCGGATCGCGCAGCATCTCGCGATAATCCGTGTAGCAGCCGGCGACGCCATGCCGCTTCGCGAACGCCTCGGCGTTCCCCGCCGTCGGCGACGCGACAGCGACCACCTCCGCCTCGTCCGGAAGCGCCTTCACCGATGCGGCGATACAGTCTGCCTGAAAGCGCGAGCCGACGATCCCGACGCCTACTTTTGTCATGTCAGAATTAGGTGAAAACATTCGTCCGGTCGCTGCATTGGACCCGGACCGCCTTCAACGTATTCGCGATGACAACGATTTCCAGCCAGCCACGGGCCCAAGCGAGTGAATTCGTCCCGCCGCGCGCCTCACGACGCGTCTCGTCGGTCGACATCGTTCGGGGCGCCGTCATGGTGTTCATGGCCCTCGACCATGTCCGCGACTACGTCACGAACCTGCGAATTCGCCCCGAGGATCTGAGCCAGGCGTCGGTGGCGCTCTTCGCGACGCGCTGGGTGACCCACTTCTGCGCGCCGGCGTTCAGCCTGCTCGCGGGCGTCGGCATCGGGCTCTACATGCGCCGCGGCCGCAGCGCTGCTGAGACCAGCAAGTTCCTGGTGACGCGCGGACTCTGGCTGCTCTTCCTCGAGCTCGTCGTGACGCCGATCGGATGGTATTTCGGCTTTCGCCTCATCCCCGCGTTCGCGCTCGTGCTCTGGGCGCTCGGCTGGTCGATGATCGTTATGGCAGCGGCGATCCATCTTCCGAAGAAGATCACCGCCACGCTGGCGCTCGTGATGATCGCCGGCCACAACCTCCTCGACGGAATACCCCCTTCACCGATCTGGCACGTGCTGCACCTGCCGGGCTTCGCCATTCCCGGCAAGCTGTTTATCGGCTACCCCCTCATTCCCTGGGTCGCGGTGATGGCGCTCGGCTTCGTCCTCGCGGACGTATATCAATGGGACGCGGCACGTCGGCGTCGCTTCCTGATCCGAAGCGGCGCACTCGCGACCGCGGCGTTCGTCGCGATTCGATACATGAACGGCTATGGAAATCCGTTTCCCTGGTCCCCGCAGCGGACCCCGGCACTTACGGTCGCGTCGTTCCTGAACGTCATGAAGTACCCGCCGTCGCTCGACTTCCTGCTGATGACGCTCGGGCCCGTCCTCATCGCGCTCGCCCTGGTCGAGGGCGTCCGCAATCGCGTCACCGAGTGGCTGTCGGTCTACGGCCGGGTGCCGCTCTTCTATTATGTCGTCCACATCTTCGTCGCCCACGCCGTTGCCGTGAGCATCGCGCTCGTGCAGGGCGGGGAGCTGCGACGGATTCCGGTCGTGTCGAACCCCGAGCTGATCCCGGCGTGGTATGGCGTCTCGCTGCCCGGCGTGTACCTCGCGTGGGCCTTCGTGGTCGCCGTCATGTATGTCCCCTGCCATTGGTACGCCGGTATCAAGGCCCGTCGCAACGATTGGTGGCTTCGCTATACGTGATTTTCGGTGCGCCCGCCTAACGGTTATCGGCCGGCAGACGAACGCGTCACCGCGCCATAGTCCGCGAGAGCGATCGCGCTCCGCTTGAAGTACGAGTCGTTCGCCATGTGACAGGCGAGCGCCGCGTTGTGACCGAACACGACATCCTCGACGACGGGCCTGCGATTGCGCACCGCCTCGAAGAAGTTCCAGAGATGTGGCCGGATGTCGTCGTAATCGGGGCCGCTGAAGGAGATCGACTCCGGCATCGGTGCCTGGCCGATCGGCGGATCGTTCTTCGCATGCCACTCCTTGAAGTACTGCTCTCGTAAGGCGCGCGGCCAGCTGTAGACGTAATAGCTCGGCGAGTCGTCCTTGCCGCTCTGCGGCGTGAAGCTGATCCGGTCGCCCGTGACCTCGAGCAGCCCCTTCGTTCCCTGGAAGCGATACGTCTCCGGCATCGACGTGCCGAGGTTGAGCCGCATGGAGACGGGAAGATCGCCGTAGTAGTAGAGCACCGAGTGGACGTCCGGCATGTCGCGCCCGTCCTTCCATCGACGGATGCTACCGACGGCCATCGCCTGCGTCGGTGGCTGATTCATACCGCTCATGAACATCATGCCGCTCACGAGATGCACGAGCAGATCGCCGGCGACGCCGGTGCCGTAGTTCCTCCAGCAGCGCCAGCGCGCAAAGATCAGCGGATTGAACGGCACCTTCGTCGCCACCGGTGCCTGCCAGGTATCCCAGTCGAGCGTCGCCGGTGAGAGATCCGGCGGCGGCGGATACTCCCACGCACCAGTCGGATCGTTGCGGCCGAGCCAGCCCTCGATGAGCATCATCTCACCGAGCATTCCGCTCGCGATCATCTCCTTCGCTTTGGCGCAGATCTGCGAGCTCACGCGCTGCGAGCCGATCTGCACGATGCGGCCGCTCTTCTTCGCGGCATCGACCATGGCGACGCCATCGGCCGGCGAGTGCGACATCGGCTTCTCGCAGTAGATGTCTTTCCCCGCGCTCACGGCATCGACCACCACCTGGCGATGCCAGTGGTCGGGCACCGCGGCGACGATGCAGTCGATGCTCTTGTCGTCGAGGAGCTCCTTGTAGCGGCGCGTCACCGGCAAGTCGGGACGCACGATCTCTCGCGCGAGCGTGTGGCGTCCGTCGTAGAGATCGGCCGCGCGAGCGCACTCGACGCCGGCGAGCTGAATCGACGTGCCGAGCAGTGAATTTCCCTGCATGCCGACGCCGATCATCCCGAACCGCACCGTGGCGTTAGGCGACGGCAGGCTGCTGAGCGCCGAGTACGGGAACACGGGCTTGAGGAGCGAAGCGCCGGCGACAGCGGCGCCAACGCTCAGGAACTCGCGACGGGTGACCGGATCATCATTGCTCATGTGTTCTCCTGTGTCTCGGCGAGCGTTTGGTGACACGCTGATTCTCCGCCCCGAAGGGCCGCTCGTCAACCGTGGCAGGTCGCGAGTCCTTGTTGACCGGCACACCACGCAAGCTTCGAGACGCCTCCCGAGGCAGATCCCTCGTCGCTTCGCTCCCCGGGATGACATGCGATCACGGCACGATCGGCTCGATCCGCTGGAAGTTCATCGACACGAGTAGCGCGTTGAGCGCGGCGAGGTCTTTCGCGATCCAGCGGTCGAACTCGTGCGAGACGTCGCCCAACTCGCGCTCGATCGCCGCGGCACGCTCCACCTGGGTCGCCGAGGGGCGCCCCTCGTAGAAGACGACGCTGCCGTAGAGCTGTGTGAGGTTCTCGCGCAGCCGCTCCTCGCCGGTCACCATGCCGCCTTCCTTCGTGGCGACGATCCTCTTCCGTAGCACGTCGACGGTGTCCGATGCCTGACGCAGACGGCGCACGAGCGAGTCGGACTGCGCCACGCTCCTCGCGCGGCTCTCGAGCGCGCCGCGCACGCCGTTCATCTTGTCGACGACGCTCGTCATGTTGTCGAGCAAACCGTACAGCTTCACTGAGAGATCGAACTGCGCCCGGCGATCGGCGACCGTGTGCTTCACGCGCGGGTCCGTGCGGACGACGAGAGGCGTGGTATACGTCGAGTCGCCCTCGACCAGGCGCAGCGTATACGTCCCCGGCAGGTAGCGCGGGCCCGTGCCGAACGCGGCCGACGCCGCGGGCGGGATGCGCGCCGGCGGCATGCGCATCGACCAGCTCGCGCGACTCAGGCCACGGCGCTTCGTCGTCGGCAGCGTCGCGAGCAATTTGCCCGTGGAATCGTGCACCTCGAGCTTCATGTCGCCGAAGATGTGGCGCTTCTGCAGGTAGTACGTGATCACCGCGTCGCCGGAAGGATTCGGTCCGATGTACTCGGCGTCGCCGTTCGCCCAGCCACCGCCGGCGGGAATCGTCTGCACGACGGGCGCGGTTTTCACGAATCCCGCGTGCTGTGCCACCATCTGCGGCGTGAGCGCGCGGAGTGGCGTGATGTCGTCGACGATCCAGATGCCACGCCCGTGCGTCGCGATGACGAGATCGTTGTCGCGCGGATGAATCGCGAGGTCGCGCACGGCCACCGCTGGCAGGTCACCGCCCTTGTAGCGCGACCACTGCTGCCCGCCATCGGCCGAGATGTACAGACCGAACTCGGTGCCGAGGAAGAGGAGTTGAGGATTGACTAAATCTTCCTTGATAACGTGCGCGTAGCCGCGGACCGGCGCATCGGCGCCGACGAGTGGCGTCCACGTCTTGCCGTAGTCCGTCGACCGATACGCGTACGGACGCATGTCGCCGAAGGTGTGCAAGTCAAACGTGGCGTAGATCGTCCCGGCGGCGAAGTGTCCGGGCTCGACGCTCGACACCCACGCGTTCTTCGGCAGGCCGGCAATGTTGCCGACGACGTTCGTCCAGCTCTTGCCGCCGTCGCGCGTCACCTGGAGGTTGCCGTCGTCCGTCCCAGCCCAGATCACGAGCGGATTCTTCGGCGACTCGGCGATGGCGTAGATCGTCGTGTGCATCTCGGCGTACGAGTTGTCGACGGTGACGCCGCCGGACTCTTCCTGCTTCTGCTTCTGCGGATCGTTCGTCGTCAGGTCGGGCGAGATGCGCTCCCATGTCTGGCCGAAGTCGCGCGAGCGGTGGAGGAACTGCGAGCCGATGTAGATCGTGCCGTTGCGTGTCGGGCTGATGTGAATGGGCGTGTTCCAGTTGAAGCGGAGCTTCGCCTCCTTGTAGTGCGGCAGCGGCTGAATGTCCCGCGTTTCGTGTGTCTTTCGATTGACGCGGCCGATCGAACCGCCCTGCGCTTCGGCGTACAGATATTCGGGATCGGTGGGATCGACGAACATCCAGAAGCCGTCGCCCCCGTACATGTTCTCCCACTGGCTCTTCGCGATGCCGCCCGGATACTGCGACTCACCGACCCACGAGCTGTTGTCCTGTAGTCCACCGTACACCTTGTACGGCTTGTCCATGTCGAGACTCACGTGATAGAACTGTGAGATCGGCAACACCTCCGACTTCCACCACTTGTCGCCGCCATCGTACGAGTACCACAACCCGCCGTCATCTCCCGTGATCAGATGGTCGGTGTTGTCGGGATCGACCCAGACGTCGTGATGGTCGCCGTGCGTCGCGAAGCCGATGACGCTGAAGCTCGCGCCGCCGTCGGTGCTCATGATGAGCGAGCCGTCCGGCTTGAAGATGCGATTCTCGTTCTTCGGGTCGACCGTGAGATTAGCAAAATAGAATGGCCGCCAGATCATGTTCTGGCTCCGGTCGCGCATCGACCACGTCGCGCCGCCATCGTCGGAGCGGTAGAGCGCGTTGAGCGGCGGCACCGCTTCGATGAACGCGTACACCACGCTCGGTTTGGACGGCGCGACCGAGACCACGACGCGTCCCCACGGGCCAGGGGGCAGTCCCGGAGCGCTCTTCGCGTCCAGTTGCTTCCACGTCGCGCCACCATCAGTACTCTTGAACAAACCGCTCGCGCTCGGCGCATCGGGTCCGTCGCCGCCAGAGCGGAAGGTCCATCCCTTGCGCCGAAAGTCCCACATCCCGGCGTACAGCGTCTTCGGTGACGACGGATCCATCGACATCAAAGAGCAGCCTGTCGACGCGTTGCCGCCGGCGAGAATCTTCGACCAACTCTTGCCGCCGTCCGTCGTCTTGTAGACGCCGCGGTCGTTGCTGTCGCTCCAGAGCTTGCCCGGCACGCAGACGTACACCGTGTTCGGCGCCGTCGGGTCGACGAGGATCTTGACGATGCGCTCCGACTGGTCGAGCCCCATGTGCGTCCAGTTCTCGCCGCCGTCGGTGGACTTGTACACGCCATTGCCGATCGACGTGCTGTTGCGCATCCACGACTCGCCGGTACCCACCCACACGACCTTCGGATTCGTCGGGTCGATCGTGATCGCGCCGATCGATTGCACCGGCTCCTTGTCGAAGACGGGCTTGAACGTCGTGCCGCCGTTCGTCGACTTCCAGACACCGCCGCTCGCGGCGCCGACGTAGATCGTGAGGCGGCCATTCTCCTTCACCGCCGTGACAGCGGCGACGCGTCCGCTCATCACCGCCGAGCCGATGTTCCGTGCGCCGAGGCCGGCGGTCGTCTCCGAGTCGACGCGAGCGCCGTTAGGCGGCGCCGCGGCGCGGGCGAAACCAGCCTGCTCGATCGTCATCGGCGGCTTCTTCGGGGTCTCCGACTTGGGCTGTTGATTGGCCGCGTCCTTCGCGTCGCTGGCCTGCTCGCTGCTGCCACTGGAGCCTGGCTTCACGAAGCGCGCGTCATCGAGCGCGACGTTCGTCTCGATCCGGTCCCAGGCATACTGGGCCTTGTTCGCGCTCGAGCTCCCTTTCGGCCCCGTGGCGACCGCAAAAGGAAAGAGGACGCCGTTCACCGGCTTGTAGTCGCCCAACTCGACCTCGAACTCGCGCTCGGCACCGCGGACGGTCCGTTTCACCTCATACTTGATCGGTACGCCGGAGTCGGAGTCGAGATAGTAGGTGCGAACGTCGCCATTGCTCGCGAGGGTGAGCCGCACCTTGTAGACGTCGGTGCCCTCGAGCTGATCGCTGCCGATGAATTCCGCGGAGTTGCCGGCCGTACGATAGTTGAGCAAAGGATCATCGAAGTTGGAGTCCTCGATGATGCCCTTGGTCTCGTCTTCACCCAACGATTCCGCATCCTTCTTCCCTTGCCAGGGCTCGATCTTCCATCCGGTGTGGCCGTCATAGGCGTTCACGCCCGTCATCCCTCCGAAGGCGAACTCCTCGCGGACTTTGTTGGGACGCTTGTTCTCGTTGGCGACCTGCGCCTCGAATCCACCGCCGCCGTAGAACTTGCCGATGCGGCGCACGCTGTGGATCGCCTGAAGCCGCTCGGCACCGCCAATGCGCTGGGCGTACTTTGCAACCAACTCGTCGACGGTCTGCGCGTGGAGGGTTGCCGCGCCCAGGAGTGAGGCAGCGATTGAGGAGAGAAGACGACGCATCGATTTCCTCGGAGGTGGAGATGAGGCGAGGTGATTCTCTCCGCCGGTGAGGAGGGCGTCAATGGCTGCGTGGTCGAGAGGCCCGCCCCTCGTCTCGAGAGGGCCCGAAACGCTTACCATCGCGATCCTCCACCATTGGGTGAAGGTCGCGCCGATCTTCGGCACTCTCTTCCTGGTCGCTACCCTAGGCCGTATGTGGCAGCGACACTGCCTAGCGAGCGATGACGAAAGTGAACTGCTGCTGCACGAGCTGCCGCACCCGCATCCCCGCCAGCTCGGCCGGGAAGTAGCGAGAGCGGAGCAGCGCGTCGCGGATCGATCGGAGGAATCCGGGCTGGGCGTTGTTCGGGAATGAGAGTGTCTTCTCATCGACGCGCCCCGTGCTGTCGACGACGAACTCGACGAGGAGGGTCCCCTCGATGCCGGCGCGCTGCAGCTCCGACGGATAGCGGGGCCGAGGATTGTCGCGCTGCGGCCAGGCGACGCGCTCTACGATATCCTGGGTGTACGCGCCGTTCTTGCCAGGATGCGTCAGCGAGTACATCGCCGCGGCGTTGACGAGCGCGCCGGTGTCCAGGTCGCCGAAGTCGCTTTCGCTCGTGATGCGCGACGAGAGATCCGTCTCCGTTTTGACGGGCGGAATTTTCGCGAGCGCGGCGAGAGATGCGTCCGTCACCACCTGCAGCCGCGTCATGTCGGGCACGAGCAGTCGCACCGCCTTCCTCACCGCATGCGCAACGGCCCCCGTGGAGCTGCTCGAGACGCGGTGCACGAGCTCGGGCATGCGCACGAAGCGCAGTTCCTCGATGGGGACCGTCCGCACGTCGGGTAGGGCTGCCGGACGCGGCCCGCTGGCGACGACCGCGAAGGTGATGAGACTGGCGTGGGCGATGACGCTGAACGACGCGACACCGAAGCGGGCGGCGCCGAAGCGAGCGGCCTGGGAACTGACGAACGCGTGCACCATATGACCCTTCCCGAACTCGTCAGGCGTCGGGATTGACGCCGACGGCGCTTCACAAAGACAAACATCGGGCCAGCGGTTCCACCGAACGTGGAGAGTCGTTCACTGGATTTGCGAAACTCATATGGTGGGTCCGCCGAAGTAGTAACGACGGTTATCACTCACGGGCCAACTCCCCGGATGCACAGACCCGTGCTCGCCAATCTTTTTGAAGACTTCGCCGCGCGCGTGCTCGCGCTGCGCCCGGGATGACATACTGCTGAGGAGGGGTCCGCGAGGGTCCGCCAGTGTCAGCGCGTGTCCGCGCCAACGCTGTTGACCGGACGAAAAGAAGTCCAGCCACCAGGCACTACTTGCTGCCTAGCACGAACTGATTCCCATCGGGATCCTTGAAGATCGCAGCGGTTCCCCAGTCCGCGGTCTTCGGTGGCGCCACGAACTCGACGCCGCGCGAGGTGAGCTCGTCGTAGGTCTTCTGAACATTGTTCGTCCAGAAGCTGATCGACTGAAACGTCCCGATGCGATCCTCATGGCCGTCGGGCGTGAAGAGCACGATGCCCGTGTCGGCGCCAGGAATGCGCAGCTCGATCCAGCGCTGTTTGTCGTTGAACGGCTGATCGGTAACGATGGCGAGGCCGAGCGCCTTCGTGTAGAACTCGAGCGCGCGGTCCTGATCGCGCACCGGCACGCCGGCGAACTTGATGCCCTTGATCATGGGATACTCGCGGTGGAGGTGGTCGCAATGTCGGCCGATCCCGCCTGCCCAACAAGGCGCGATCGCAATGCTGTGGCACTCCGTGCTATACTAGCGCCATGGCAACGAGATCCTCCGGCGACACCGTCACGTTCGACGCGTACGTCATCGACACGCTGATGCACGACCTCATCGGCCACGACCGCGCCGCCTCGGCGTTCGTGGTGTACCTCTACCTCTGGCGTGAGTCGTTAGGCAGAGACGCATCGACGGTGCAGACCAGTCTTCGCACGATCGCCGAGGGCACGGGCCTCTCGAAGCGCGGCGTGCAGGACGCGCTGAGCGTCCTCGCCCGCCGTCGGCTCCTCGGCATTTCGCGCCAGAGCATCACCGACATTCCCGTTTATAGCGTCCGGCGGCCCTGGAGAAAATGAATCTCGCGCCTTGCTGATGATCTTTACCCCACAGGACGCGGAGTCAGCACAGCCTGAATCTCCTCGAGTGGCGGCGCGAACAATGACGCCTGATCCGGATCCCCAAACACTACAGCGAAATCGTTAGGCGCGAACGCCCTCTGCAGCCGAGCAGCGAAGTGGTCGCGGAGCAGCCGCTCGTAATGCGGCACGTCGTAATCGCGCGGATCACCGATGTCGGTCGCGCCTTCCTCGTCCACCTCCGGAGCGACCGCTGCCTGGCCCGTGCGCGTCCGGTACACACGCACCTTGTCACCGACGTGCCAGCGCTCGCGACCGCTCGCGAGCATCGCCTCGTACGGCAGCTCGCGCCGATTCTCGCGGGTCTCGAGATAGCGCTCGAGCGTCTTCGTCAGGCGCACGCGTGACGCGACCCTGATCGTCGGCAGCTCGCGGTGCCGGAGCGCGTCCACCGTGTCGAGATACACCGCGCGAACCGCGGGGATGTCGCCGGCAAGGAGATGCTCGAGCGCACGCCGGAGAAAGCTCTCGCCATACGGCTCGGCGCGACTCGACCGAAACGCGACGCCGCGCAACAGCAGTATTCCGTCGTAGCCGAGCAGGGCGTAGTTCTTCGGCTCGTGCGACAACATCGCCGCGTAGCGCCCCTCGAACTCGAGCTGCACGAGGGGAGGGAGCAGCGCCGCGACCTCGGCGACGACGCGCCGCTCGTCGGCTTCGCGCCACGTCGGGGGCACGGCGAAGTAGACGCCGTCGGTATCTGCCTCGAGAAGGGTGACGCCGCGCTCGGCGAGCGCGCGGCACATGAAACCGAGCGTCTCGCGGCCGCGACGCGTCACCTCGTTCGCGGCGTGGACGTCGGCGAAGCGCGTGAGTCCGCCGCCCGCCGCAAGGTAGCCGTAGGCCGAGTTCACGACGAGCTTGATCGCCGCCGACATGGCTTCGTGCGCGTGTCGCTCGGCCGACCCACTCGGCGCGGCCCGGCCAGCAGCCTTCGCCGTTAGGCGCTGCTCGACGAGCCGATCGACGAGCGCGAGCAGAACGCCGAGATGATCGCGCGCGGGTCCGATGCGGTAGGTCCGCATCAGCGACGGATAGAGGCTGGCGACGTCCGCCTTCACGACGCGACGCGCGACGCCCGTCGCGAAGAGGTGCAATGCCGCGCCGCTGTGAGGCGTGCCGTCGCCCGCCTGATGCGCGGGCAGCGCCGTACCCGAATGGAGGTACGCACGAACGAGCAGCGGGTCGATCATCCCCGTCGCGGGGCCCGCGTCCGCGAGTCGCTCGTAGCGGCGCGGCACCATCCGCGACAGCGCGAACGCAGGTCCGCCTAACGTGCGCGAGAGCGCTGCGACTTCCTCGACGTCGGCCGCCGCGTAGCGACGCACGCGATCGGGATCGGTGTGGTACGTCGTGTAGATCAGATCGCCGCGGATGAGCTCCCGGTCCGGGCCGGCGAGACCGAGGTAGCGCGCGACCGCCTTGAGCCCATACGACGGCAGCGCGCGGACGGTGTAGTCGTAGCGCCGCACCGCGTCGATGGTGTCGATGAGCTCACGCCCGGGAGCGACGAAGCGCACGCGTCGCTCGGCGTCGTCCTCGGCGACCATGCCACGACGCGCGGCGCGGCGACGAAGGCCGGGCGGGCCGATGCGTCCGAGAGCGAGGGGAACGCCTAACGAGCGAGCGCGGCGATGGATGAAGGGAAGGTCGAAGCCGTGGAGATTGTGATTCTCGATGACGTCCGGATCGGCTTCCTGGACCTTCGCGACGAGACGGCGAATCAAGTCCCCCTCGGCCGCATCGCCGCGGCCGTGCGCCTCGAGGATCTCGACCACGCCTGACGGGCTGCGGACCGAGATCATGAAGATGCGGTCGCGCTCGGGATTCAAACCCGTCGTCTCGAGATCGAACTGGAGTCGATGCAGCTGATCGAAGGTGAGGTCGCGAAAGTAGTTTCGCCCCGTGGCGACGAGGTACTGCTCGTCGAGGGGAAGGGCGATGACGGCGTCCTGTCCCAGCTCGCGCAGGGTCGGCACGGGCCTGCCAAGTCGCTCGGCGGCCCCGGCGAGAATGGCGGAGTTTAGTATCCTGTAATTATCGGCGGTGACGAGGTAGCGGAGCGCTCCGGGTCCGTCGAGCTCGCGATAGACCACGCGCGCCCTGGCGATCGGTCCGCCGTCGCAGCAGAGTGCGTCGCCGAGGTGGAGCAGGTCGTCGAGCCGGTCGAGGACTACCCACGGACGGAAGCGCTCGGTCTCGCGGTGCAGCTCACCCGTTTCTGGATCGCGTCGCCAGACCGTGACGCGCCCATCGTCCTCCGCCCACACGCTGACGATGCCGGGCGTGGGATCCCACCCCCACAGCCACTCGTCCTCGGTGCGAGCATCGACTTCGGCGCGCGTCGCGGTGTCCATAGATGAAGATTAGCCGCACGCCGCGCGCGCAAGCGGCCACTGCTGGGGCGCATAGATCTCTACGCGACTACTCAGTTACGAAGCGGAACGCGGCAGCTTCAGCGTGAACGTCGAGCCGACGCCGACGGTGCTCGTGACGCTGATCTCGCCACCCATCGCGCGCGCGAGCTCGCGGCTGATGGCGAGACCGAGGCCGGCGCCCTCCCGCGTGCTCGTGAGCGATCGGCCGACCTGCACGAACGGCTCGAAGATGCGCTCCAGCTGGTCTGGTGCGATGCCCGCGCCCGAGTCCGCGACCTCCACCGTCACGTCGTGTTCGCCGATGCGGCCACAGCGCAGGGTGACGCGTCCACCCGAGTCGGTGAACTTGACCGCGTTCGAGAGGAGGTTGAGCAGAACCTGCTCCGTCTTCGCGCGATCGACGCGAACGATGAGGTCCGGTCCGCAGGGCCGGGCCTCGAACTGCAGACCCTTCGAGGCCGCCTGCGGCACGATCATCTGCACGGCCGCGTCGAAGATCTCGTCGAGCGGAACGTCCGCGAAATCGTAATCGATCTGTCCGGCGTCGAGCCGCGAAAAGTTTAGCAGATCGTTAATGATGCCGAGCAGGTGTTGCTGGCTCCGCCGGATCCGTTGCAGGTCCTCGTGCTGCTCCACCGTCACCGGGCCGCGAACGCCGAGGTCAATGAGCTCGGCGTAGCCACCGATGGCGTTGAGCGGCGTACGCAGCTCGTGTGACATCGCGGCCAGAAACTCACTCTTGGCGCGGTTCGCCTCGTCGGCGCGCGCGCGTGCGTCTTCCGCCTCGCGCCGGGCGGACTGTTCCGCCTCGTACAGCTGCGCACGCTCGAGCGCCTGACCGCACTGCTGCGCGAACGATTGCATGAACGCGAGCATGTCCTCCGACGGCGCGCCTGGTGCACGCCAGTGCATTGCGAGCGCGCCGATGAGGCGACCGCGGCCTCCGAGTGGAATGACCACGGTCGTCTCGTAGGGAGCGAGCGCATCGGCGAGCTTCGGATACTGCGCGTCGCGCTCCGCGCGCGATCCGAAGACGAGCGGGCGCCCGGTGTCGAGTACCGTGTTGATCGGCGCAACCTCGTCGCGCTTGACGCGCCGGAGGCGATCGGGAAGGTGATCGTAGCCCGTATCCCCGATGAGATAGAGGAATTCGCCGGCGAGGTCGATCGACGCCAGTGCGCCGGCGTCGACGTGAAAAGTCTGGAACCCTTCGCCGAAGACGATCTTCGTGATCTCGCCGATGGTGTGCGTTGCCGCGAGCAATGCCGTCAACTGCTGCAGTCGCTCGATGCGCTCGCGGGACTCGTCCGCGGCGAAGCGCGCGGCTTCTTCGGCGGCGACGCGGCGCGCATCCTCGATCGCACGCGCCTCCAATGCACGGCGTTCGGTGAGGTCTCGCGTGACCTTGGAGAACCCGATGAGGTGACCGTCGGCGTCACGGAGCGCCGTGATCACGACGTTCGCCCAGAAACGCGAGCCGTCCTTGCGAATCCGCCACCCCTCGTCCTCGAAGTGGCCTGTGCGCTCCGCTTCCTTCAGCTCATACTGCGGAAACTGCTCGGCAATCTTCTCCGGCGGATAGAAGATCGAGAAGTGCTTGCCGATGATCTCTTCGGCCGTGTATTGCTTGATCCGCTGCGCACCCTCGTTCCAAGTCGCCACGTGCCCGGTGGGATCAAGCATGAAGATGGCATAATCGCGGACACCCTGAACGATGAGTCGAAATCGTTCCTCGCTCAGCCGCAGCGCCTGGTCCGAGGCGCGTCGCTCGGTCAGATCTCGCGTGACCTTGGCATAGCCGACGAGGGCCCCCGTGTGATCTCGGAGGGCGGTGATGACGACGGACGCCCAGAAGCGCGTCCCATCCTTGCGCAGGCGCCACCCCTCGTCCTCGAAACGACCGGTCCGCGCCGCTTCCCTCAGCTCGTACTCCGGAAAGCCAGACGCGATCTTCTCCTGGGGATAAAAGATGGAGAAGTGCTTTCCAATGATTTCGTCGGCGGTGTAGCCCTTGAACCGCTGCGCGCCCGCATTCCAGCTGAGGATGTAGCCATCCGGGTCGAGGGCGAAGATGGCATAATCCTGCACGCTCTCGACCAAGAGCCGATGGAGCTCGCCCGTCTCATGGGCAATTCCACCAGGTTCCTGTTCGCGAGTAGCGGCTAACAGGTTGAATCGACGCTCGCTCTGGTCCGACTGCTCACCGGGGTCGGGCGTCTCCCTCCGACGACGATTGGGCATCGGACGAAGAAGTGGCACAATTGGGGCCAAAAAGGAATGGTTACCGGGCGCCTGTTCCCGTTCCGACCTCGACCCGGATGCTTCGCCACTTGCCCTGATTGAAGCGCCAGACGCTCAGGCCGCAGCGGGTCATGTGTCCCACGAGAATCGCAATCCAGATATCGATCGGATCGAGATGGCTCAATCGCTGGACTGCGAAGCAGATGCCGAGCGGCACGATCACCTGCGAAACGATCGAGATGTACAGGGGACTCTTGGTGTCGCCCGTGCCCTGGAGTCCGCCGGTGTAGGTCAGCGCTACGGCGATGAAAAGCCCCGAGACGCTGAGCACCCGAAGCAGCTGCACGCCGAGGGCGACGACGGGCCCGCCGTGCATGCCGAAGATCGCGAGCAGGTGGGCGGGAATGAAGAGAAAGAGTGCGCCGATGAGCGCGGCTCCTGCCAGGCCGTATCGGGCAGCGACGTGCACGGCCTGCGCCGACCGTTCCGGGTTTCCGGCCCCGAGGTTCTGGCCGGCCACCGCCGCGGCAGCGCCCATGAGCCCGACCGAGGTCCAGGTGATGAGCGAGAAGAGCTGCGAGTACGAGACGGCGAACGCTGCCTGCGCGGCCGCGCTCTGCGCGAGGGAGCCGATGAACGAAAGCATCAGCACCCCACCCACGTTCATCGCGATCCCCTGGATGCCGGTGGGCAACCCGAAACGGAAGAGCGAACGGATGATCGTCCAGTCGGGTGCCCAGCTCTGATTGCGCGGAAAGGCGACGACCCAACTGCCGTTCCAGAGGTGATACAATGAGTAAATGCTAACAGTCGCGGACGCGATGCACGTGCCCATGGCCGCGCCCTTCGTGCCGAACGCGGGGATAGGTCCGAGACCGCGAATGAGCACGACGTTGAGACCGGCGTTCAGAACCGTCATCGCGACGCCGAGGATCATCGGCGTTCGCGCATCGCCGGCGGAGCGGAGGGCGATGCCGAGCATGAAGAAGAGCATCATGCCGCCGCTGAACAGGAACATGATGCGGATGAACGGCAGCGCCTGGTCGTGCACAGCGGGCGCTGCGTTCACGAAGTCGAGCAGCCAGGGCGAGATGAAGTAGCCGAGCGGGGCGATGATGCCGAACGACAGCGCGACGGCGGTGAGAAAGGCTTGATAGACCGTGCGGTCGGCCATCTCGCTGTTGCCGGCGCCGACGAAGCGCGCGACGAGCACGCTCATCCCCGTGAAGAGCGAGGAGATGAAGACGATGACGATGATGAAGATCTGCCAGCTGACCCCGATGGCGGCGTTGCCGGTGAAGCCGACGAGGTTGCCGACCATCGCATGGTCGATGATGCCCTGGAGGCCGCCGACGATATTCGTGAGCATCGTCGGCCACGCGATCTTCCAGACGGCGGGGGCGAGCGGTCCGTCGACGATCGAGCGATCGTATTTCCGCTTTTCCCTGGCTGGAGAAAGCGGCTCGCTGGACGCGGCGACTGGTCTGGTGACGCGGACAGGAGTGCTCATCGGCGTCCGGTGAATCTACGGTCCGGAGCCAGCGGCCGCCGATGAGATTGTTGGCCTATTGCAGAAAACTTACAGTCTGGCTGTCATCCCGAGCGCAGCGCGGGATCGGCACTTTTCGGCGGGGGAGCCGGCCTTAGCTTTCACCCCGCTCGCCAACGATGCCACCCGGATGGAACCGTTCATGCGCCTCGCTCTTGTCGCCCTCCTTGCGATTGCCAGCTCGGCTGCCGCGCAGCAGCCACGACAGCTCACCGCCGCCGATTACGAGCGTGCCGAGCGCGCACTTGCGCCCAGCGTTCTTCCGCTCGTGACTGGGCTCGGCGCGCGGCCGACCTGGCTCGCCGACGGGCGCTTCTGGTACCGGACGACATTGCCTAACGGTGGGGCGTTCCTTCTCGTCGACCCCGCGCGCCACTCGCGCGAGGCGCTCTTCGACGCGGCGCGACTCGCGTCGGCGCTGGCGGCGGCGACTGGCGGACGGGTCGACATGAACCGGCTGCCGTTTCAGTCGTTCAAGCTCGGCAAGGACAACCGATCGATCACCGTCGACGTCGGCAACCGGCGCTTCAGCTGCGACCTCCAGCAGTACAGCTGCGCACCCGCGGATTCCAGCAGCGGCGGGATGCGGGCGCCCGAGAACTCGAGCGTCTCGCCCGACGGTCGGACGGCGGTCTACATCAGGAACTACAATCTGTACGCGAAGGATCTCGCCACGGGGCGTGAGACCCAACTCACGACGGATGGCGTCAAGGACTACGGCTACGCAACGGACAACGCGGGTTGGACGCACAGCGATCGGCCAATCGTCACCTGGTCACCGGACTCGAAGCAGATCGCAACATTTCAGCAGGACGAGCGCGGCGTCCGCGACATGTATCTCGTGCGCGCGAAGGCCGGCAATCCCGAGCTCGAGGCGTGGAAGTATCCGCTTCCCGGCGACAGCGTCATCTTCCGCATCAGCCGCGTCATCATCAAGCTGAATCCGGGCGGCTCGCCGAGCGTCGTTAGGTTCCAGATGCCGCCCGACCAGCATCGCTCCACGGTCTCCGACCACATCGCGTGCGCTGGCGGGATCTGCGACGTCGAGTGGTATCCGGACGGCTCGCACCTCGCCTTCGTCTCCAGCTCGCGCGATCACAAGTCGGCGTGGTTCCGCGTCGCCGACGCGAACACCGGCGCGGTGCGCACGCTCTTCGAAGAGCGAATGCCGACGCAGGTCGGCGACGCGTCGCTCCGCGAGAATCTCTGGCGCGTGCTGCCCGCCTCGAATGAATTGATCTGGTGGTCGCAGCGTGCGAACTGGCTGCACCTCTACCTCTACGATCTGTCGACCGGACAGCTCAAGAACCAGATCACGACGGGCGAAGGCAACGTCGACGACATCGTGCGCGTCGACGAGAAAGGGCGACAAATCTTCTTCATGAAGAGCGGCCAGGAGCAGGCCGGCAAGGATCCGTACTTTCAGCAATTGTACAAGATCGGATTCGACGGCCGCGGTCTCACGCTGCTCACGCCCGAGAACGCGAATCACCAGGTGTCGGCGTCGCCGAACGGCCAGTATTTCGTCGACGTCTACTCGACGCCGGATACGCCGCCCGTGAGCGTGTTGCGGGACCCGAACGGGAAGGTACTGGAGACGCTGGAGCGCGCCGACATCTCGCGACTCCTCGCAACCGGCTGGCATCCGCCGACGCCGTTCCACGTCAAGGCCCGGGACGGCAAGACGGATATCTACGGGCTGATGTTCACACCTTCTAAACTCGATTCGACGCGGAAGTACCCGATCGTCAACTACATCTATCCGGGTCCGCAGTCCGGCAGCGTCGGGTCGCGCAGCTTTTCGCCGGCGCGCGGCGACAATCAGGCACTCGCCGAGCTGGGATTCGTCGTGGTCGCGATCGACGGGATGGGAACGCCAGGCCGATCCAAGGCGTTCGAGGATTTCTACTACGGCCACATGGGCGACAACACCATCCCCGATCAGGTCGCGGGCATGAAGGAGCTCGCGCAGCGCTACAAGTTCATCGACATCGATCGCGCGGGGATCTGGGGACATTCCGGCGGCGGCTTCGCGTCAGCAGATGCGATGTTCCGGTATCCCGACTTCTTCAAGGTGGGCTGGTCCGAGTCGGGGAATCACGACAACCGCGTCTATGAGGACGATTGGGGCGAGCGCTATCAGGGACTCCTCGTCCGCTCCGACGGCAGCGACAACTACGCCGCCGAGGCCAATCAGACGTATGCGAAGAACCTCAAGGGCAAGCTGATGCTCGTTCACGGCCTCATGGACGACAACGTGCCGCCCTACAACACGACGCTCGTCGCCGACGCCCTCATCAAGGCCGGAAAGGACTTCGACCTGCTGATGATCCCGTTCGCGCGCCACGGCTACGGCCCGGATAACAACTACGCCATGCGCCGTCGGTGGGACTACTTCGTGAAGAACTTGTTAGGCGCGGAGCCGCCCAAGGAGTTCCAGGTCGGCAAGCCGAACGTGGTGCCCTGAGCGCGCGGGAGTGGCGGGTTGGCACGAGCCGTGCGGCGGAATAGCTCGATTTACGCCATCGGCTCGGCCGCGGAGGGAGCGCTTCAGCTACCCGACGCGGACTCAGCGCCATTCCCGGAGGGCACTCTGTCGATTCAGCCGCGCCACGCCGCACCGGCCGCAGCGGGAAGCACCCGACTGGAACGACGACGCGCTTCTGGAAGCGCCGCCGAGCAAGCCCTCGCCCTCTATCGCGCGATCTTCGTCAAATCCACCGAACCGATCGCGATCATCGACCCGGACGGCTGCTACCTCGAGCAGAACGCGGCCCACGCCGAGCTGCTCGGCTACTCCGACGACGAGCTCCGTGACAAGACTCCAGCGATCCACCTCGGCGACGCCCAGTTCGCGGCCATCGTCGAGGATCTCGCCGCCAACGGCATCTCACGCCGCGAATGTGTGAGCCGCGGCAAGGACGGCCGCGAGCGCATCGTCGAGCTGTCGTCCTTCGCCGTGAACGACGCCTCCGGCGATCCGGTCTGCTACATCGGCATCAAGCGCGACGTCACCGAGCAACGCCATGCCGCGGGGGAGCTTCGTCAGAAGTTCGACGAGCTGCAGGCGGTGCACCGAATGACGGACGCCGTCACCCGCGCCGCCGCGATCGAGGAGATCTACGACGTCGCGCTCGACGAGCTGCAACACACGGTGCACGCCAGTCGGGCGTCGATCCTGCTCTTCGACGACGACGGCGTCATGCGCTTCAAGGCGTGGCGCGGACTCTCGGACGAGTACCGTCGGGCGGTCGAGGGGCATTCCCCCTGGTCGCCCGACGATCCCGATCCGCAGCCCGTGCTCGTGCCCGACGTCAAGGCCGATCCGCACCTAACGAGTCTCCTTCCCGTGCTCGCCGCCGAGGGAATTCGCGCCGTCGGCTTCATCCCGCTCGTCGCGGGGGGACGACTGCACGGGAAGTTCATGATCTACTTCGACGCGCCGCACGTCGTGAAGCCCGCCGAGCTGCGCCTCGCGCAGAGCATCGCGGGGCACATCGCCTTCGCCATCGCGCGGCGGCGCTCCGAGATGGAGCTCCGCGAGAGCGAGCAGCGCTACCGCCGGCTCGTCGAGCATTCGCCGGCGGCCGTACTCGTGCACAGCGGCGGTAATGTGGTCTTCGTGAACTCCGCGGCGCTGCACCTGCTCGGCGCGAGCGAGCCGACCCAGGTGCTCGGCCGTCCGATTCTGGATTTCATCCACGCGGACTACCACCCGATCGTGATCGACCGCGTGCGGAAGATCACGGCCGGCAAAGCCGTGCCCCGCATCGAGGAGAAGTTCGTCCAGCTCGACGGAACGCCGATCGACGTCGAGGTCGCGACGATCGAGTTCAACTATCAGGGGAAGCCCGCTGTCCAGATCGTGGCGAGTGACATCACGGAACGGCGCCGGAGAGAGCAGGAGCAGCGACTCCTCGCCGAAGCTGGCGCGTTGCTCAGCTCCTCGCTCGACTACCAGGAGACGCTGCGCAGCATCACGCGACTCGCTGTGCCCGCGATCGCCGACTGGTGTCTCGTCGATCTCACTGACGAACAGGGTGGCTTCACGCGCATCGCCGCATCATCCGCCGACCCGGCGGACGCGGAGCTGGCCCGGAGACTCCGGGGGCATTACGCGGCGCTGCCTAACGATGGCACGGGCGTGTGGCGTGCCGCTCGCCTTGGCCGGTCCGAGGTGATGACCGCGGTCGACGATTCGGTCTTCGCTGCGGTCGCCCCTGACGCGGAGCATCTCGAGATGGCGCGCGCGATGCGGCTGACATCGTACATCTGCGCGCCGCTGACCACTCGGGGAAGGACGCTCGGCGTCATCACCTTCGGTCTCGGCAAATCAGCGCGGCGTTTTACGCCGGCGGATCTGCCGCTCGCTGAGGAGCTGGCGCGTCGCGCCGCGCTCGCCGTCGACAACGCTCGGCTCTACCGCGATGCGCACGAGGCCAACCGCGCCAAGAGTCAGTTCCTCACGACGATGAGCCACGAGCTCCGGACGCCGCTCAACGCCATCGGCGGCTACACGGAGCTGATCGAAATGGGGCTGCGCGGCCCGGTCACGCCCGAGCAGCTCGAGGACCTGGGCCGCATCCAGCGCAGCCAGAAGCATCTCCTCGGGCTGATTAACGATCTACTCAACTTCGCGCGAATCGAGCGGGGGCACGTCGAACTGAAACTGGAGGAGGTCTCGGTCGAGGAGGAGCTCGCCGCGGTGCAGCCGTTGATCGAGCCGCTCATGACGGCGAAGCAGATCCGCTATACGCAGCGTCACGGCGACGCGTCGGTCCGTTGTGTCTCCGACCGTGATCGGATGCGTCAGGTCCTGCTCAACCTCCTGTCGAACGCGGTCAAGTTCACCTCCTCTGGTGGCGAGATCGCACTCGGCTGGGACGCTGTCGACGGCGCGGTCCAGATTCATGTGCGAGACACGGGCACCGGGATCCCCCGCCACAAGCTCGACGCCATCTTCGAGCCGTTCGTGCAGCTCACCAACTCGCTCACGCGCGTCACGGAGGGCACAGGCCTCGGCCTCGCGATCAGCCGCGAGCTCGCCCGCGCCATGCACGGCGACGTGACGGTCGCGAGCACGGTGGGGCAGGGGTCGACGTTCACCTTCAGCTTGCCGCGTGTGTGACGCGGGGTGAAGGAACGGAGATTTCGCTGATTACGCATATGTCGCGGAAACAAGGAAAGAGCGGCACGTCCTTTTCAAAAAAAGACGTTGCCGCTCTTTTGTCAGTGGTTTCAGGGCCGTGTCGGTGTCGTCAGCGGCCCAGCGGTTCGGTCAGCCAGTGATACTCGGGTTGTTGAGCGTTTCCACATCAGGGAGCGGCACGCACGTGAGATTGCTGTACGTCTGCCCCTTGCGGTTGGTGCCCGACTGGAACGGAAGACCCTTGCGCAGCATGTCACCGTAACGCTGGCCTTCGCTGAAGAGCTCGCGGCGACGTTCCTCTAGCACGGCCGCCTCGAAATCATCCGTCGGCGCGAGCACGAGCGGCCCGATTCCGTCCGCGGCGCGCACCTTGTTGATCGCGTCGAGCCCGGCCTGACCGCCCGTCGCTTCGGCGTAGATCAACTGCGCCTCGGCCCACGATGCGATTCTCAGTGGGGCGGTGGCGGTCGCTGTCCCGTTCGGATTGAATTTCGTCTCGAGCCAGAGCGGCGTGACGTTATCCTGCGCGATGCGCTTCGTGTTGACGACGGCCACACGCGGGTCGGCCACGCCATTCACGGTGAGGCCCTGATAGGCGGGGGCAACCGAGAGGAACTCGCCGCGCGTCGTCAGATTGTAGATCCGGTTCTCGCGCATCAGGTTCGACTCGGAGAACTCGGCGTTGCGCACGAAGCCGGAATCGACGAGGATGGCGTCGGCCGCGGCACCAGCCAGGTTGCCGAGGTCGAGTTGGGCCCGGGCACGTCCGACGAGCGACATGTTCTTCAGGCTTGCATCGGGAAGCTTTCCCGCGCGGTCGATGGCGTCCGTGAATCGCGCGACGGCAAGCTTCAGCGTCGAGTCACGGGTGATCTTCGGACCGGCGTCGATGGCCATGTCGCACATGCCCTCGCCGAGCAGCAGATAGGCGTAGCCGGCGTACGCGCGCATCTCGGCCATGATCTTCGCACGCGTCGGGACCTGCGCATCCGTGAACTTCTCGGCGCGGTTGTACGTGTCCTCGAGCTGATAGCGCGCCTGCTGGAGCGGCGTGTAGAAGCCCATGAACGTGGACGCGCGACCGTAGTTGCATGACCCCGGTTCGCCCTTGATCTGAACGACGCCGCGCCACTCCCAGGGGTGGTTGTTGACGAAGCCGTTCGCCGACCAGTATTCGCCCGAGAGCATCCCGGCGGTCGCCGCGTAGCTGATGGCGCCGCATTGGAAGGTTTGAATGGCTCCCGCCTCGAGCGCCGGCATGAGCGTCGGATCGTTGAGGTCCTCATCCGGAACGCGTCCCGGATTATCGACGGACAGGAGGGTGTTGCAGGCGCCCGTCGCCGTCAGGGCGACGGCGATCAGCGCTCCACGCAGCCCCCGATGAGTAAACTGTAATGACATCGCTGCGTTCTCCGCGATCAGAAGGTGAGCCGAAGCGTCGTCGAGAAGCTCGCCGTCGGCGGAAGAATGGTCTGATAGCCGTTGGACAGCGGTCCGACGGCACGAATCTCTGGATCCCAGACGTGCTGGTGGGCGACGTCGACGTAGATCTCTCCGTCGCGCGACGTGTCCCAGCCATGCTGCGCTGTCCACAACATCGAGAGATTGCGGCCGGCGACACTGATCGATGCGCTGCTCGCGCCGACGCGCGAGACGAAGCGCGGCGCGACGGTGTACGTCGCCGACAGCTCACGCAGCCGCAGGAAGCCCGCCTTGTACGTGCCCGGCGCGTCGGCTTCGATCGCGCGATACTCCTGCAGGAAGGGGTCGTTTCGTTGAATGACTGCTAACGTCGAGCCCTGGTTGTGGAGCGCGCGGATCTCGGTATCGGACTGCAAGTGGCCGCCGTTGCCGTCGACGCGGCCGTAGAGGCGCAGGTTGCGGAAGAGCGTGACCGTCGTGTTCAGGCCCGCCTGCCACGTCGGTTGCGAGTGGCCCCAGTACACGCGGGGTGCGGTTGCGCAATCGACGTCCGGTCCACCCTGCTCGAGGCCAGCCTTGCCGGTACCACCGTCGCAGAGCGCCGACACGACATTGCCGGCATTGTCCAGCGTCACCGATCGCACCTTGTACAGGAAGAAGTCGCCGATGCCGAAGCCGACGCGGTTCTGCGCCTGACCGCCGCCACCGGCGACGACGAGGAATGGCGTGCCGCCCATGTCTTCGATGCGATTACCGTTGTTGGCGAGCTGCGTGCCCACTTCCCACTGCACACGCTGTCCCTGGAAGAGACGCGCATTGAGCGCAAGCTCGTCTCCCCAGGTTTTCATCGCTCCGATGTTGACGACCTTGTTGTTCGGGAACCCCGCGGACGGCGGCACCGGCACGTTCACGATGGCGTCGGTGACCTTACGCGCATAGTGCGTGTACGAGAGGTCGGCGCGGCCGCGGAGCACCGTCGTCTCGAAGCCGAGCTCGAGCTCACGGCTCCGCTCGGGCCGCAACTGCGGATTGCCGACCGATCCCGGCACGAGACCGGGGTTGTTCTGATAGCCCACGATCGGATCGTAGAGCCGCGCCGCGTCGAAGGTGCCGGGCTGCGCGCCCGCCGCGCCTAACGCGGCACGCAGGCGAAGATCCTGAACGCCCGGCAGCCGGAACCACGGCTCCTCACTGATGACCCAGGAGCCGCTCAGCTTCGGGTAGTACGCAGCCTTGAAGTCCTTGCCGAAGGTGCTGTTGTCGTCACCACGCAGCGCGGCGACGAGGAAGAGACGATTCCTCCATGCCGCCTGCTCCTGCACGTACATGCCGACCGTCGCGTTCGCGAGATACGTCTCGGTGCCGCTCGTGGTCGCCCCGCTCGTGATCGTCGTGAGGGGCGCCGCGGCAAAGGTCGTGGCGTTCGCGCGAATCGAGCTCGTCTCGGCCCGATAGTGCTGGAGTCCGACGGAGGTCGTGAACTCCATCATGTCGCGGAAGTCGTACTTCGCCGAGCCGGAGTAGTCGAGCGTGAGGAAGTTCTGCGACGTGCGCGTCACGTTCTTGTTGCCGGTGCCGTTCGTGCCAAGGGGGTCGAGGCTGCCTAACGGCTGGCGCGGATAGAGCAGCCAGTTGTTCTCGGCGTTGACGTCGAGCCCGGCCACGAGACGGTTCGAGAACCAGGAGAACGGATTGAAGTTCGCCGTGATGCTCGCCGTGGTGCGGTCGTTGTCGGCGTGGGTCTCCATCGTCTGCCATTCTTCCGGCGGAGAATTGCTGAAGCCGCGCCTGATCGTGTTGGCGGTCAGGGGCGTCCCCCACACGAGTTGGCTGAAGGGATCCGTGTCGATCGAGCCTTGCGCGAGACGAGCACGGTCGCGGATGTAGCCGATGTTGCCCGTGAGGCGCAGCTTGTCGTTCGCCTGCACGTCGACGTTGGCGCGGCCGGTGAACTTCTTGTCCCAGTTCCAGGAGACGACGCCGATGTCGTCGTCGTAAGCGCCCGACAGGTAGTAGCGATTGGCGTCGGTGCCGCCGTTCAGGCTCGCGATGTACCCCTGGTTCCGGCCATTGTCGAAGACGGGCTTGTGGCCGGTCCCGGCGTCGTATTGGTAGAGATTGAAGCCAGCGATCTGACAGGCCACGCCGCCGCAGGTGGAGTTGAAGATCTCGCATCCCGCGGTGCCGGGGGTGCAGGCCGAGCCCGCGCCAGTAGCAGGGATTTTCCCATACAGCAGACCGGCGCGACCTTCGGGATTCTGCAGCCAGTTACTGCCCTGGCGCGTCGAGAAATCCCAATGCGCGGCGCCGCTGCGACCACGCTTCGTGATGATCTGGATGACGCCGTTCGACGCTTCGGTACCGTACAACGTTGCCGCTGCCGGTCCCTTGATGATCTCGATGCTCTCGATGTCTTCGGGATTGACGTCGTTCAGCCGGCTCGCTCCGCCGCCGCCGCGCTGTACCGGCCCCTGCGCGGGGTCGCTGTTCATGCGCACACCATCGATGTAGACGATGGGATCGGTGCTCAACGAGAGGCTGCTCGCGCCGCGAATGCGCACCTGCGCACCGGTGCCGACCTGCCCCGACGCCGGCAGCACGATGACACCTGGTGTGCGCGCGCCGACGAGTTGGTCGACCGTTCGTGCAGGCGCGACCTCGAGAACGTCGGTTGCCTTGAGCGTCTCGACGACGTTGCCGATGGCGCGCTTCTGCACGACGCCGCCAGTCCCGGTGATCACGACCTGGTCGAGTTGGAGCGACCGCGGCGTGAGCGCGAAATCGGCCGTCGTCGTCAGGCCGTCGCGTACCGTCACCGTACGTTCCTTCGGCGCGTAGCCGACGAAGCGCACGCGCACGATCTGGTCGCCGGCTGTGAGATTAGAGAGTACATAACGTCCCGCCGCGTCGGTCCGGGCGCCGTGGACCGTGGCGCCGCCGGCGCCGACGATCACCACTTCCGCGCCCGCGAGCGGCTGCTGCGCAGACGAATCGGTCACCTGGCCAGTGATCGCGGTGCGTGTTTGTGCCGCCGCCGTCCCCGCGAAGAGCAACAGCCCAACGGGGAGCAGGTGCCAGAGCATGGGTGCTCGCTTTCTCATCGATCCTCCGAGCATGGAAATGGACAACAGCTACCGAGCTCACATCGTGAGGATGGGAGCCGGAGCGTCTTGTGCGCGCCGAGTATGAAAGCGGGGATGGGGTCTCGCAAGGAGGCCGTCGGCGACGCGCCGCGAAAGGAACTTCAGCCGCCGCCGCCGGATTTAACCGGGTGGTACGGAGAAGATCTCACGGAAGTCCGACCGGCCGCGAATGGATGTGAACGCCGAATCGTCGGCCAGGCTCCGCGGGAGAAATCGGGACGGAATGCTCCGGAGCCAGCCGACGGCCGCGTCGGCCTCGCCGGCTCGTGCACACGCGCGCGCCGCGGGAACACCGAGATCGCGGTAGCCGAGACCTCGGCCTTTCAATCCCGCGAAGAGCGAGCACGCCTCCCGGTACTGTCCGTCGCCCAGGAGCGATTCGCCGAACGACAACTGAAGGCGTGCGTCGTTCGGTCGCGAGCGGACGAGCTCCGCGTAGAGCGTGGCCGCGTCGTGATGGTTGCCTGTCTGCACCGCACCGGCCGCGGCAGCCTCTTTTCGGCCGGCGGCGAGCGCGAGCTGGTACGGACGCGACGTCGTCTGCCTAACGAACGCGAGCGTCTGCTCGATCACCGCGCGCGTCGCGTCGTCGTCGTTGAAGAGCTCGAAGCCATGATATCCGGTCGGATGATTGAGCAGAGTCACGGGCGCGTTCTGCGCGATCGCGCGCCCGGCGAGCGCGGCGATCTCCTCGTTCACCGCCGGCCGGTCGAGACCAGCGCGCACCCAGAGCAACGGGAGGTCATGGCGGAACGTCGTGATCGGCGCCGTCCCGTAATAGATGACGGCAGCCTTGACTCCGGTCAGCCCGGGTCGCTCGAGCACGGGCAGTGCGCTGAAAACGTTTCCCGATGCGGCGTAGACCGCGATCGCCGCCGTGTCGATGCCGAGTGCGGCGCCGTGACTCGTTAGGTATCGGAGCAGCGCCTCGAAATCGCGCGCCTCACTGCCATCGCGCAGATCGGGCACGACGCCGACGAGATCGTGGGATGCGGTCGCGCGCGCCCACCCCTCATAGAGCGACCCGCGTCGCTCCGCGCCCGTCGCGCGATTGAAAAAGATGAGTGCGGGCCGCGCACCGCGCGTGAGCCGGTAGATATCCATCGAGAGCCGGACGCCATTCGCGGTATCGAAGGCCACGTCCGGCGACACGCGTACGTTGGGCGACGGCCGCGCAAAGGCGAGTCGTGGCGATTGCGCACGCAGTGCGCCCAGCGCGCCACCGAGCAGCGCAATCGTTATGCAGCGCGACGTCATGCGGCTCATCGAGTCCTCGCGAGATGCGGTTGGAGCACAGATGCGATCGCGCCACTCACGGCGCAATGACGACTTGTACGGGAGCTGTGGGAGCGGCGTCCGAGAACTGTCGCCGCGCCGAGCACAGGATCGCGACAAGGGCGAGCACGTTCAACGTCAGGCCAACGATCCCAACTTGCGGACCGAAGATCTCAGTGCAGTTGCTCGAGATTCGCTGGAGCTTCCGCTACGAGATGCGACACCTCTTCGCTCTCGCCGGCTTCGTCGTCGAGGAAGAGCTGTCGGACTACCTCGGCGCGCCGCCGGCCTACGGAAAGGAGCAGATCTCGGTGGCGCGCAAAGGCTGAATGTGATCTTCGCTCCCTCGCTGCGCTCGGAGCGAGTCGATTGGGAGTCGCGTGCGCTGATCGCGCACGCTCCTCTCGCGCCTCTGCGCCCCGCGCCGCGCGTTAGGCTTCCTTCGCGAGCGCCCCCGACGTACGCACCGAGCCTGTGCCATCCTGCAGCTGCTCGAGCAAGCGCTTGGTCTCGCGGTCGGGCTCCGCATCCAGCTCCGATCGCAGACGCTCCGAGAATCGCTGGTACACGCGCAACGCCTGCGAGCGCTCACCGGCCTCCCCGAGTGCGCGCATCAACGCGCGGACGGCTTCCTCGTGGAGCTCGTCGCGTGCGAGGACGCGGCGATACGCATCGACCGCCTTCTGATACCGCTGCTCTCGCGACCAGTCGTCGCCGAGAAGCATTAACGAGTCGAGGTAGAGCCGCTGCAGCCGATCGCGGAACTCGACGTGCCAGTCCGAGACCGGCTCGCCGTCCAGGAAATCGCCGCGGTAACGCGCGAGCGCCTGCTCCAGCTGCGCGGCTGCGCCGGCCTGTTGGCGCTTGAGCGCGCGGCGCGCCCCCACGACATCGCGCTCGAACTCGGTGGCGTCGAACTCTGCGACGAGCGCGGGATCGACCGCGTAGCGATCGCCGGCGAGGGTCACCCAGTTGGTGCCGCCTAACGCCTTGCGCAGCCGATGCAACGTGACGTGAAAATTGTTGCGCAACTGCGCGGTGCTCGCCTCCGGCCAGAAAGCGAGGCCGACCTGCTCCTTCGTTCGACCCTCGGGATGCGCGAGGAGATACACGAGGAGCTCGCGCGGCCGCGCCGACCCCCAGGCCGACGCGTCCACGACGCGGTCCCCGACCATCACCTGCAGTGGTCCGAGCGCGAGCACGTGCAGCCGCGGCTGCCCGCCAGCGGCTTCCGGCGACGCGGTACTCGCCTGGAGAACGACGGGATGCTCCGCGGTGTGCGCCATCGACTCGTCGGCGGTCAGCCTAACGATCTCCTCCATCGACAACACGGCGCCTTCGGCGAGGAGCGTGTGAAAGCTGTCGCCCAGACGATCCCGGAGGAGCGCGAGGCGCTCATCGCGCTGCGCGCGCTCCGTCGTCGGGATCGCGAAGATTGTGCGATCGCGGAGGTGATCGCTCGCGCCGAGGAGACGGGCCGCGTCCGCATAACGATGCCGCCGCGTCGCGATCGCGGCGAAGCCCTCGATGTCGAGCATGATCCCCCACCCGTCGCCAAGCTCGACATGATAGGGAAGCGCGGCGGTGAAGTGCGCGTACGCATCATCGATCCGACCGTCGGCGAGCTCCACGCGACCGAACACCGTGTGCGAGTGGCCGCGAATCGTCCGATGTCCAACGTTGAAGCCGAGCGCGAGCTGGTGCTCGCCCCAGCGGCGCGCCGCGGCCATGTCCCCCTTGGCCAGGAGCGTCCACGTGTGCCAGAACCAGACGAACGCATGCAGCATCCCGGGCGGCATCGTCGCGATGATCTGGCTCGCTTCGGCCAGCAACGTGAGCGCGTGGTCGATGTCGCCGACCATCATCCGCGTCGCGGCGAACTTGGCGAGCACGAAGGCGAGATTCGCCTCGTCGCTCAACCCGCGCACGATCGTGAGTGACTCGGCGAACGCCTCGCTCGCCGTCTCGTAGTCGCCGGTGGCGAGCCCGATCAGGCCGCGCGAGCAGAGCGCGCCCGCGCGCAGCCCCGGCGTGCAGGCGGTGCCGCGCGCGAGTGCCTCGTCGACGTAGGGCTTTCCTTCGCGCAGATGGCTGCGACCCTGCCAGGCCGTCGCACCGTACCAGTACCAGAAGAGGGCGTCGGCGAAGCGCAGCGCTCGGGAGGCACCCGACGGGTCGCGCAGCGCCCACGCCGCGGCCGCGCGGAGATTGTCGTCGTCGGCGACGAGCCGCGCAATGATCCCGGGCTCGTCCTCCCCGCCGAAGAGATGGGGCGCAGCCTCCTCGGCAATCGACAGAAAGTAGTCCGCGTGAAACCGCTCGAGCGTCGTCAGCTCGCCAGCGTCGCGCATTCGCTCGACGCCGTACTGCCTAACGGTTTCGAGCAGCCGGTAGCGCGCGATGCCGTCACCCGGCTCCATTGTCACCATCGACTTGTCGACGAGTGCCGAGACGCCGTCGAGAATGTCTTCGGTCTCGAGCGGGGCGCCGACGCAGACGGCCTCCGCTGCGTCGAGTGTGAAACTGCCGGCAAAGATCGCGAGCCGTCGCAGGAGCACCTGCTCGCGCTCGGCGAGCAGGCCGAAGCTCCACTCCATCGTCGCGCGCAGCGTCCGATGGCGGGGAAGGGCGGTGCGACTGCCGCCGGTGAGCAGTCGGAACGCGTCGTCGAGACGTTGCGCGATCTGCTCAGGCGACAACACGCGAATCCGCGCCGCGGCGAGCTCGATCGCGAGGGGGATCCCGTCGAGGCGGCGACAGATGTCGCGGACCGCGGCGTCGCTCGACGGCGCGAAGCTTGGCAGGGCGGCCCGAGCGCGATCGACAAAGAGCTGCACGGCCTCGTCGCTGACGAGCGGCGGCACCAGCCACGCCGTCTCGCTCGCGATGCCTAACGCCTCACGACTCGTCGCAAGAATGGTGGCGCGTGGACAGGAGCGCAGCAGATGGTCGGCGAGCTTTGCGCATGCATCGACGACGTGCTCGCAGTTGTCGAGTACGAGGAGCACCCGATCGGCACCGATCGCGGCGACGACGAGGTCGCAGGGCGGCGTTCCGACGTGCTCCACGGCGTGCAGCGCGGCGGCAATCTGCTCGGCGACGAGGCCGCCGTCACCTAACGGTGCAAGGTCGACCCAGGCAACGCGGTCGAAGCTCTCGGCGATGCGGAGCGCCGTCTCGCGCGCCAACCGGGTCTTTCCGCTCCCGCCCGCGCCCGTGAGCGTCAGAAGACGCGCGGCAGCCAGCAGGCGGGTCAGGTCGTTCAGCTCCCGGTCGCGTCCAATGAAGGGCGTGAGGCTGACCGGAAGTCCGGTGCGATCTACACGCGACGCGTCGATTGCGGCGTTGCTCTCGATGGTCGACATCCTGTGGCAGGTTTTCGGCCGACAGGATACGAGTCGGAGGACCTCCCAGCAAGAACCGACGCCCTCATTCGGCGTCGAAAAATCGCCTCACGAGCGGGCCGACCTCGTCCATGGGAAGGCCTTTGTGCACGAGGAGGAGGGGCACGCGCACGTCACGGTCGGTGCATTCGAACGACGCTTGCTGCCATCCCTCGCACCATCGTCCATACAGCCCGGACTCCTCGGCGACCAGCACGACACGGCTTATCTGTACGGCACCGAGCATCGCGAGCTCGATCGCGGCGCCGGCGCACGATGGTGTCGCCAACAGCCCGACGCTCGTCGCCCCGATCCCCTCGAGGAAATCGGCCGCCCATCCTGTCACGTGAACCGCTTCCGTGGGGAGCTCGGGCATGATCAGCCGCACGGCGCCGGCGGTGGTGAGCGCGCTCACGACCGTCGGGCAGATCTCCTGCTGCTCGGCGAGAACGAGCACCGGGTGGCCAGTGCCCACTCTGCGGTAGCGGATGATTTCCTCCCGCGTGCGAATCTCGGCCCACACGTCAGGCGCAGACGCAGCACGGGCGTCCCTCACGAATGAATTCGACATGGGTGCAGGCTACGGGCGGCCGCTTACTGGGTGCTTACGGCGACCGTAAGCGCGCGGCGCGGGGGTGAGCACGGAGCGCTAAGCCGGCCTCCGGAGCGCGTTAGGCGACCCGTAATACGCCGCCGCGATCATTCCCCGCGTTCGATCGAAACTGACCGCAACCGAGGAGAACGTCATATGCCATTCCGCAAATCCTTCATCGCCGCACTCGTCGCCATGGCGTTGAGCGCGTGTGTCGATCCCAACGCGGCTCGCGTTCCAAACAGTCGCCTCTCGTTCCGCGCCGGCGCGGCCAGCGCCACCTCCGACGATCCGAGCGTGCGCCGCGAGTACGGCCAAGCCGTTAGGCTCGGCGCCGGCCTTGCCCGCACGTACGTCGCCTTCGATCCGCGCACGCCGAACGTCCCCCTCGAAGTCGGCGTTGCGCTCAGCGAGCTTGCAATGGGTGGCCTCCCGGCGCCGATGGCGATGTCGCAGCCGATGTCGCACGACGGGCACGAGCACCTCGACACCCACATCTACGACCTCACGATGCCGGCGACGAACGGCACGCCATACAAGTTCGTCGAGCTCGATTGGAATCCGGGCGGCCACGAGCCTCCGGGCGTGTACGACGTCCCTCATTTCGACTTCCACTTCTACAAGGTCGAGAAGTCTGTGCGCGACGGCATCGATCCGACGCAGATGAGCAAGGAGACGTATCTCGAGAAGTCGGGGAAGCTGCCGCCGGAAGCCGAGCGCGCGCCGAACTATCTGGCGCTCTCCGCGCCGGGAACGCCGGTGGTGGCGGTGCCGAAGATGGGCACGCATTGGGTCGACGTTCGGACACCGGAGCTGCAGGCGTTGTTCGGCCGCGCCGAGGCGTATTTGCCCTTCACGACGACGTTCCTCCACGGCTCCTGGGACGGCCAGTTCATCTTCGACGAACCGATGATCACCCGCGCGTTCATCATGGAGCGCCAGACCGCCACGACTGCCGGCGAGCGCGATCGCGTGATCCAGCTCCCGCAGGCCAAGCAGTTCGCGCCGAGCGGCTACTACCCGAACGCGTACCGTGTCACATGGGACGCGGAGCAGAAGGAGTACCGCATTGCCCTGACGCAACTGGTGCGTCGATAGGGGCGAGGTGCTAGGTGCTAGGTGCTAGGTGCTAGGTGCTAGGTGCTAGGTGCTAGTACTGACGGCTATCAGCCCTCTGACACCTAACACCTAACACCTAACACCTAACACCTAGCACCTAGCACCTAGCCCCAAGCCACCAGCCACCAGCCACGATTAACTGCCAGTCACCAGCCACCATGGAACCTCTCATCGCATACGTCTACGGCGATACGCCGCCGGACTTCGAGGCGATCGCAGCGTTCGGGTTCGACGTCGTCTGCCTCGACAACGGGGCGCCCTGGTTCTCCGAGAGCGTCGTCGCCGACGCCAGGCGCAAAGGGCTCGTCACCTTCGCTTTCCGGATGGGCTACGCCGGTCGATAGCAGGTGCTATGATTGAGTATGAGCGCGGTCTACACCGAGATCGACACAGCGATCGGCGAGATGCTCGCCGCCGCGACCGAGACGCAGCTCCTGCTGTTCGAGTTTCCTCATCGCCGAATGATCGAGACGCAGCTCGACCGCGTTCGCCGCGCGGTCGGCTGCGAGCTCGTACCGGGTGAGTCGCCCGTCTTCGCCCAACTGCGCACGCAGCTCGACGAATACTTCCAGGGCCGCCGGCGCGAGTTCACGGTGCCGCTCCACGTGCCGGGCACGCCATTTCAGACGAAGGTCTGGTCCGAGCTGCAGCGCATTCCCATCGGCACGACGACCTCGTACGCACGACTCGCGGAATCCATCGGCCAGCCTAACGCCGTGCGCGCGGTGGCGCGCGCCAACGGCGACAACCGCATCGCGATCATCATCCCCTGCCATCGCGTCATCGGCTCGAACGGGGAGCTCGTCGGCTACGGCGGCGGCTTGTGGCGCAAAAAGAAGCTGCTCGATCTCGAGGCGCGCGCGGAGGCGCTGACGCTCTTTCCGATGTGACCCGTAGCCGAGGCCGATCGTGCTATATGTATGCGTCCCCGCCTCGTCCTGACGATTGCCCTCGTCCTCGCCGCCGCGGCCCTGCGGCCGGCTGAAGCACAATTCCACTTCACCCATCGCGACACGCTGCCTCAGAAGGTGGTGCAGCGCGCGCTCGACGGCTTCAATCACCACGACGTCGTCGCCATCGAAGCGGAATACGAGCCCACGTACCTCTACCAGAACCTCGCCGACACCGCGGCCCCGAAGCTGATCTCACGCGTCGCCATGCGCGACAGTCTGATCCTCGTCTTCCAGGCCGCGAAGGACGCGAAGCTCCGGCTCTCCAAGCGCGTGCTGAACGGCCCGCTCGTGACGGACTTCTACGTCACAGTGCTCAACGGCAGGAAGCGCAAACACGTGGACCTGTACGAGGTGCGGCACGGGAAGATCGTGCGCGAGTGGGAGTACTGATAACGAAACTGATAGCTATCGTCAGCTTCCCTCGCCGAGCGCGATCTTCGGCTCCACGCCAGCCGCCCGGCGCGCTGGAACGAGCGCCGCGACGAGGCTGGTCACCGATAGCACGACGATCACGGCGATGTAAGTCGTCGGGTCGCTCCCTTTGACGCCGACCAGAAGACTCGAGAGCGCGCGTGACGCGGCATACGCCGCCGGGATGCCGAGCACCAGGCCGATAACCACCAGCCGCATCCCTTGCCTAACGACCAACCGCAACACCGCGCCGCGCTCGGCGCCGAGCGCCATCCGGATGCCGATCTCGTGGCGCCGGCGCCCGACGACGTACGACAACACCGCGTAGATTCCGCCGATCGCGAGCGTCAGCGCGATTGCCGCGAACGCCGTGAGCCAGAGGGCGATCGCGCGGCGCGACGCCATCGACTCGTCCAGCGCGGTCTGCATCGTCTTGACGTCGAACATCGGCAGCTCGGGGTCGAGCTCGCGCACCACCGCGCGCAGTGCGGGGAAGAGCGAGGCGGCGTCGCCACGCGTCTTCGCCACGACCGCGAAGCGATCGAAGGTGTGGGCGCTGTCGATGGAGGTCAGCGACATGTAGATGCCGGGCCGCATCGGGCGCGCGAGGCCGTAGTGGCGGACGTCCTTCACGACACCGACCACCGTCATCCAATCGCCGGCAATGGTATCGCCGCGGAAGGTGAAACGCTTGCCCGTGGGATCGTCGACGTTGGGCCAGAGCCGCTTCGCGAGAAGGTCGTTGATGACGGCCGGCCGCGGGCCTTTGGGCGTGCCCTCGTTAGGCCCGAAGAATCGGCCGCGGAGAAGTGTGATGCCCATCGTCGCGAAGTAGTCGGCGCTGGCGATGCGAGTGAGTACCACCGGATCCTCCTCGCCCGTGCTCGCCTTCGCGCCGCCCTCCGCCTCGAAGAATGAACCCCAGTGGCACGAGAAGGGCGCGCAGGTGACGACCCCGGCATGCGTCACCCCGGGTATCGCTGCAATCCGGCTGGTGAGTGTTTCGTAAAATCGTCGGTTCGCCCGGCCGTCAGCGTACTTCGCGCTCGGGAGGGAGATGCGGAAGCTCGCGACGCCTTCGGGACGGAAGCCGGGATCGACGTCGCGGAGATTGGCATAGGCGCGCACGAGCAGTCCGCCGCTCGCGAGTAAGACCGCCGCGAGCGCGATCTCGAGGACGACGAGGCCATTCAGTAGCCGCCGCTCCGGCAGCGAGCCTGCCGTACGCGTGCCGCCGACGAGTGATCCGGTGAGATCCTGCCGTTGGAACTGCAGCGCGGGTGCGAGGCCGAAGACGAGCGCGGTAGCGACGACGATGAGGAGCGCGAAGACGATCGCGCGTGCGTCGATGCCAAGATGGAGCCAGGGTGGGATGTCGCTGATGCCCGCCGTGAGCAGTCCGATCGCGAGCCGGCCGGCCAAGGTCCCGACGATCCCGGCCACGGCGGACAGCACGAGCGCCTCGGTGAGAAGCTGGCGCGTCACCCGCCATCCGCTCGCGCCTAACGCGATGCGAATGCCCATCTCGCGCCGACGGAAGATCGACCGCGCGAGCATCGCACCGGCAATGTCCGCGGCGGCGATGATCAACAGCAGCACCACGCCCGCGCCAAGCGCTGCGCCAACCGTGCGATAGTCGGCGACGAATCGATCGCGCAGGGGCATGATGCGTGGCGACACCACGTGCGTGCTGTCGTACTTCCGCCAGACCGGCGCCTGAGCGCGGAGCAGGTCCTGCCGCGCTTCCTCGAGCGTAACGCCAGGCTTGAGCCGACCAACACCCTCATAGGAGTAGTTGCCGCGCTCGCTCTCAGGGTCGAGCTGAAGCGGGATCCAGAAGCCAGTCTTCTCAGTGAGCGTCACGTTTTCCGGCAGCACACCGACGATGGTGTATGGCCGGCTGTTCATTCGCAGCGTCTTGCCGACGACGTCGCGCGCCCCGCCGAAGCGCGTCTGCCAGGTGCCGTAGCCGAGCATCACGACGCGTGGCCCGTGGAGCATATGCTCATCTTTCGTGAACGTGCGCCCGAGCACCGGTGTGATGCCGAGCACCCGCGCCATGTCGTTGGAGACGATCTGCCCGTCGATGCGCGTCGCCGTCGTGCCGTCCGAAACATTCTCGGCGAGCCCGTCCCACACCGCCATGGCATCGAACACCCGCGTGTTCTTCTCCCATTGATCGAAGTCGTAGTACGAGATGCCGACGAACTCGAGATTCCATTTCGGCGCTTGCTCGTTGAGGTCCACGAGCCGCGACGCATTGGGGTAGGGGAGGGGGCGGAAGAAGACCGCGTCGACGAGCGCGAAAACCGCGGTGTTCGCGGCCACCGCGAGGCCGAGCGTGGCGACAACGAGCGCCGTGGCCGTTGGCTGCCGGAGACTCGAGCGAATGGCGAAGCGAAGGTCCGCGAAGAACGACGGCATGCGATTTCCCCGAGGTTGAGGTGCGGGACGTCCGCGGCGGCGCCAGCGCTCGTACGGCGCGCGCCGCATCAGATCGAAGTAGGTGGCGATGGCGACGCTCGCGACCGCAAATGGACCCGTCTCCCGAGCCTGAGCCAGCTCCTCGCGGAAGAGGGCTTCCATCTCCTCGCCATGCCGCGCGCGTAGCTCGTCCGGAAGCGCGCGCAGCGTTAGGCGAAAGAGTCGGATCGTCAGGCTCACGAGGCACCTCCGCCAGCAAGACGCCGGTGCGCGATCTGGACGGTGTCCTGCAGTCGCGCGACGTCGGCCGCGAGCGCGCGACGGCCAGCCGCGGTGATGCGAAACCAGCGCTTGCGGGCGCTGTCGTCCTCGGCGCCGGGCGGCGGTTCGTCGAGGGCTTGAATCAGCCCCTGCTCTTGCAGCTCGTCGAGCGTTCCATAGAGCGTGACCGGCCAGAGCTTGAGCTCACCGTCGGTGAGCTCCAGGACGTCGCGCATGATTCCCGAGCCATGCCGGTCGCGGTCGGCGAGCGAAAGCAGGATGTAGAACCAATGACGCCGCACGTGGGAACGCTCCGTCCAGGGTCGGACCATTGTACTGGACAGTACAATAGGCCGGATGGTTGAAGGCCACTGGCCGAGGCGGGTAAAAATTCCTTGTCGCGGCGTGTCGATCCGGCGTCTCCTCGCTCGACGTGTTGGTAGAGCAGCGAACCAACCGAGACCACACGAGAGGAGAGACGACAATGACTTCTATCAGCCTGCACCAGACTGGCCGCGTACGATCCGGAACGCGCCTGTGGATCGCTCAGGGTATTCTTGCGGCCCTCTTCCTCTTCGCCGGCGGAATGAAGCTCGTCATGCCGGCCGCCGCTCTCGCGGCCCAGTCGCACCTGCCCGGCGCTTTCATGAAGTTCATCGGCGTCGCCGAAGCGCTGGGCGCGCTGGGTCTGATCCTGCCGGGGATCTTCCACGTTCGGGAGCGTCTGACGTCGCTCGCTGCAGCGGGCCTCGTCATCATCATGGTCGGCGCAGTGGTGACGACGCTCGTCCAGCACCAGCCCGGCGCGATTGTGCCCGCGCTCGTGGGCGTCCTCGCGGCGTACGTCGCACGAGGACGCGCTGTGTAGTCAGCGTACGACTGCCGTTGCGAGGAGGACCCGCGAAGCCCGCGGGTCCTCCTTTTCTTTCTATTGCGACTTCCCTGCGGCAGCGGGCGGCGCGTTCGAGTTCCAGATGTCATCCGTGATCCGCCAACTCCCGTCTGGCTGCCGATGATAGATGTGTATCCCCTTGAACTTGTCCTGTATTGGCTTGCCCCCCTTTCGCGGCGTCAGGGTCAGCTCTCCCGCATAGCGCTCGATGGCCCAGTCGCCCGCGACTGTGATCTTGCTCTCGGGATAGCGTGCGGCGACAAGATATTCCTTCTGCATCTGTTTGAACCAGACGTTCACCTTGTCACGGCCAACCATCGCGGCTTCGTCGGGTGGCATCGCCACGATGTCGTCAGAGAAGATGCTCGACAGCGCTTGCGTGCTATCGCTCAGTGAGGCGAGCTCGCGCTGCCGGACCTGATCGATCGCCTGGCGTTCAACCATGCTGTCCCGAGCGGCGCTGGGTCCCCCGGCCATGGTGGCGGTAGCACTGCGACTGGTGTCGACGCTGTTGGATGCAGTCCGGTTCGAGCATCCGACGCAAATCGCGGCCGAGAGGACAAGGATCGCGGGTCTCATTGAGCACCTCCGTTGGAGACGGTGCAGCGGCTACGGGGGTCTCTAGCATGCGGCGGTTGGTCCGCGCTCGCAACTCTCTGCGCCGTGTGACAGGAGCTCAGTTGCCTACCCGACGACATTACGCCTGGTCGGAGACTTCTCAGTTCAACGGCGGAGGAATCATGCGCATCGGAATCATCGGGGCAGGGATGATCGGATCGACGCTGGCGAAGCTCTGGGTGGACGCAGGCAACGAAATCCTCCTCTCCTCGCGCCACCCTGATGAGCTGGAATCGCTCGTCGAAGAATTGGGGCCACGCGCGACGGCCGGCACACCCGACGAAGCGGCGAAGTTCGGCGAGGCCGTTCTGCTGACGATTCCGCTCAAAGCGGTTCCGGGCGTTGCGCCAGATCTCGAGCCCCTCCTGCGCGGCAAGGTCGTCCTCGATACGGGCAACTCCTACGCGCAGCGTGATGGCGACGTCGCTCGTGAGGCAGCGCGCAATCCGCGCGGCACCGCTGCCTGGGCCGCGGCGCTCTTTCCCAAGAGCAAATGGGTGAAGGCGTTCAACAGCGTCTACTTCAAGACGCTCGCTTCCGAAGCGCACCGCTCGAAGGATCCACTGGGGATTCCCCTCGCCAGCGACTCGCAGGAAGCACTCGACGTCGCGTCGCAGCTCGTGCGCGACGCGGGATTCGAGCCGGTCGTCATCGGCGATCTCGGTCGCGGCAAGGAGTTCGAGCCGGGCACGCCCGTGTACAACACCGGCATGAGTGCCTCGGCTCTGCGCAAAGCATTCGATCGGTTGTCGGTGATGGGGTGACCGTCAACCGTCTTGCGGCACTGCCATAGCCGTCGTAGCCTAGACGCGTCGCCCGCTAGAGGTTGACGTTGCTCAGGCTCCGAACGTTCGGAGGGTTGTCGATCGAGCGGTCCGCCGAAGAGGGCGGTGGTTCGCCCACGAGCACCGCCACGGCCGCCCGCCGCCGCCTCGCCTTTCTTGCCGTCCTCGGCGCCAGCGGCCCGCGCGGCATGCCCCGCGACAAGTTGCTCGCTCTCTTCTGGCCTGAGAGCGACAGCGATAAAGCGCGTCACGCCCTCGATCAAACCCTGTATTCCCTCAAGCGCGATCTCGGCGCGGAGTCGCTCGTCCTCGGTCGCGAGGAGCTGGCGATCAATCCCGCCGCGATGACCAGCGACGTCGAGGACTTCAAGGCCGCACTCGCCCGCGGCGAGCGCGCCGCTGCGGTGGAGCTGTACACCGGCCCCTTCCTCGACGGCGTCTTCATCTCCGGCGCCGCTGGCTTCGAGCACTGGGTCGAAGAAGAGCGCGCCCGCCTAACGCGGGACGTGGAGCTGGCACTCGAGGCGCTTGCCGCCGAGGCGGCGAGCCGCGGCGACCACGCGGCGTCCGTGCAGCGCTGGCAGCGCCTCGCGACGATGGAGCCGCGCAAGACGCGCGTCGTGCTCTCGCTGATGTCGGAGCTCGCGGCCTCTGGCGATCGCGCAGGCGCGCTTCGGCACGCCGAGATCTATCACACCTTGGTCCGCGACGATCTCGACGCCGAGCCTAACCCCGCCGTCGCCGCGCTCGCCGAGCGACTCCGTCGGGAGCCGGCAGTCGTGAAATCTCCGCGACGCACGCTGGACCGCGGTACCGCAACCCCAACGAGCGAGCCGGCAAAGCCAGAGCCGGCACCACTCGCCAGGGCCAGCACGGTCGCAGTGGAAGCACCGCCGGCCCAACCGGAGCCCACGGCGCCGCGAAGCCGCCCGACGATCGAGTGGCTGCGTGCGCGCACGACGCGGGCCTATCGAGTAGCAGGTGTGGCGGTCGCGCTCGTGTTCCTGCTCACGCTGTCGCTCGCGTGGATGTTGGCGGGGAAGCGGCATGCCGACGCCAACCGTCCCTGGATTCTCGCCGCCGACGTCGAGAATCGCACCCAGGACTCGCTCTTCGACGGCGCGGTCGACGCCGCGCTCATCGCCGGGCTGCAGCAGTCGCCCTACGTGAGCATCTTCCCTCGGTCGCGTGTTCAGCAAACGCTTACACGCATGCAGCGGGCGCCGAGCGGGTCGGAGCGGCTCCGGCTCGACGACGCCCTGGCTCGCGAGGTCGCGCAGCGCGAAGGGGTGCACACCGTCCTCACGACCAGCGTCGACCGGATCGACAGCAGCTACATGCTGACGGCGCGGCTCGTCGAGGCCGCCACGGGCTCCATCATCGCCGCCGAGTCACGGCGCGCCAATCGCCGCGCGGAAATCATCGACGCCATCGACGATCTCGTTCGCCGCCTGCGCCGCGACATCGGCGAGTCGGCCGACGTCATTGCCAAGCACGATCTCCCGCTGCCGCAGGCGACGACGCGATCGCTCGAGGCGCTGCGCAAGTACGCCAGCGGGCGGGACGCCTGGGCCGCGGGCCAACGCACGCCCGCGCGCGAGCTCTACCTCGAGGCGGTCGCACTCGATTCCGATTTCGCGCTCGCCCATGCCGCGCTCGGCTTCTATTACTATTGGAGCAACGACCGCCCGCAGGGCGATGCGCACTACGACCATGCACTGCGGCTCCTCGACCGGCTCACCGATCGCGAGCGCTTGCAGGTGCGCGCGAGCGCGGAGAGCTGGCGTGGCAATCGAGAAGCGGCGATCGAGCTCCGCAAGGCGCTGCTCGCGATCTATCCCGACGATCCCGCGACGTGGGGCAACATCGGCTACGACTACATGCGCCTCCACAGGCCTAACGAGTCGATCGCCGCCTATCGCGAGCAGCTCAAACGCGACTCCACCGATCCCTCGAGCTACATCAATCTCGCGGTCTCGTATCTGCAACTCGGCAAGTACGACGAGTCGGTACGCCAGTACCAGCGCGCGTTTGCGCTGCAGCCGAGCCTCCTCAGGCTCGACAACCTGAACCACGAGTACGGCAAGGCACTGCTCTTTGCCGGAAAGCCGGACGAGGCCCGCGCCGTCTACGATTCGATGCTCACCGGCAGCGTCGATCAGCGCGCACGTGGCCACCGCTCGTTAGGCCTGCTGGCGATGATTCGTGGACGCTACGCCGAAGCGGTCGATCGGTTCCGCGACGCGGTGTTCCTGAGCCAGGGCCCGAATCATGAGCTGACGGAAGCGCGCAATCGACTCTTTCTCGCCTCGGCACAGCAGGAGAAGGGATGGCGCGATTCCGCGAGCGCGCAGATCCGAACCGCGCATGCGCTCTTCCGCCGCGCGTACTTCGAGCCGATGTTTCTCTGGTTCCTCGGGAAGGCGCTCGCGCGCGACGGCCAGGTCGCGCTCGCGAGTGAAGTCCTCGACACGCTCCGCCGGCGCGCCCGCGCCGACAACCCGCAGGACCGCGCCAACGTCGTCGCCCTCGGCGGCGAGGTGGCACTGGCACAGGGGCGCGCCGACAGCGCCGCACGGCTGCTGCGGCTGGCGTATACTCTGGACTCCAGCACACTCGTGAAGGAGTCGCTGGCGAGCGCCGTCGCGCGATCAGGAGATCTCACCACGGCTGCGCGCCTGTACGAGTCTCTGCTCGCGAACGTGGAGAGCTGGTACGGCGCGGAGGCAGAGCAGTACACGCTCACGGCGCCGCTCGCGGCCGGCGAGCTCTACGAGCGCGCTCACGATCTCCCTCACGCCCGTGCCGCCTACGAGCAGGTCATGACGCGTTGGGCGCGGGGAGACACGGATCTCGTCACCATGCGCGCCAGCCGCGCCGCGCTCGCGCGCCTCCAGCGGAAGTCGGGCACGCTGACTCCAGGAGCTCGTTAGGCACGCACCTGATCTCATTCGAATGCGACAATTCACTCTCACGATTGCCGTCGGGCTCATGCTCGCCCCGCGTGCCCCCTTGTATGCTCAGGCGCTTGGGGTTCGCCACGTCGCCCTCACCGTTCCCGCCCGCGACAGCAACTGGACGTCGACGGAGCTCACCGTGGACGAGGGCGATCTCATCGCCGTTCGCGCAGCCGGCACTGTCGTCATCGGCGTCTTCTCCCGAGAGGTCGACGCCGACGGCTTGGCGCCCGGGACGAGCGCTGGTGTCGGCAAGTCGTATCTCGAGCTCCGCATCGGCCAGGGACGTCCGGTTCCGATCGGCCGCAGTGGCAGTCACGAAGCGCTGACCTCGGGAGAGCTGCAGTTCCGCTTCCACGATTTCCGCTACGACGACAACGCCGGCGCCTTGCATCTCGACGTGATCATCGTTCCCGCGACCGCCATCCCGCACGCGACGGCACCGGAAGCGCCGCCCGCCCTGGCGACGACCGAAGCTTTCGACGCGATGCGCCGATTCCTCAGACTGCTCGCGACGGCGGAGGAAGCGTACTTCGTCGATCACACGCAGTACGCGAGCTCGTTCAGCGATCTGAGTGTCCGCCTGCCCGAAGCCGTCGGCATCGATCGGCTCACGGTGGCCACGAAGGGCGCCGGCTGGTCGGCCATCGTTAGGCACGACGCCGCCCCCAATGTCCGGTGCGCGGCGGCCGTGAACACGGTCAACCCGTTCGACCGGACGGCCGAGGACATGCAGGTGGTCTGCAGATAGTGCCGTGGAGGCCAAATCGTTAGGCTTCCTTCCTTGACAGCGTGTGTCCGCGCCCACGCTGTGAAGGCCTCGCGCCATGAAATTCATCGTGTCAACGAGCCCCTCTCTCCACCGCGACAGACATTACTTTCCAACATGCGAACCTCTCCCGCTCTGCTGGGCGCGGCGGTCCTCGTCGCGGCCGCGGCCGTTGCCGGCGCGCAGAATCCCAATCTCGAGAGCATCGTCAACGACCGCTACACGCGGTCGCACGACTACGACCTCGTGCATCAGCGCATCGTCGTACGCGATTTCAACTGGGACTCGCTCTCCTTCACGGGCAGCGTCACGACCTCGCTCGTCGCGCTCCGACCCAACATGGACTCGGTGGTCCTCGACGCGGGTGCGCTTCTTGGCATTACGCGCACGGTCGCGGTCGGCGGCGGCGCTCTGCGCACGACGCGGAGCGGTGACACACTCGTCATCCATCTCGCCCGGCCCGCGACGTTCCACGACACCGTGCGTTTCACCATCGATTACAGCGGCAAGGTCGAGAATGGCCGTGGGCTCACCTTCATCGACGAGCGCCCGCACACGCCGCGCCAGATCTGGAGCCAGGGCGAGGATTACAACAATCACTACTGGTTCCCGACGTACGATTTTCCTAACGACAAGATGACCTGGGAGCTCGAGGCGACGGTGCCCCCGGGCTTCATGGCGGTCTCCAACGGTGCGCTCGCGAGCGATACCAAGGAAGCGAGCGGGGCGCGCACCCTCCGCTGGCGCGAGGACCGGCCCAGCGCGACGTACCTCGTGTCGCTCGTCGTCGCGCCCCTCGCGAAGATCCACGACAGCTGGAAGAACATCCCCGTCGACTATTACACGTACCACAGCGACAGCGCGCTCGCCTGGCGGCTCTTCCACGTGACGCCGGACATGATCGACGTCTACTCTCGGCTCACCGGCGTACCATACCCGTGGCAGAAGTACGCCCAGACGACGGTGGCTGACTTCTTCGGCGGCATGGAGAACGTGAGCGCGACGACACTCGTCGATTGGCTGCCCGACGCGCGAGCGTATCAGGATCGCCCGTGGTATCAGCATATTCTCATCCCCCACGAGCTCGCCCACCAGTGGTTCGGCGACTACGTGACGACCGCCAACTGGGCGAACATGTGGCTGAACGAAGGCTTCGCCGAGTTCATGCCGGGCCAGTACTGGCGCGAGAAGCTCGGTGCGCATATCGCCGAGGATTACTACCTCGACGAGTACCGCCAGTTCATGCAGATCGACGCGCGCCGGCGGATGCCGCTCGCTTCGCACGCCTCGAACAACATCTATCCCAAGGGCGCGCTCGTCCTCGAGATGCTCCACGACTATCTCGGCGACCAGCGGTTCTGGGCGGGTATTCGCGAGTACCTCACGACGCACGCGTTCGGCAACGCCGTCTCCGACGATCTGCGACAGGCATTTCTCGACGCCACCGGTGAGAACCTCGACTGGTTCTGGTCGGAGTGGGTTTACAGCGCCGGTTATCCCGACTTCACGGTGAGCTCCGCGTACGACGCCACGGCCCGGCGCGTTACGCTCGTCGTCAAGCAGACGCAGCGCGACACGCTCAAGGCCGACAGCGCCGGCATGCGCTATGTCGTGCCGGAAGTTTTCCGGATGCCGGTGACGATTCGCGTCGGCATGCTGGGCGGCCCCGACGTCGTGAAGACGAGCTGGATTCGCCAGCGTGAGGACACGATCGTCGTCGATGGCGTCACTCTCGCGGCGGCGATGATCGTCTTCGACGACGGCAACCACGTGCTCAAGACACTCACCTTCGATCAGCCGTCGGCGCAACTCGCCACGCAGCTCCGCCGCGATCCCAACCTGTGGAACCGGGCGTGGGTCATCCAGCAGCTCGCGTCGCGGACGACGGATCCTGTTGCACAGAGCGCCCTCGCCTACGCCGTGAGCGGTAGCGACTACTTCCTGACGCGTGTCGCCGCGGCCTCCGCGTTAGGCGGCTTCGCTCCCTCGGCGGCAGTCCCGGCGCTCACACTGGCGTTGCGTGACACGTCGAGCCAGGTACGTCAGGCCGCCGTCGAGGCCCTTGGCCGCACCGGCGGCGCCGAAGCGGCCGCACTCGCGCGGAGTGCCTGGCGCGGCGACTCGAGCTACAGCGTCCGCGCCGCTGCACTCGCAGCGCTCGCTCGGCTCGATACCGCGGGCCGGCGTGCGCTCATTCTCGAGGGGCTCCGCACGCCCTCGTATCAGGACGCGATCCAGAATGCGGCGATTGGCGCCGCCGTCCGCGCCGATGACTCGAGCTTCGTCGCACCGATGCAAGCCCTCGTGGGGGACCAGCAGGTGCCCTCCTACGGCCTCGCGGCGATGGCGATCCGCGGCAGCCAGCGCGCGCTCGACTTCCTCGTCTCCGACCTCAACGACCCGCGCTCGTATGTCCGCAAGTGGGCGTTGACGGCGATCGTCCAGTCGTTAGGCCCTGGGCGGGGACTGCCGGCGCTGCGCAGCATTCAGCCTTCGCTCACCCACGCTGACACCCGCGCCGCCGTCGACGCCGCGATCAAGCAGCTCGAGGCGCGGGCCGCGCGCACCGGCAGCCAGTGAGGGCCCAGTCGGGCTCGTTAGGTGACGGATCGAGCTGGGCGGCTGGTTATGAACACATGGGCTCCCTGATCGCATCGGGAGCCAAGCTCGTCGCGCAGGCAGGAACGTACGCCGACTCGATGTCGCTTCCCGTGGGCCAGCCGGAGCTCAACGGTTCGCACCTCTTCGGTGCTTTTCAACCGGGCGTCTACACCTTGACGGTGACGAAGACGGGCTACCAGCCGTGGGTTCAGACGAACGTTCAGGTCAAGGCGGCCCAGTGCGGAGTCGAGCTCACCACCCTCACAGCAAGCCTCCACGCCGCACCGTAGGTCCCTCTATGGCGACGCTTGCAAAAGCAGTACGCGAATCACGCGAATGTAAGTGAATCTTTCAGCTGGACGTGGAGAACTCCGACGGCCCCGGTAAAGATCAGCACTTTGCGGCTTCCCGAGGTGGTCCCAAAAACAAGCCGGGTTCGTAGAGCAGCGGAGTCGTCGCGCAGTACGAACGATTCGCGCTCATTCGCGTAATTCGTCATCAGCTTTTTCAGCGTCTCCCGATAGAGTGGCCTCAGTGCGTGACCCGGATGAACCATGCCCCAATGACGGGACCGCGCGGCCCGCGGCGTCCGGGCGCTGGCGCGGGCGCATTCGCCGGCGGTGGGCCGTACTCAGGCGTAAATACGTACGCCACGTGACGTCGGTCGTCGACCGTGATCGTCTTCGCGCCGACCATCGTTGGCACCGTCGCGACGACCGTGTACTTGTCCGGCGAGTCCTCGTGCACGACGGTGACGTTGCCATCACGCCCGGCGGGGATGTACATCAACTTCTCGGCCTGATCCCAGCCTAACGCGTCGACGCCTTCGCCGTTCGGGATCTGCGCCACGACCTTGCCGCTCGTCGCGTCGACGACGACCGACGTCTTGCTGCATCCCGAAAAGATGCGATTCGCCGCGCGATCCATGGCGATGCCTGTCGGCCCGTCGCATGGCGTGATCGGCCACGTTGCGACGACCTTCCACGTCTTCGTGTCGACGACGTCGATCGCGTTCTTGTCCTCGAGGTTGATGAAGATCCGACCCTTGCCGTCGCTGACGCCGCCCTCCGGCGCCTCGCCAGTGAGCTCGACGCGCGCGACGACATCCCCGGACTTGGGATCGATCACCACTGCCGTGCCATTGGGCCGACTGTGGTCGATCGTCAGGACCTTGTCCGTCGCGTCGTCGTACATGATGCCGTCGAGGCCCGAGGCCCCGGCGTGCACTTTCTTGATGACAGCCATCGACTGAAGATCGAACATGCTCGACGTCGAGTCGCCGGCATTGGTCGTGAAGCCATGTCCCGCGCGCTGCGCGAGCGCGATGCCATGCACGCGAGGCGTCTCCGGGATGTCGCCGACGACTTTGCCCGTCGCCTGATCGACCACCATGATATGGGTCGCGCGGGAGATGTAGACGCGTCCCGTCGCCGGATCAACCGTCAGATAGTCCGTGCCTCCGTCGCCCCCGATGTTGAACTTCTCGGTCTTGAAGCTCTGAGCCGAAAGGAGTGCCGGCAGCAGCAATCCGGTGATGACCCATGGTGCATATCGACGAACGTGTGGCATATCGCCCTCGAGGGAGTTAGGATCGACGTGGTGGTGACGCGGAAAAGATGAGCCGATGAATCTTACGGCACGATGACATTTCCCGGTGCGGCGATTCCCGAGGCGGGCTCTCCGCTCCTCGAAGCACCCCTGCACCTGCCTTCGCCGTCACAGCGTGAGGCGATCGAGGCCGACGTCGCGCCGTTGCTCGTGCTCGCGGGTCCCGGAGCGGGGAAGACCTACTGCCTCATCGAGCGCATCCGCTTCCTCATCGGGCAGCTGGGTCTGCGCCCCGAGCGCCTGTGCGCCTTCACCTTCACGAACAAAGCGGCAGGGGAGATCGCCGAGCGGCTCGCCCACTCGTTAGGTCCGGCCGCCGCCGTCGTCAAGACGGGCACCATTCACGCTTTCTGCGCCGAGCTGCTGCGCGAGTTCGGTGCCCGCGTCGGGCTGGAGCGCGGCTTCGGCATCGTCGACGAGCGGCAGCAGCGCGTGGTGCTCAAGCGCCTCGGCGTGCCGCCCCGCTGGCACTCGGGCCTCCTCTCGCGCTTCGCCACCAATCGCTTCTGCGGCACGCCGTTCCAGTACAGCCGCGATGGCGACATCTTCGATCGTTATCTCGCATTTCTCGACGAGCGCAACCTCGTCGACTTCGACATGCTCGTCCTCAAGACGGCCGAGCTGCTCCGCGATCCTGGCGTCGTCAAGCGCATTCAGGCGCGATGGGACTGCATCCTCGTCGACGAGTTCCAGGATCTCAACCCGGTGCAGTACGCCGTTATTCGCGACATCGGCCGCGACCACGGACACGTCTTCGCCGTCGGCGATGACGAGCAGTCGATCTACTCGTGGGCGGGTGCGGATCCACGCGTCTTTCTGAATTTCATGAACGACTTCGCGCTGCATGGCCACGTCCAGCTCCGCGAGAATCGTCGCTGCCCGCGCTCGATCGTGAGCCTCGCGCGCAAGCTGATCGAGATCAATGCGCCTCTGCTCGGCCGGAAGCAGCTCGACGTCGATCGCGAGTCGCCCTACGAGGTCACGGTCCGCGGCTTCGCCGACGAGGACGCCGAGATCGCGTGGGTGATCGAGGACGTGCGTCGCGACCGAGAGGCGCATGGCCTCAGCTGGGGCGACTACGCGCTGCTCTATCGCAAGCATCAGATCGGCGATCTCGCGGAGTCCGGCTTCCTCTCCGCGGGTCTCCCGTGTCGGTTGGCACAGGGTCGCGCCCTTGGCGAGGATCCCGTCTGCGCGTACGTCGTCGCCGCGTTAGGCGCGATCGCCCACCGCGATGACCTGCACGACGACAACTTCCTCGACGCGGTCCTCCCGGGCACCATAGTCGACGATGCGCGCGCCAAGGCGGGGACGACACGCTCGCTCGTCGATCAGTTGCAGCGCGCGGCGAACGCCATGCCGCGCGAGCATGGCGACGCGAAGAAGATCAAGCGCGCGCTGTATGCGCTCCGCAACCTGTCCGCGTTAGGCAGGAAGCACACCTCGCTCGGCCCGCTCGTCGAAGAGATTCTCTCGCAGCGCGTGGGCGTCCATCGCACCACGCTCGAGGAGCACCACGACAGCCTCACCGATCCTGCGGGCCATCCCGAAGTCGTGCGGCTCGCCGAGCTCCTCGCGGCAGCCATTCGCGACCGCCGGCCGATCGCGCTCCCCCGCTGCGGCGGCGCCGAGATCGCGCTCAAGGGCATGTTGGCGGAAGTGGGAGTAGCCTGTCATCCCGCGGAGCGAAGCGACGAGGAATCTGCTTTGACAAGGTCGCTGAGTCTCCCTCTCGCGCTCTTCAAGGCCGCGCAGCTCGTGCGCATGGGGGACTTCCGCAACGAGTTCCGCGACTTCACGACGATCGACCTCGAGACGACCGATAGCGACGTCGCCAACGCCGAGGTCGTCGAGATCGCCGCGGTGCGCGTTCGCAACGGGATCCCGTGTGACGAGGTCAGTTTCCTCGTTAGGCCCAACGGTCCAATCTCGCCCGCGGCGTCGAAGGTCCATCAAATCACCGACCGCGACGTCGCGAATGCGCCATCCTTCCACGAGATCTGGCCGAGCGTGGTCGCGTTCTGCGGCACCGACATCCTCGTTGCCCACAACGGCTATCAATTCGATTTTCCCGTCCTGACTCGCGTCGCGCGCACCGAGTTCTGCACCTTCGACACGCTGCCGCTCGCGCGTGAGCTGCACTCCGGGAGCGCCCGGCTCGGCGATCTCGCCGCCCGCTTCGGCGTCGACGCCGGCGTCTCGCACCGCGCGCTCGATGACGCGCGCACGCTCGCCCGCGTCTGCGTGGCGCTCCACGACCAGAAGATCATCCGCGCGCGCAAGACGTCGCTCGTTCACCTCCTCGACTACCTCGGTGTCGCTCTCGCGCTCTGGACCCAGACGGAGCTCGATGACGAATCACAGCTCCTGCGCCGCCTCACCTGTCCCTTCGCCCTCGGCCGCTACAGCGACTGCCTCGAGCAGTACCGCGCCGAGCGTGAGGCCGCCGACGATCCGACGCTTCCGACCGTCCGGGACCTGATCGAACGGCTCGGCGGTGACGAGACCATGAAGCGCATTCGCGCCGAGCGCAGCGCCGCCGAGCGCTACCCCATGGCGATGGCGCGACTGCGCCGCCTCATCGATCTCTGCCGCGGTGAGTCGTTAGGCGACCAGATCGGCGAGTTCCTCGAGCGCGTCGCGCTCTCCAGCAAGGATGGCGTCGTGCCCGCGCGCGAGCGCATCAATCTCCTCACGCTGCATTCGACCAAAGGGCTCGAGTTCTCGAGGGTGTACATCCTCGGCGTCGAGGACGCGGAGCTCCCCGGCGGCACGCCGCTGCGTCCAGCGACGCCGACCGAGATCGAGGAAGCGCGGCGCCTGCTCTACGTCGGCATGACCCGCGCGCGCGATCGCCTCGTGTTGACGCGCACCGAACGCCGTGGCGGCCAACGCACAGGCGGCCATCGCTTCCTCGACGAGATGGGGTTGACCGTCCAATGAGCCGCAGCTGGAAGGTCCGCGTGGGCGAGGGCGAAGTATCGGCGCTGCACGAGCCCGCGACGTCGGGTGGGCGTCTCGCGACCTTCGTCTGCGCCCACGGTGCCGGCGGGAACATGCACGACCGCGGAGTGCAGGCCGTCGCCAAGACGCTGCGCGAGCGCGGCCTCGACGTCGTGCGCTTCAACTTTCCCTACTCGGAAAAGCGCAGCGGCCGGCCTGATCCGATGCCGGTGCTGCGCGCATGCATCGAGGCGGTGATGGCGGACGTCGAGCACGATGGTCCGCTCCTGATCGGCGGTCGCTCGATGGGCGGCCGCGCCGCATCGATGATGGCGGCGGATCATGTGCAGGCGGACGGTCTGCTCCTCCTCGCCTATCCGCTCCACCCCGCCGGCAAGCCCGAGCAACTCCGCGACGCACACCTGCCGAGCATAACGATGCCGGCGCTCTGCCTCAACGGCACACGAGACGCGCTCTGCCGGCCCGACCTCATGAACGCCGTGTTACCGCGACTACACCCAACGTTTCAGATGCACTGGATCGAAGGTGCAGACCATTCGTTCCATGTCCTGAAATCCTCGGGCCGGACGGATGCCGATGTCATGGACGAAATCGGTTCGGCGACGGCGAGCTGGCTGGCTACTCGTTAGGTCCAATCAGCAGCGTTGTCGCGGAGCGGTCGCGAAAGTCCGCCAGTGTCCGCGTTTGTCCGTGATAACGCTGTTGGTGCGGTCCCGAGAGAGGGCCTATCGCGGAGCCGAAAAACTCCATGCGTCGAGGAAGGCGCCGACCGCCGGCGGTCCAGACCCCACACCCTCATCATGCTTGAAGTAGACGTACGCATCCGACCATCGCTGGGCGGCTACGCACGACGCCCACTTGCCTAACGCGGTCGAGTCGTAGTCGAGTCGGTGCAGGCGCAGGTATCCCCACGACGCCGTCGATTGCACAGGGCAGGCGAAGTCCTCCTGCTCACCGACACAGAGCGCGACGTCGTGCTCGCGTAAGGCATCGAACACTTCGTCCTCGAACCAGCTCTCGTGCCGGAACTCGATCGTGAACCGGCGGCCCGGAGGCAGCAGACCGAGAAAGCCGCGCAGGCGCTGCACGTCCTTCTCCATCTTCGGCGGCAGCTGGAAGAGAATGGGTCCGAGGCGGTCGCCGAGCACCGCCGTATTCTGCAGCAGAAAGTCGAGCGCGCTCGCGCACTCCGGCTTGAGCCGCGCGTGGTGCGTAATGCGCATGCTCGCCTTGATCGCGAACGTGAACGTCCCTGGCACCTGCTCGGCCCACTGCTCGAGCACCGGCTGCTTCGGCAGGCGATAGAACGTGTTGTTGATCTCGACCGTCGGGAACTTCGCCGCGTAGTAGCCGAGCCACCCGTCGTCGCTGACGTCAGGCGGATAGAAGACGCCCTTCCACTCCTTGAACGCGTAGCCGCTGGTGCCGGCGAGAAGCCTCACGACACCATGCGCTTCGGCGTGATGTCCTCGTCTGGCTCCGTGCGCGCAAGGCTTGCCTTGAGCGCTTCCATGAGGTCAACGATCTTGCCGCCAGTGTCCGGCGCGACGTCGGACGACGTGATGTCCTGGCCCTCGACCTTCCGCTGGATCGTCTCGAGCACGCGCTCGCGAACGGTGTCCTTGTACTTCTGCGGCTCGAAGTTCTCGTTCGTCGTCTGATCGATGAGCTGCTTCGCAAGCGCGAGCTCCGCCGGCTTCACGTCACCCTGCGGCACGGGCACCTCGGTCGTCGAACGCACCTCGTCCGAGTAGTGCAGCTGCTCCATGACGAGGCAGTTGTTGAGCGGCCGGAGCAGAATCAGATACTGCTGCCCGCGCGCCGAGTACTGGCCCAGCGCGGCGCGGCCGGTCTCGCGCAGCGCCTCACAGAGCAGCCGATACGCGCGCTCACCGCCCTTGTCCGGCCCGAGGTAGTAGACCTTCTCGAGGAACTCGCGATCGACCTTGGCGAGCGGAACGAACTCCACGACCTCGATCATCCCGGTCGCCTTCTCCTCGAGAGCCTTCAGCTCCTCGGGCGTGAAGACGACGTACTGGTCTTTAGCAAACTCGTAACCCTTGACCGTCTCCTCGCGGGTGACGATCTCGTTGTCCTTGGGGCAGGTGTATTGCTGCTTCAAGCGCGAGTTGCACTTCTTGTGCAGCATGTTGAAGGAGACGCTTGTCTTCGACTCCGAGGACGAATAGAGATTGACCGGGACGGAGACGAGCCCGAAGGAGATCGTGGCCGAGGCGATCGAGCGCGCAGGCATAGGACGGACGGGTTGGGGTACGGCCCAGAAGGTATAATCGGGGGGAGAAGTTTTCCACCCAAAACGCCTTGAGATCATATTTGTGAGGTGCTAGGTGCTAGGTGTTAGGTGCTAGAACAGCACCTAGCACCTAGCACCTAGCACCTAGCACCTAGCACCTAGCACCTAGCACCTAGCACCTAGCACCTAGCACC
>JADMIO010603916.1_pt1 | contig 76203 bp, 47 predicted proteins | sample 8958161 | NCBI WGS metagenome assembly JADMIO01 (sample SAMN16585339, study PRJNA669376) | soil metagenome | isolation source: Crop rotation soil | place: USA: Cullars Rotation, Alabama | collected 2011
CGCGACTTCAAGTCACGTGAATTCCAAGCTTCGGATCCCACTGTGCTGGAAAGCATTTCATTTTTAACATGAATGGCCGTACCGGGCAGTTCGTTATCGGCCGTGACGGAAGCATCATTACACTTGAACACTCAAAGTTAAAGATTGCCCGAACAGATCAGGATCTAACAGCACAGGGCATACGCACTACCATACAAAGATTTACTATTATCGATGAAAATGGAATCGAGTATGTGTTTGCCGCCGTAGAGAAAACAGAGATATTGAAAATGAAGGTGATCGCTACCGGGCAGGCTTATGGAAGGGAATATGCAAACATGGCCTTTGAAAGGCAGGACCGGAAGGAATATACAATTGACAAATGGTGGCTGACTGAAATAAAAAACCCTTTGACGGGAGAAAAAATCCTTTTTGAATATGATGACCCCTTGACCGACGTGAGTCCCAGCAAGGATGGCTCCTATGAAAGGTTTCAGAATACTGATTTCATTACCTGGACAACAAACCGGACCGTTTCATACACCAAGCGGGTGAATAAGATAACCTGTCCTGACGGTCACTGGGTAAGGTTTTACTATGGTTCTGATCCGGCCACCGGATACACCGAAAGGGTAGACCTTCCGGGAGAAGCACGCTTGAATGAAATAAGAATTGGCTACAATACCAGCATGGCATATTCATATTTTCTCACCCACGGTTATTTATTCAAAAAAGAAGTCAAAAGTTATTCTTATTCTTTTGCCGATGCAGATAAAAAATACGCACGTCTTTGTCTTACGGGCATAAAGCGCGACGGTCAACCGCCCTACCAGTTTGAATATTACACAGGGGCTGAAAGCGCTGACCTAAATGAGATTGTCCCTCCTTATAAGTGCTATGCTGTGGACCACTGGGGGTATTACAATAAGGCAACAGTTGCCGGACCATTCAGTGAGACACCTGATATATATGCGTTGACCTACCAGGCGTCTGCGAACCGAGCACCACAAAGCGGGTTTGCAAAGCTGGGATTACTTAAAAAGGTAACTAATCCTTTCAACGGTTCACTTGTTTATGAGTATGAACAAAACACATATTATTCTGGTAGCGCCAATATTCTCGTCGGCGGAGTGCGCGTAAGCAAAACCACGGCGTACGATGATGTGAATGCCGCAAACAATGCAATCGTAGAGTATAAGTATGACCAGGGTAATGGTGCATCATCCGGTTGGGGTTATGAGACGCCTTCATATCAGCGGCAAAAGGAAGTGTATATAGAAAATGATCCGCCCTTTAATAAGTATCCGGCAGGCGGGCTATTGGTGGCAGACTATAAACGGGCACTTATCACTTCTGCGATTAAAACGGTAGTGAACATGGTACTTAAACAGGTGCTTGCAAATGTTATTGCTGCCACTACCGTTAGCGGGCAAATATACATAGCTGTAATCCTGATTATCGTTGATCTTATTATTGAATATGCCTCATGGTTATTGGACCAGACGGACATATATACGCTCACCTCCTATGATTTCTTTTACCTGGGTTCTGCAAATGCAATTTCTTTTCAATACGATCGGGTGGAGGTCCGAAGTATATCGCCCGGCATTCAGCTCGGGCGAACGGTTAGTGAATTCCGGTCTCCGAGGACAATGTCTGAAGCTCCGCCATCAGCGCTCGCGGCGCCTTATTCAGGCAGAATGCGTTATGGCTTTTGGAAATACGGCCTGCCTTTAAAAATTACTGACTACGATCAAAACGGTGTTCCGGTTAAAGAGGTGATCAATAATTATAACATTGTCGAGCAGGCATATACCAATGCTAACTTTTATTCCGCTAAGATGATTACGCGCCGTACTTACAGTATGCGCGATCCGATATGCCTTTGCTATAATGGATCGAATTATGATTTCGACTATGACTTTTACTATCCGATAGTTGGAAGGGTGGAGTTGGAAAGCACAACGGAAAGGTATTATAAAGGCGCAGGCAACTATGCAGAACAGGTTACAAAGTATGAGTACAATTCACAGAATTATCAGGTGAAAACCATTTATAAAACGGATAGCAGGGGAGTTCAGCAGGGACAGAGCATTTATTATCCCGTTGACTATACACTTACAGGTGCGGTGCAAACATTGAAGGAGAAAAACATCCTCAACGTTCCTTTAGCTACTGCTACATGGAAGCGCACGTGTACAAGCTGCAATAAGCAAATGTTAAGCGCTACCGTAACCGAATATACCAGCGTAAATGGTAATATAAAACCGGCAAACACTTACGTGTTTGAGAACTCCACGCCTTTGGACAATACGTTTCTTGTAAGTTTCGATCCGGTAAATCTTTTCAATTATTCTTACCTGAAACAAAAGTCGTCTCATCAGTATGAGTGGTCAACGGGGAACCTGTTGCAAGCAAATGATGTGGAAGGAGGGAAGGTTAGTTATATATATGATCATAATAACAGGGCTGCTGTAGCAAGGGTAAGCAATGCTGCTAAAGATGAGATCGCCTATAGTTCATTTGAGGCCGACGGTAAAGGTAACTGGGTTTACAATGAATCAGACATTACTGAGTCAGTATTATGCGTTACCGGCGTCAGGTGTTTTACACTTTCATCTTCAAACAACATTTCCACAACAGTTCTCATAACCCGGCCATCTGTTCTTACGTTATGGGCAGATGCTGCCGGTGTGATGGTAAATGGTTCTATTACCGCTACAAGGACAGGCCCAACGATAAACGGCTGGACATACATGGAGTTCGAACTGCCGGCAAATGCATCTTCGCCGGTTATTACAGGTGCTGGCGTTCATATCGATGAACTACGGTTGTACCCGGCTGGAGCTTTCATGAGTAGTGTTACCGTTGTCCCGCTTTTGGGGAAGACGTCTGAATGTGACGAGAATAACAGGATATTATACTATGAGCATGATGGCTATGGCCGTTTGTTTAAGATAAAAGACGCATACAGGAATCTCATTAAAACGTACGAATACCGGTATAAAAATCAATAGTAAAAAAATCTATCTTATGACAAGGAAAATAATTTTACAGCTTGTCCTCTTTGTGTTATTGGTATATACCGGAGCAGCTAAAAATATACCGGCAAACCTGGTCGGGCCGGATATTGTAATGGAAGGAGCAACATATAAATACGTTCTTGAGTACAGGGGCACTCTTCCCTCTGGCGCCAGTCTGCAGTGGTCATCAATTAATGGAAATATCACGAACTCAAATGCTGATCCTTCCGGAGGAAAGATATTTGCGGATGTCCAATGGGATTACCATCAGACCACTGGTTCAGTAACAATCAGCGAGGTAAATACTGGTTACTCCTTAACTATAAACGTACAGATCATACCAATATACCAGCAAGTACCTCATTGGAGCATCTGCGATGCTATTTCGCCAGTTACTCAGAATGTTACTTATTCCCTTGCGCCGGCAACACTTTCGATTGTAAACTGTGTTACATTGCCGTCACCGGCACCTTACATATTTGAATATCAATGGGAATATTCAAATTACGATCCTCAAAACCCAACAAGTTTTTCATGGATATCCATTTGGAACGGTACCGGTGCAGACTATACGCCAGACCCAATGATTGCATTTGGTACGAAGTTATTCAGGCGAAAGACTGCTATATGGAATACTTCACATACAGTGTTGCACGGCACAATCACCAGCCAGATCGCATCCGTAAATCTGAATACGCTGGATGGGGGGCAAATTTTCAGTACCACTTTCCCCGGGGCTATGGTGATCGTTCCGCTTGGAACGGCCATTGGAAGCAACAGGGTCTCCACTACCGCGGCTAGCGGGGGGTATTGCACGAGCTATACGTATACATGGGAAATAGCTTACGAAGGGTTACCGTTTGTATTTTTAGGAAATGGTGAACAATTTCCAGGAGCTTCGATAATTGTTAATAATATTATAACGTTGAGACGGAAGGCGGTTTGCGGAACCGAGTCAGCATATTCAAATTATCTCGTTATCGACCCGGATTATAATTCTCCATGGAGTGAAACACTTAACTATATACGCACTAATGTTATTTTGAAAGGTGGCGTACATGGTTGGTTTGAAGCCGATGCGTTGACGGCTGGAGATAAGGTGCAGGCAACGACTTATTTTGATGGACTTGGGCGGCCTATTCAAACAGTAACTAAGGACGGTGCGTGTGAAAACTGTGAAACCACATCTCCTTCATTGCTTGATGTTGTGCATCACACTGAATACGATGCGGCTGACCGGATAACGAAAAATTTCCTTCCCTATCCAACTACTTCCAATGCCGGCAAGTTCAAGGCCAATGCAGCCACAGATCAGCCGCAGGTAATCCTGTCTTTTTATAATGAAGCAAGCGGGGCGCCAACATGGTCAGAAATTATCTACGAACAGACTCCGCTAAGTAAAGTAACCACGATGAAGGATGCCGGGACCTCCTGGGGCGGCAATCCTGCATATCAAGGGGTTAGTAACAGCAAAGGGTTCAACAACGCTTTTGAAGAAATAGTAAAATGGAATATTTCTTATACATCTGGCAGCATGCCGGTACCAGCCGGATTTTATGATGAAAAGAAGCTGATCAAAACTGCTGTGGTCAACAACGAGGGCAAGCGTGTAGTAGAGTACACTGATTTTGACGGGAAGGTAATTCTGCGAAAAGTGGAGTTTAAAGAACCAGGGCCAGACCTGGAGGAAAACGGATATAAAGGATGGTTGTGCTCTTACTTCATATATGATGATTTTAACAGGCTGCGGTATGAACTTACGCCTAAAGCAGTGGAATGGCTGATCACGAGGTCAACAGTGGACTGGACATTGCAACAGGATATTGTCGATGAATTGAGCTTTTATTACGAATATGATGAAAGGGGAAGGGCGGTTGTAAAACATACACCCGGTAATGGTAAGATATACCTGGTTTATGACAAGCGTGACCGTCTTGTTTTTTCACAAGATGAGAAACAAAGGCAACGGACCGTCAAGCAGTGGTCTTATATCCTTTATGACGAGTTGGACCGCCCGGTTGTAACAGGGTTGGTGGATTATAATACCGATGACAGGCAGAGCTTGCAAAATAGCTACGTGTATACTTTGGGAATGGGTACGATTAGTATTTCTGTTTTGGCGGGTAATCTGGGCAGTGAAAATATTAAACTGCACAACCCCGTGGTCAGTTCTGCTTGCGGAAGCTGTGGAACCAACATTGTAAATGAAATAACCTATTACGACAATTACAATATACCACAGAAGAAGACCTTCAATACAGCTTTTAGTTTTCCTTCAAACATGCCGGCCAATGTAGAGTTGACAACTGCACAGAGTGTTACCATACGTACTGGTTTGTTGGTTACAGGAAAAAAAGTGAGGGTGTTGAATGCCGATTATGATGATAACAATCCCTCGAATGATCCCTTTATCATTGCCAACAACTATTACGATGAGAAGGCCAGGCCTATCCAGTCTTTGAGTGAAACTTACACCGGAAATGGCAAAATGGACCAGGTGGTAACAACTCAGTTTGATTTCGCAGGACGTGCATTGGCTAATTGTGAAAAGCATGGTGCCAGCGGATCGGTGTTCAGTAACTTTTATATATACACTAAGTATGAGCTCGACAAACTGGGAAGGCTTAAGATATTGTATAAGAAATACAGCAACGGTGCATCTTCGTCCCTCGCAGACGCGAATCTTAAGAAGATAGCTATGTATGCGTACGACAAAATGGGAAGGCTTAAAACGAGGACGCTTGCTCCTGGATTTGACAATTCCCCAATAAGCAACACCTATTTGGAATCCATAGACTATGAATATAATATACATGGCTGGCTCACTGGAATAAATAAGGGTTATACAAATAACTCAAATCCGTGGGAGCATTATTTTGGAATGTATATTGGTTACGATGACAGGAGCAGTTTACTCAGTAACGGTGGATTGCTCAATGGAAAAATTTCGGGGACCATTTATAAATCATACGACGGGTCTTTACGCAAGTACGAATATTCGTACGATAACGTGGGGAGACTCAAAAACGCGGTGTACGCGGAGCGTCTTAATGCTCAACAGGTCTCATGGACTAACGCCAATGCTGATTTTTCTACAGTGAATATTCAGTATGACGAAAACGGAAACTTAAAGCAGATGGACCAGAAAAGCGTACTTCCGGGACAAACTGGATGGGTGTACATGGATAAACTGGTGTATAATTATAAAAATAGTGAATGGAGTAATCAATTGGCAAAAGTCACGGACCAGGGACATGGGATGGGCGCCAATAATGGAAAGCTGGGCGATTTTAAGGACGGTACGAATAGCGGTGATGACTATTTCTATGATAAAAATGGCAATCTGGAGAAAGACTTTAATAAGGACATCAGGTCTGGTTCTGCCAATGGCGTTACATATAACTACCTTGATAAGCCACAGGTGGTGGTTGTGGATAATCTAAAACGCATCGAGTTCATTTACGATGCCACAGGCAACAAGCTTGGAAAGAAAGTAGTAGATCTTTCCGGCGGAGCCACGCCAGATAAATACACATGGTATGCTTCACAATTTGTCTATGAGCAGGTGGGGTCCGGCGCGCCCGAGCTTCAATACATCAATCATGAAGAAGGAAGGGTACGTATTATAACGCCGCACCCGTATAATCCCTGGCAAATCCCGAACCTTTTGCAAACTGGCAGCTTCTCCATTTCGGGAACTACTAAAAGTGGTGTGTATGATTATTATATCAAAGATCACCTTGGAAGTGTAAGAATGGTGGTGACGGAAGAAGAACACCAGGAGGTTCATATCGCCACCATGGAAACAGCCAATTCGACGCAGCAGCAATACGAGGAGGATAACTTCGGCACGCCCGGGACTGCGAATGAGGTATCGGGAACGCGCGTGTCCCGGGCCAGCACTCCATGGCCATCGTCGAATAATTCAACGGATTATGTAAGTAAGCTATATAATGCTACCGGTAAAACAATTGGACCGAATTATTTGTTTAAAGTGATGTCGGGTGACATGATCAGCGCTTACGCTAATTATTATTACGAGCCTGTTTCAAATCCCGGTAATGGCAGTATCATTAATGACGTGGTGGGTTCTCTTGTAAGTGCGCTCTCAACTGGCGGGGCACGGGCAGCGGGGTACAATAAAGGATTACAAACACAGCTTCAAAACAACCTGCTGGCATCAGGTGGAGCTTTGCAATATTATCTAAACAATATGCCCGGCAGTCTTCCTTCCGATGCGCCTAAGGCATATTTAACCGTATTGTTCTTTGATGAAAATTTTAATCTGATTCCGCCCGATCCAAATGGGAATGGCAGCAATTCTTACCCGACAAATACGCCTTATGGGTCAGCATTGGGTGTAGGGTCCACGGTCCCCACTAACGGATATGCCTTTATCTTCGTCAGCAATGGGAGTGGAAGTACTCATCCGATTTACTTTGATGACATAGTGGTGACGCATAGCCGCAGAAGGGTGCTGGAGGAGAATCATTATTATCCTTTTGGCTTAAAGAATACGGCATTGTCAGCGAGGGCATTCAGTAAAATGGACGTGAAAAACGGGTTCCAGGGAGAGTGGAGTGAAGAAGAAGACGTTACTGGCTGGAATGAATTCGGTTTAAGGATGTATGATCCGCAAATCGGCAGGTTCATCAGTTCTGATCCTTATGACCAGTTTGCAAGCGGCTATATCGGGATGGGGAATGACCCAATAAATGGAGTAGACCCAACAGGTGGCGAGTGGGGGATAATAAGCAGTGCTGCCACGGTAGGAATGGCGATGGCTGCGGCAGGAACAATATATGCGTTAACTTCTGGCCAGTCAGAAAACGCGAAGGCTTATGCGTTTGCAGGCCTTATTGCCGGAACAGCATTAGGGTTAAGTTCTTACGAATTGTTCCAGTCGTTCAGTGCGTTGAATATTGGTTCGACTATGATTGCAGTAAAGAATACGATAGAGCTGGCGCGTGCGGCAAATTTGATGGCGACGTCCGGCAATAATATTTCTGGTGATCCGGCGCCACCCGAATGGATATATGTAGAGGTATACGATAGAGGTGTATTAACAAACGGGCCATATAAGGATGAAGCTTTTGGAGTTATTCAAACCTCTGTAAAGGTTATTAATCCGGGTGATAACCATAAATTAGGGGTTAAAATTACCAGGATTACCTATACCGGTTTCGCGTCTGAAGATGGGCACTATTTTGCCCTTTATCGACAAGAAACGCAAGAGTTTTTGCCGCCTCATCCCGGAGTTTCCACACCGAAACTTGAATGGAAACCGACAAAAGTCGTACGGGAGGTAACTGCATTAAATGTGAAAATACCGTGGCAAAGACTTCCACGGCAGATAATTATTGGTCCGCCACCTCCGCCACAACCTATATTCATCGATATTCAATTTTTCGGGGGTACGAACGCCATTAGTAACGCGCCAGTTGCTACTCCTTCAATTGCCGCAATTGCTGCACGCCTTATAGCCGATCCTACTTTGAGAGTTACGCTGATCGGCCATGGAGGAGACGGTCCCAGTAATTCTTCACCATCGGTGATAGCGCCGGCAGCAACTACGCCAAACAGCGCATCTTTGAACGGAAACACAACCTCACAATCTGCTCTGTTTCAGGCGAGGGCTGAGGCAGTGAGGCAAACATTGATAACGCAATATGGTATTAATCCTGGAAGGATCACCGCTTTGCCAGGTAATTATTATAATAGCATAAGCGGCAGACGGGTTCAAGCAAATTTTGGCCGCTAATTTCATAAATTTGAAATATGAATGTTTTCGGATGGGCTTTATTATTCAATTTTCATTTTCTCTGCTGGGATCCCTCAGCAGAGAAAATGACGTTTTTACAGGAAATAAATACAGACACTTTACGCTGGTCACCTGCCTACCGCCTCAAATTCGAGGATTTTAAAGGGGATGATAACAGCGCAACCATTCAGTATGATACCGCAAATTATACCAAGCTCGGATTTTCAACCGTATATATAGACTACACTCCTAAATATGAAAACCAAAAATTCATGATTGAAGCCTGCGCAGTCTTTGTCAAAAATAAATCATGGCTGAAACGAAAGGATGAACGTGTGCTTAAACATGAACAAGGACATTTTGATATCGCCGAGTTGTATGCAAGAAAATTTGAAGATCGCATGGCCGACGTAAAACCTGCGGACTTTACGTCGAGGCTTGGCGTAGTATTGCAAGAAATTCAAACCGAACTCCAAGAAGCGCAAAGCAGGTACGATCTGGTAACGAGCAATTCCACCATCCAGGAGAATTATTATAAATGGCTGGAAGCCGAGTTAAAGCAAAAGCAGTAATTCTTTCATGCGTATAAAACTACTACCATGGCTGACCACTTATATATTGATAACTGCCTGCGGGCAATCAGGCAGCCAAAAGACAGAAGCAATCAGTCTACGCCTTTCAGTGAACAAAGGCCAAACCTTCTCCTACACCATCTCCTCCACCCAGGAAATGGAACAAGACACACGAGGCGCAAAATCACATATAACGAATAACCTCGGCTTCACCTACGACTTTGAAGTAACCACCGAAACCGATTCCGCCATCAATACCACAGCCCGCATCAGCCGCATAAAGATAAAGACCGCCGAAAACGAAGAAGGAGGGGTGGAATATGATTCAGATGTGCAACAACCCGATGCCATCAATCAGCAATTGCATACGATATTCTCCAATCTCAGAGATAAGCCATTCGAAACAATATTCAGCCGCGGGGGAAATGTGCAGCAGGTGAAGGGGCTTTCGGAACTTATTAAAAATGTGCAGGCAAACACGCCCGGCGCTAACCCAATGCAGGGAGATGAGCAGACACAGCAAAACCTGACGCAGGCACTCAATCTTTATCCTGCTCAACCAGTAAAAACCGGCGATAGCTGGACAGACAAAGACACACTGCAGTCGCAGGGCGTTTCCATGCTGGCTGACAAGAAATTCCGCATTACGCGGATCGAAGATGGAACCGTATTCATTAAAGTAAATACATCTTACAGCGATTCTCATCTTCCGGCACAGGACCCCCGTTTAAAGATAGAAACAGACGGCTCGCAGGAAGGGACGGTTGAAATAGATATTAAGACCGGCATCATCAAAAAGGCAAACCTGAAGTCGGAGATCTATATCGTAATATCAGGGTTAGGTCAATCTCATCCTGTAAAATTGCGCGAAAAAACGATTATAGAAGGTAAATTGGGCAAAAGATAGGTGCATGACGCAAGAGAACGAACTGGCCTGCTCTCTCTGTGGCAGTGATTCAAAATTCCTCTTCAACAAACAAGGCAGCCCATTCTATTCCTGCACTAACTGCCGTTTTGTGTTTGCAAAGCCGCTGAACAATCCAAACCTCATCAATACCATCAACGACTTCGAGCCGGCATATCTTAGTTACCTCGGAGATCAACAGCATGATAAAAAGAACCATGAAGCGCTGATAAAAAAGATAAGCAAGCATGCGGACATGCCTTCCGCGCGGATACTCGACATCGGTTGCGGCAGCGGCAAGTTTGTGCAGTACCTCAGGAGCAAAGGTTACGATGCGTATGGACTGGAACCATCAACAGCATTATATGATACATACCTGGCATCACATGATCATTGTTATAACAGTGATGTGCAGTCGTTCCGTGCCGCGCACCCCGCCGAAAGGTTTAGTATAATTACGATAACCGATGTGCTGGAACATGTAGACGATCCAAATGCTTTTATAAGGGCGGTGTCGGAAATGCTTACCGGCGGCGGCATCGTATTCATTTCAACCCCCGATGCGCGCAGCCTTTTTGCAAGGATGGCAGGCAAGGGATGGCATTATTATAATAGGTATCATCTCTCACTTTTCTCTAAGAAAAACCTCTCACAATTAATGGAGTCTCACGGTCTTGCTACGTTGATGTTGAAACATCTTGCACGCTATCAATCGCTTCATTACATCATTAGTTACGGACTCAATTTTGTGTTGCATACAGAGAGAAAGGTGCCCCGTTTTTTATCGGGTATCAATATTCCGCTGAACCTACATGATAACATGTATGGAGTATTTAGAAAAACTATTTAAGCGACATTAAAATCTGATTAATGCTTGTTTACTAATTAACATTTCTTTGATTATTTAACAATCTGACATAGATTTGAGTCTTCCAAAACGCCTATAGTACATCCTCACATTCTACTGAAAAGCCAAAAAACTAATTGCTGGTACACACCTCTCAAGATTGACAAGTATTGATCACATCATCCCCGTGGATGTACTGATCCGCTATTGAAAAAAAGTTATCCTTCCTATTGAACGACTGGGGCATAGCCTGCATTTAACAAACCAACAAAACTACATGATGGCTGCTTTGAGAAAACATTCCCTCCCGGGAAAAACATTGCTCTTTTCCCTGTTTGTCATTCTTTCCAGTTTACAGTTGAATGCACAGGTAGACATTTCCATAGGAACCGGCACCGCGGGCAACGGCGCCACTACTTACCCATGTCCCATACAGGACAGGTACGAGGGCAGCAGAATGCAATACCTCTACCGGGCTTCTGAACTGACAGCCGCGGGCATGGGGCCCGGAATGATCAGCGCCATTAAATACAATGTCGTTACGCTCGGCAGCGTGAGCGTGGTGGAACAACATACCATCAAGATCGCCACCACTACAGTTACATCATTGTCCGCTACATCATGGGAGCCGGTGCCAACCACAGTTTATGGACCGTTCAATTATCAACCCGTAGCCGGCATCAATACATTCACGTTCACAGCGCCATTCTTCTGGAATGGAGTTGACAATATAGTTGTGGAGGTGTGCAACGGAGATCCTAACTCCACGGCAGGCACCACATGGACCAACAACCCCGTTATCCCCTGGACAACGGGTTTGTCGTTTAATGGTTCGCACACGTACCGCGCAGACAACCTGGATAACCTCTGCGGCACTGCCACTACTACCGAGAACGGAACGCCTACCACAAGGCCCAACATCACTTTCTCATGGACTACCGCTACACCTTGCGGCGGTACTCCCACAGGCGGAACCGCCACCACTTCTTCCGCTGTAGTTTGCTCAGGCATTCCATTCACACTGGGTGTTACCGGCAGTTCTTCGGCTTCGGGATTGAACTACCAGTGGGAATCATCACCTAATAACAGCAGTTGGACACCAATAGCCACGGCTACTTCATCCAGCTATAACACCTCTCAAACAGCTACTACCTGGTACAGGCTGAAAATTACGTGTACCAATGGCGGTGCATTTGCATATTCATCCAGCGTACAGGTGACAACACCCGCTTCAGTGGCGGGCGCATTTACCATCAACAGCGCTGTAGCAACGGGGGGCACTAACTTCCAATCTTTCAACGACGCATATAATTATATTAAGTGCGGCATATCGGGTGCAGTTACGTTCAATGTAGTGGCCGGCAGCGGACCTTACAACGAACAACTGATCATGAATGCCGTGCCGGGCGCTTCTGCCACTAACACCGTTACATTCAACGGCAATGGCGCCACGCTTACTTATCTCAGCACCAATACCAATGAGCGCGGCATCATCAAGCTGGACGGCGCAAAGCACATTACGTTCGACAGCCTGGTGATAACGGCGCAGGGAACCACCACTTCAGACTACGGATTTGGTGTGCACCTGATAAACAATGCCGACTCAAACACCATCCGTAAGTGCACCATCAATATCACCGCGGCATCTACCTCTACCAATTTCGCGGGTATTGTCATGAGCGCGAGCGCCACATCGGCCACCACCACGGGTAACACATTCTGCGATGGCAACACCATCTCGCAGAATACCGTCAATGGCGGTTACTATGGCATCACGGTAGTAGGCACTACTACGGCTGCCAATTCCATCGTGAACAATAAAGTGATTGGGAACACCATCAGGAACTTCTACATCTACGGCATATATGTAACTGGAACCATTTCGACGCTGATAGAAGGCAACGAGATCTCGCGGCCCACGCGTGGCGATTGGGGCGCCACCAGTTATGGCATCTACTTCACAGGCCTCAGCACCAAAGCGCTGATCTCTAAGAACCGTATTCACAGCATGTTTGAGAGCCAGGTTACTACTACCGACGATCTCTATGGCATTTACCTTACCGGCGTGGATGCCACTGCGGGAAATGAGAATGTAGTGAGCAACAATATTGTCTACAACATCAGGAACAACGGTATTATTTATGGCATGTATAATGCCAGCTCAGACTATGCGCTTTATTATCACAATACTATTTCGCTGGACGATAACGCCAGCACCTCTACGTTCGCTACGCGCGGCTTCTATCAATTGACAGCGGCCAGCGGCATTGTGTTCAAAAATAACCTCATCACCATTTCAAGGGGCGGCACGGGTACCAAGCATTGCATTTACATGGGTACCACCACCACCACGTATGCTTCCGACAACAACGACTTCTATATAGTGCCGGCCGCCACTAACTATGTAGGTTATAACGGCAGCAACCAGGCCACGCTTGCCAACTGGCAGACTGCAACTGGCAAGGACGCGGCATCCGTGTCCATTGACCCGATTTACCTGAATGCCGCAGGCGGAGACTTCAGGCCAACCGCAGCTACGCTGGATAACAAAGGAACGCCTGTTGGTATAACTACAGACATACTGAATGCGCCGCGCAGCGCCACCACACCCGACATTGGTGCGTATGAATTTTCCGTGGGCGTGTGCGCATCGCCGCCAACTCCGGGTACGGCTACTGCCAGCGTATCCATACCCATTTGCCCGAATGAATTGGTGAACCTGAACCTGGCTGGCAATTCTATCGGTGTGGGACAAACGTACCAGTGGCAGAGTGCACCGGCGCCCGGCGGACCATGGACGCCCATCAGCGGCGTGCTGACATCGCCCTTCTTTAGTGTGAACCCCACTACTACGCTCTATTACCGTGCGGCAGTCACCTGCAGCGGCAATACACAATATTCCACTACGGTACAAATAGTGGTGAATGCCTTCTTCGGTCCCGGCACATACACTATCAATAAAGCAATACCAACAGGCGGCACCAACTTCGCCAGCTTCAACGATGCGTACATCGCCATGCGGTGCGGCATTGCGGGACCTGTGGTATTCAATGTAGTTCCCGGCAGCGGGCCTTACAATGAGCAACTGATCATGCAGCAGATACAAGGCGCGTCTGCTACCAACACCATTACCTTCAACGGCAATGGCAACACCATCAGCTTCCTTTCTGCCAACAGCAATGAAAGGGCGGTGATCAAGCTGAACGGAACAGACCATGTAGTGTTCAACGACCTGGTGGTAACAGCCACCGGCACCACCACTTCAGAATACGGCTGGGGCATTCAATTGATGAACAATGCCGACAGCAACGTGGTGAACAATTGTACCATCAACATCAATACCACGTCTACGTCTACCCAATATGCAGGCATCGTGGTAAACCTGTCGCCAACATCCGCAACCGCCACGGGCGACAACCAGTGCGACTACAATACATTCACCAATAACACCATCACAGGTGGATATTATGGATTTACACTGGTAGGCAGCAGCAGCGTGGCCAATGGCAACAACAAGATCACGGGCAACAACATCAGCGAATACTATACGTACGGCCTCTATATCAATGGCAGCTTCAATACGCTGATAGATAGCAACAGGTTCAGCAGGCCCACGCGCGCCACAGTGTCCACGCACTACGGCGTTTACTTTACCGGCCTGAGTGTGAAAGCATACGTGAGCAGGAACGTCATCACCGATCCGTTTGGCGGTGCGCCCACGAGCACGAGCACATTCTATGGTATTTACCACTCGGCAGCCGATCCATTGCCAACGCTGGAGAATATGGTGGTGAACAACGCCATCTATAATATTACCGGCAGCGGCGACGTATATGCGCTGTATAACAGCAGTTCCAACAATACATGGTACTACCACAATACCGTTTCGCTGGATGGGGTGGCGTCTGCTGCTACTTCGACTACTATCACGAGAGGATTTTACCAAACCACGCAGGCAGACGGCCTTGAAGTAAAGAACAACATCTTCACTATTACAAGAGGTGGTACGGGTCCCAAGCATATATTGTATTTCGGCACGCCTACCAGCACCATCATTTCAAATAACAATGATCTATACAGGTCGCCCACAGCGGACAATGCATTCGTTGGATTCCTTTCTTCAGACAGGGCTACGCTTACTGACTGGCAGACCGCTTCTGCGCAGGATGCGAACTCAGTGGCATCCGATCCGATATATACCAGCCTTTCCGGCGGTAACCTTAAACCGACAAACGCTTCCATCGACAACCTGGGAACAAGTGTGGGCGTTACCATCGATATTACAGGAGCTCCGCGTAGCGCCACTACGCCTGATATAGGTGCATGGGAATTCTTCCCCGGTGGTTGCGTGGTGCCGCCTACGCCAGGTACTGCATCAGCCACACCAGATACGGTGTGCCAGAACTCAAATGTAGCGCTGAAGCTCACCGGTAATTCCACAGGTATTGGACAAACCTACCAGTGGGAAACATCCGTTACATCCGGCGGTCCGTTCACGGCCATTGGCAATGTGCTGAACAATCCTGATACAGTGATCGTGGCATCTACCACTATGTATTACCGTGTGTCTGTCACCTGCGGTGGCAACACTGCTTATTCAACACCCGTATTGCTGGTGGTGAATCCGGCGCTGCCCCCGGGTACATATACCATCAACCAGAACGTACCTGCAAGCGCTACGAACTTTACCAGCTTCAACGCAGCTAAAGCGGCCATGAGTTGCGGCATTGCAGGACCTGTAGTGTTCAACGTAGTGGCCGGCAGCGGACCATACAACGAGCAATTGATACTGGATACCATTGCGGGAACATCTGCCATCAATACCATTACATTCAATGGCAATGGCAATGCAATTAAATTCAGCTCGAGCAATACGAATGAGCGTGCCGTCATCAAACTGAGGCGTACCGATCACGTGATCTTCGACAGCCTGACCATAGACGCTACGGGCGCGGGCACTTACGGCTATGGCGTACAGCTCATCAACAATGCAGACAGCAATACATTCAGGAGGAATACTATCCTGGCGGTGAACAACTCAACGTCTACCAACTACAGCGGTGTGATCATCAACTCGAGTGAAACAGGCACCACCACTACCGGTAATACTTTCTGCGATGGAAACACCTTTGATAACAATACCATCAACGGTGGCTACTATGCCATCACGCTGGTGGGCAGCACAACCGCCGGCCTCCAGATAAAGGACAACAAGATCATCAATAACACCCTGACTGAATACTATCTCTATGGCGTGTATGTGAGCGGCACGGCCAACACGCTGGTGGAGAGCAACAACATCACCAGGCCAACGCGCGCAAGTGTTAGTACCGGTTACGGTATTTATTTCACCGGCCTGAGCACAAGTGCACGCATATCGAAGAACAGGATACACAATATGTTTGGCGCGGCTCCCACAGGCACCAACACATTGTACGGCATTTATATTACAGGCAATGATGCACCGGGAGGATCGGAGAACATTGTTTCCAACAATGCCATTTATAACATCACGGGCAACGGCGCCATCTACGCGCTTTACAACAGCAGCTCCGATAATGTGCAGTACTATCACAATACCATTTCGCTTGACCATGCTACCAGCACGGCAACAGGTGTTACAAGGGGCTTCTATCAGACAGGTGAAGCCTCAGGCATTGTGTTCAAGAACAACATCATCACCATCATGCGCGGCGGCACAGGCACCAAGCACGCGATGTATTTCGGAACGTCTACCAGCACCATCGTTTCCAACAGGAACGACCTGTTCATACTGGTAAGCCCAGATAATTTCACAGGTTACTATAACAGCACGGACCAGGTAACGCTTGCCAACTGGCAGGCTGCCAGCGGACAGGATGCAAACTCCATAGCCGTGGATCCTGAATACGTGGACCCAATAGCCGGAGACCTGAATGCAACTGTTTCACCGGTTGACAACCTGGGTGAGCCTGTTGGCATCAGCACAGACATATTGAATAACCCGCGCAGCGCTACCACGCCTGACATGGGTGCATTTGAATTTGCCATTCCGCCATGTACTACGCCACCCAATGCAGGTACTTCCACAGCAATACCAAATGTTGGCATCTGCCTTGGCTCTCCGATACTGCTGAACCTGACGGGCAACAGCATTGGCGGCGGTCAAACCTATCAATGGCAAAGCGCTCCGTCTGCTGCTGGTCCGTGGACCAACATCAGCCCATTGCGCAACAATCCTAAGTTCAATACAACAGTAGGGTTGGATACATGGTTCCGCGCGGCGGTCATTTGTTCCGGCAACACGGCATATTCTGTTCCGGTGCAGGTGGTGTTGAACCCTGCCTTCCTCGCAGGCACATACACCATCGACAATACGCAACCAACCGGCGGCATCAATTTCAATTCATTCGCGGCGGCTGTTGCAGCACTCGAGTGCGGCATCACCGGAACGGTCATATTCAATGTGGCTCCGGGAACGTATACAGAACAAATAAGGATGCACCGCATAGCCGGTACGTCCAACACGAGCAGGGTGATCTTCCGCAGTGCGAACGGCAATCCCACTTCCGTGACATTGACACACGATGCCACCGATGCGGCATCCAATTATACACTGAAGCTTGACAGCGCAAGCTACATCAGCTTCAACGCTATCACCATCAACGCAACCAACGCCACCAACGGCCGTGCGGTTGAATTTGCCAACACGGCGTCTTACGACAGCCTCGCCAGGTGTATCATCAACGTACCTGTAACTGCCACGGCATCTAATGCTGTAGCGGGTGTGTTTGCAGATGACCTGCTTGGCTCGGATATGGTGATCAAAGGCAACACCATCAACAATGGCGGCAGCGGCATATACATCGCGGGCGTATCTACCACCAGCCTTACAGACAGGCACCAGATAGACAGCAATACGGTGAACAATGCATACCAGTATGGCATCTATACCGGCTTTGTTGGCAAGGTGACCGTTCGCAAGAATAAGGTGAACGTGTCTGGCCCGGCAGCTTCCAGCGTATATGGCATTTATGCCACCAATGCAGACTCCGCATACAAGTTCACCAGCAACGAGGTGACCATAGCGAATACAACGACCACAGCGTACGGCATGTACTTTACAGCGTGCGATGCCGCAATAACATTGTATGGAACTATTGCGGGCAACAAGGTAACGGCTACCACGGGCAATACCGGCAACGTGTATGCGCTGTACGAAACCGGCAACAGCTATGTGAATACGGTGAACAACGTGCTGGCCGTGAAGACCACAGGTGCTACCTCCTACGGCCTGTACAGCAGCACGGGCAACAACATCAATTATTATAACAACTCCGTGCACAGCACCGCCACATCCGCCACCAACAACGTGGCCGCGTACTTCAACCACACGTCGCAGGCGAATGGCTACATAGACATACGCAACAACGTGTTCTCACATGGCGGAACCGGCCGTGCCATGCACGTGACCAACGTAGATTACATCTATACTGATTACAATACTTTCTATACCAATGGAGGCACGCTGATACAATGGGGCACTATCAACTATGCCACCATTCAGCCATGGCGCGATACATCGAGCTGGGATTTCAACTCTATCGTATATAAACCTGCCTTCACCAGTGATAATGATCTCACACCTGCCATTGCAGATCCCAATGTATGGGCCATGCATGGAAGGGGCGTGCAGATAGTAGGCAACAACTACGACTTCAACAACAATCCAAGACCAACCACCCTTACAGCGGGCGTGCCGGATATGGGAGCGTATGAGTTCCTGCCAACGTCTGTGCCCAATCCGCTGGTGGCTACCCCTGCGGCACCAGCAGCAGGTATAACACAGGTGTTCACACTGGGAACAGATACTGTAACACGGATCACCTGGAACGCAGGTGCACCTGTACCAACTACCATAGAGATCAGGAGGTACTCCGGTGTACTGCCCCCGGGCATGCCTGCCACCTTCAAGCCGATGTATTTCTATACTGACGTGGATGTTACCGGCAACGGTCCGTTCAACTACAACCTGAGGCAGTATTATATCGATCCATGGCAGGGTTTCATTCCCGATGAATACACCATTCGTCTTGGAAGGACCGATCCGTCCAACACATGGGTGCGTGAATCCAGCAGCACGCTCGATGATATCAGCAATGTGATCATCAAGTCAAACCTTACCACGCTGGATAAGTTTACGGGCCTTGAAGGCGATAACGTGATACCGCCTGTGGACATTACTCCTGTAGACAATTCCAACAAAGGCACCAAGTTCTGGGTAGCGTATGGCCACCACCAGTTCTTTGAGCCAAGTTGGAGCAACGAACAGCAGATGGTATTGTACCTTGGTGCGGAACAACCTGCCAACGTAACGGTACGCATCAACGGCACCAACTGGTCGAGAACGTATGCAATACCGGCGAACACCGTGATCACGAGCAATGTGATACCAAAGACCGGATTGTTCGATGCTCGTTTGACCAAAGAAGGATTATCGCCAAGAGGCATCAGCATCATCAGCGACGTGCCCATCACCGCATACGCACACATCTTCGGCAGCCTGTCGTCAGGCGCCACCATGCTGATGCCGGTGGGCACTTACGGATATGAATACTATGCACTCACATCGCGGCAGAACTATGGCGATGACGCATACTCGTGGTTCTATGTAATTGCAGACCGCGACAATACAGTAGTGGAGATCACGCCATCCAACCCGACACTCGGCGGAAGGCCGGGCGGGGTACCGTTCACAGTTACGCTCAAGAAAGGAGAGGTGTACCAGGTGCTGGGAGCCATACAGAGCGGCAATGAAGGATATGACCTTACAGGAAGCAAGATCAAGTCCATTGCTAACGCACAAGGCAAGTGTTATCCTGTGGCAGTGTTCTCCGGCAGCAGCCGTACCAACATTGCGTGCGGTGGCGGACCAGGATCATTCAGCGGTGACAACATCATACAACAGAACTTCCCATTCCAGGCATGGGGCAAGAAATACCTGACTGCACCTACGTCGAGCAGTACAGGAGCTTCCACACTCAACCTGAATATCTACAGGGTAGCAGTGAAAGATCCAAACACTGTAGTGAAACGCAATGGCGTGCAGTTGACAGGATTGGTGAACAACTATTATTATCAATTTGAAAGCACAACCGCCGACTACATCGAGTCCGATAAACCGGTAATGGTGGCGCAATACATTCCTTCTTCATTCAGCAGCAACTGCGCCGGCCTTACCGGAACAGGCGATCCTGAAATGATGTATATCAGCCCGCTGGAACAGGGCATAAAGAAGGTAGCGCTTTACCGCAATACCGACGAGTCCATCACCGTGAACTATCTCACGCTGATAGTACCAACCAACGGCGTTCCATCGCTGCGCATAGATGGCAGCGCCACGGTGGATCACACGTATGCTCACCCGAACCTGCCCGGTTATACCGTGATAGTGAAACGGTGGACAGCCGCCAAGGCACAGACCGTCGTGAGCAGCGACTCCGCGTTTACCGCCATCACGTATGGCATGGGTACGCAGGAAAGCTATGGTTACAACGCGGGCACGCTGGTGCGCAACCTGAATGCGCAGCCCGCGCTAATAAACGTGTATAATGACAGCGGCAACAATAACGACTATACCTGTAAGAAAACGCCGTTCCGTGTGAATGTATTGATAGCGGTGAAACCAACGGTTCTTGAATGGCAGTTCAGCGCCATCAATAACATTACACCGAACCAAAACGTGATACAAAATAACCCGGCGCCGGTGGACAGCGTGGTGATTAACGGCTTCAAGTACTATAAGTTCACCGTGAACCAGGACTACGTGATCAATGCAACGGGCACATTCTACCTGCCCATCTTCATGACGCATCCTGACGTGGAAAGCTGCAACAACAGGCTGGAGACTGCGCTCGTGATAAATGTGATAGACTCCGTGAGGAGCAGGTTCACTGTAAACTTCAGCGGCTGTCTTACCGACATTGCGCAATTCAACGGGCTTGCGACGCCGGCGAATAGCGTTGCGGTCAACAAGTGGAGTTGGGACTTTGGCGATGCTACCACCGCCACCATACAGAACCCGACGAAACAATGGACAGCGCCGGGTACCTATACTGTGAAGATGCGTGCGATAGCTGCAGATGGTTGCATTGGCGATACGCTTGCCCCGGTAACTGTGAATCCGCTGCCGTCTGCAAACGTGACGCAGGATTCAGTGAACGTATGTTCCGGTGGCAACGCAGTATTTACGATACAAAGTCCTGTAGCGGGTACCACGTACAACTGGTACACGCAGGCCACCGGCGGATCGCCTGTAGCTACGGGCACAACGTTCACGGCCAATAACATCACTGCACTGACAGTATACTATGTGGAAGCGGTGAATGGAGGTTGTATAGGATCTCCCAGAAAACGCATAGTAGCGAATGTGCTGCCGCCGCTGACGGCTCCGACAGTGTCAGTAGATTCCGCGGGCACCAATATGATCAGGTTCAGGTGGACGCCTGTGCCGAACGCCGCTTCGTATGAGGTATCTATAAACGGAGGCAGTACCTGGAGTACGCCATCGTCCGGGCCAACAGGGCTTACACACACTGTAACAGGCCTGCAACCATTGCAGCAGGTGAGCCTGCGCGTGAGGGCTATCGGTGTCATTGCGTGCCAGACCGCTGCATCTGCCGATGCTACCGGAAAAACGCTGCCCGACCAGATATTCATACCGAATGCGTTTACGCCCAATAACGACGGCATGAACGATGTGCTGAGGGTGTATGGATATACTATTAAGGAAATGCACTTCATGGTGTTCAACCAGTGGGGCGAGAAGATATTCGAGAGCAGGTCGCAGAGCCAGGGATGGGATGGAACCCACAAAGGCAAGGTGCAACCCACCGGTGTGTATGTGTATGTGTGCAAGTTTACACTGGTAGATGGTACGACACAGATGAGAAGAGGATCAATTCATTTGATACGGTAAGTAGTGAGTGGTGAGTGGTAAGTGGGAAGAACAACCCACTCACCACTTACCACTTACCACTAACAACTACGACACCAAAGATGAGATTAACACTTATATTCAGCTTACTGCTCTGTTGTGTGTACACGTCGGCTCAGAACCTTTCCAATAGAGGAAAAGAGTTTTGGGTGGGCTACGGGCATCACCAGTTCATGGAACCGGATGGAAGCCCTCAGAACGGAATGGAAATGGTTTTGTATTTCAGCGCCGAACAAGCAGCGAATGTGAAGGTGACGATCAACAATACAAGCTATGTGCGCAATTACGCAGTGCCCGCGGGTACGGTAATAGCAAGCGAGTTCATGCCCAAGGCAGGTACGTTCGATTGCCGCCTGTATGACCTGCCGCCAAGCTTTGGCGGCAATGGGGGGGAAGGACTGTTTCAGCGCGGCATTCACATAGAAAGTGATGTCCCTATTGTTGCTTATGCTCACATCTTTGGCAGCGCTTCTTCCGGCGCCACCATGCTGATGCCGGTGGAAACTTACGGTTATACCTATGTGTCCATCAACAGTCAACAGGTATACGCCCCCAATTGTTTTTCGTGGCTGTATGTAGTGGCAAAGGAAAACAACACAAGGGTGGAGATCACGCCTGCTGTGGTAACGCGCAAGGGAAAACCGGCGGGCGTACCTTTTACTGTTGACCTGCAAAAAGGGCAGATATACCAGGTGATAGGCGCCATGCAAAGCGGGAGCACAGGATATGAGCTTACCGGTACAAAGGTCACTTCCATTGCCAATGCATCGGGCCAGTGTTACCCGATAGGTGTGTTTGCCGGAAGCAGCCGCACTGCTATCACTTGCCCGCCGGGTGGCAGTGGCAGCGGCGACAATAACATGCAGCAGATATTTCCTTTCCAGGCGTGGGGCAAACGCTACCTGACTGCGCCTACATCGAATGCGAGCGGTGCATCCACTTTTCACAAAAATATCTACAAGATCGCTGTTAAAGATCCTGCTACGGTTGTAAAGCTGAACGGATCAGTGCTTACAGGCCTCATCAATAACTTCTATTATTATTTTGAAAGCAATACGGCCGATTATATCGAGTCGGATAAACCTATACTTGTAGCGCAGTTCATGTCGTCGTCCGGCTCTTGTGGCAACTCGGGTAACGGCGATCCAGAAATGATGTATATAAGCCCGCTGGAACAGGGCATCAAGCGTGTGGGCTTTTACCGCAATAACAGGGAGAACATCACGCTCAACTATCTTACGCTCATCATTCCTACTGCCGGTGTCAATTCGCTGACGATAGACGGCGTAGGTTCTTCAGGCTTCAGTCATTCCTATGTGCATCCGAATTTACCCGGCTATACGGTGGTGGTGAAGCGATGGTCATCGGGGCAGGCGCAATGTATTGTGCAAAGCGATTCCGCTTTCACTGCCATCACGTATGGCCTTGGCAGCGTGGAGAGCTATGGATACAATGCAGGAACGCTCATTAACAACCTGGCTGCCGCCACCTTCATTCACAACGAACAGGACCCAACGTCTAATTCGCACCAGTATACCTGCGTGAAAACACCGGTAGAGATTTCGATGCTGGTGGCATACAAGCCTATTAAGATCGTGTGGAGACTGAGCCAGCTTGCCAACATCAGTCCCAATGTTGATGTTACTGATCTTAGTCCAACGCTGATAGACTCCACCATTTTACCCAACGGACTCAAATATTACAAGTACCGGCTGCCGGGCCTGTATACGTTCAGCCAGGCCGGCACGTATGAACTGCCCGTTCAAAATACGCATCCCGCACTAGAGAACTGTAACAATACAGAAGAAGTGCTGCTGCCTATTGTGGTGAAGGCAAGCCCCAAAGCAGATTTCACTACCAATGCTTCGGGTTGTATCAGCGATACGGTGCATTTCAGTACGCCGGCAGCTTCCGGTAATGGCTATACGCTGCTGAAGTGGGATTGGACTTTCCCTGATGGCACTACTTCCACATTGCAAAACCCTGTGAAGCTGTTCAGCACACCGGGCGTGCAACCCATAAAGCTTAAAGTGGTTTCTTCCGAAGGTTGCGTCGGCGATACCACGAAAGATATTACCATCTATGACAAACCACAGACCACATTCGGCATTACGTATCTCAATGGTGTGTGCGAAGGCGATACGCTGAAGTTCACTGATACTTCGGCCTATGCCGGTAACCCGCCCATCACATCCTGGTACTGGGACTTTGGCAATGGCAACACGGTAACCTCTGCCACTGCCGATCCGCAGTCTGTGCCATATCCATTGTATGGTACATATACCGTGAGGCATGCTGTGAAGGTGGGCAACGCATGCAGCAGCGACACCACCGACAAGATCATTACGCTGTATGCAAAGCCCCGACTCGGGTTCAACTACCCGGCAGGATGCCTTCCGGTAGATGGCATTGTGCAGTTCACCAGCACTACGTCTACGCCCGATGGACAGGCGCTCACAATGTATACATGGGATTTTGGTGATCCCAACGCTACGCCTGGCAATCCCAACACGTCCAACCTGGCCAGCCCATCGCACATGTATTCGGCCTATGGATTGTATCATGTAAAATATGGCGTTACTACCGCCAATGGCTGTACGAAAGATACTACGGTAGACGCCACCTTCAACCTGCGGCCGCTGCTGGCATACGGCGCGTTGACGGCGATGTGCGAGAACAATGCAGGCACTGTATCCGTAGCCAATGCAAGCGTGACGAATGGTGTAGCCGGTACGGGGCACTATCGTGGTCCCGGAACAGATGCAACGGGCAACTTCAGTCCGTCTGTTGCGGGTTATGGCACACATACTATCTGGTACGTGTTCACCTCCGCAGGCGGCTGCACAGATTCTATTTCACAAACAATAAAGGTGCACGCCAAACCGGTGGTAACCTTCACATATCCCGCGGGCGGCTGCCTGCCGGTGAATGGGTTGGTGCAATTCACAGATGGCACTACTATCGGTGACGGACAGTCGATGACCTACCTGTGGAGCTTTGGAGACCCGAATGCCACCACCGGTAATCCCAATACATCCACGCTGCAGCATCCCACGCATAATTATTCAGACGGCACTTATCCCGTGAAGCTGGAAGTGACCAGCGCGAACGGATGCGTGGCCGAAAAGTCTGTGAACGCTACCTTCAGCCTGCGTCCATTGTTACAGTACACTGCATTGCAACCCGTGTGTGAGAGCGTGACCGGTACCGTATCCGTGGCCAACGCTTCTGTGATCAATGGTTCCAATGGAACGGGTGTTTACCGCGGGCCGGGCACCGATGTCAATGGCAACCTTAGTCCATCAACCACGGGTGCGGGCACGCATACCATCTGGTATGTGTTCACTACCAACGGCGGTTGCAAGGATTCTGTTTCCACCACCATCAAGGTGCATCCGAAGCCCAACGCGGTGTTCACCGTTACGGCTGACATTTGCCAGGACCAGGCGGCTACTATCACTGATAACTCGAATATTGCAACGGGCAGGATCACGAGCTGGAAATGGGATTTTGGCAATAGCACTACCGCCACCAATAACAACGGCAATCCATTTACGATAAATTATTCGTCATTCAATACGTACTACGTAAAACTGGTGACGGTGAGCGACAGCAGTTGCGTGAGCGATACCGCCAAACAACCGGTGAACGTGCATGCATTGCCGTTAGCCAACTTCACTCCGCCGGCTTCCGTTTGCATGCCACTTGGTATGGCGAGCTTTACCAACCTGACGGGTATTCCTGACAATGCATCGCTGACCTATCAGTGGACTTTTGGAGACGGCAGTCCTGTTTCTACCGCGTTCAACCCAACACACACATATGCCAATAAAGGGCCATTTACCATAAGGCTGTCGGCAATATCTGCATTTGGCTGCAGGCACGACACGTCTAAAGTGCTGAATGCATTCTTTGACCAGCCCAATGCTGCATTTACAGTGGCTCCGGATACGCTTTGCCAGGGCACTGACAATGTGTTCACCGATCTGAGCTCACCACGCGACAGCATACAACTGTGGGGCTGGGACCTTGGCGACGGCACCACGTCCACCATGCAACATCCCGTGAAGCGGTATACGCTGCCGGGCAAATACAAAGTGCAATTGACGGTGACGAGCAAGGCAGGTTGTGTTTCCAATCCATTTACAAAAGACATAATAGTATACCTGCAACCGGTGATAGATGCAGGGCCTTCATTTGTGGTGCCGCAGGGTACCGTGGTAACATTCGCAGCGAAAGCGAACGATTCATCGGTGCTCAGCTTTTATTGGACGCCGGCTATTGACCTGATCAATCCAAACGTGTTGCGCGCGAGCCTGGTGGCCAACCACGACCAGCAATATACGCTGGTGGCAACAGGCCAGGGAAATTGCACGGCTACAGACTTCCTGACCGTGAAGATCCTGAAACCGGTGAAAGTGCCCAATGCGTTTACGCCAAACAATGATGGCATCAATGATAAATGGGTGCTCGGCAACTTAAGCGATTACGAAGGCGCCACCGTGGAAGTATATAACCGTTACGGGCAGATGGTATACCGCGCCGCGGGCTTTGCACCATCATGGGACGGCACGTATAAAGGAACGCCTTTGCCGGTGGCGACATATTATTATGTCATAGACCTGAAGAATGGATTTGCACCGTTGAAAGGGTCGGTGACGATTATAAGATAGTTATGGATCATTGGTTATGGGTTATGGGTTATGGGTTATGGATTTAATAATAAATAATTAATAATAAGTAATTAAATAAAACGTGATGAGAACACTTACCAGAACTACACTGCTGTTGCTGCTAATAAGTGTGTGCACGCAGGAAATGAAAGCACAGGTAGATCCGCACTTCTCACAGTACTATGTGTACCCGGCATGGTTGAACCCCGCTATGACAGGCGTGTTTGACGGTGACTTCAGGGTGAGCGGCATCTATCGCAACCAATGGGGAAATATCACGAGCCCGTTCTCCACCATGGGAGCGGCGGTTGACTTCACCACCAACAGCAATATGAATGTTGGCTTCAGCGCATTGCGCCAAACAGCGGGCGATGGCGGGTACAAGTATACCACGGGTTATGCAAGCATGTCGTATACAGGTGTCCGTTTTGGGCCTACAGGTGCTCACCGCATTGCCATGGGTTTGCAAATGGGCCTGATAGACCGCCGGTTCGATCGCAGTAAGCTCACTTTCGGCGATCAGTGGAACCCGATATCGGGATACAGCGGCACGCCTTCGGCAGACCTCATCAACAAAACATCAGCTACTTCTTTTGACGCGTCTGTGGGCATACTGTATTACGATGGGCAGCCTGGCAAGAAGGCAAATTTGTTTGGCGGCATATCCGCCGCACATCTTACCAGGCCGACTGATAAGTTCAGCGTGGGTGAGGACGAGCGTTTGCCATTGCGCTACACATTCCATGCGGGTGTGCGCATAGCCATGTCGGAGTCGGTTTCACTTACACCCAATGCACTGTACCTGCGCCAGGGTACGGCATCTGAAAAAATGATCGGCGCGTACCTGCAAGCCAAAGTGAACAACGAGACCGATTTTATGATTGGGGCCAACTACCGTTTCAAAGACGCCATGGCGCCGTTTGTGGGATTTGTGTACCAGAACCTGGTGCTGGGTGTCACTTACGATGTGAATACGTCTGATCTTGGCAAGATGGCAAAAGGCTCCAATTCATTTGAGCTTTCGTTGTCGTACGTGATCAGGAAGAAAGCCAAAACACCGGAAGCAGACTTTGTGTGCCCAAGATTATAACATTTACAATTCTACCATACATGAAAAGATTATTGTTTACATCATTTGCACTTACCGGCTTTTTGCTGGCGCAGGCGCAATTCACCTATGACTACTTAAAAGCGGCTGACGGGTATTATAAGAAGGGAGATTATTATTCAGCGGCGGAGTATTATGAAAAATACCTCAGTTCCGGCAAGGCAAAGAGCGGCAGCAATGCGTACAATCCATATACCGTGCAGAATGGTTCGAAGAAGTCAGTGGCGCCTGCCGGTGGCAAAACGCAAGCCGTTTACAACCTCGCCGAAAGCTATCGCATGCTGAACTATCACTCCAGGGCCGAGCCATATTACCAGCAGGCGCTCGAATTTGATAAGGCGCAATATCCATTGACCAAATACTGGTTTGCGGCTACAGAGCGTGCGCTGGGAAAATACTTTGAAGCAGAGAAAGCGTTCAGCGAATTCCTTGCGGAGTATGCACTGGACGATAAATATGCGGCAGCGGCAAGAAGAGAGATACAGAACCTGCAATTCATACAGGTGCAACTGAAAAAGGACATCAGCCGGTTCAATGTTGCCAAAGCACCGTCGGGCCTGAATGATACGGGCGCGAGCTATGCACCGGTATGGACAAATGACAATACGGTATTCTTTACTTCCACACGTCCCGACGATTTGGCAACAAAGAAGAAAGACTATACTAACCGCATCTACCAGGCGGCTTATTCCGAAGGCGTGTTCACAGGCGTGAGCAAGCTGGCGATGCAGCAGCCCGCCAACGTGCACCAAGGCGTATCGGCGGTTACACCTGACGGTAATACCATGTTCCTTACCCGCTGGACCATCAGCAACGGCAAGAAAACTGCTTCTCTTTTTACGAGCAAAAGAGCAAATGGCACCTGGAGCGAACCTGCGGAAGCAAGCATCAATGCGGCGGGATTCAATACACAACAACCTTTCGTGTTGCCCGATGGCAAATCGCTGCTGTATGCAAGCGACAAGCCCGGCGGCAAGGGCGGCTTCGACCTTTGGTATGCGCCGTTGAATGCAGATGGCAGTACAGGAGAAGGAATGAATATGGGAGATGCCATCAATACAGACATGGACGAACAGGCTCCTTACTTCCATGCCGCTTCGCAAACACTGGTATTCTCCAGCAATGGCAGAGTAGGAATGGGCGGATATGATTTCTTCTTCAGCAAAAAGAATGGCAACGGCTGGAATACACCGCAGAACTTCGGTTATCCGGTGAACTCTGTGAAGGACGATATTTATTTCGCCAGCAGGGGGCCCGCCAACAACATATTGCAGGAAGTATTGCTCAGTTCCGACAGGGATGCGGCCTGCTGCCTGGAACTGTTCTATGTGAGAAAGACAAGACCTCTAAGAAATGTAAGCGGTGCTGTAGTAGCCTGCGAAGGCAACATGCCGCTCTCCGGTGCAACGGTGATGATCATAGATACCATTGCCAACAAGACCATTGCCACAAAAACCACGGATGCGCAGGGCCGTTACTCATTCACCATAGAGGATTACCAGCCGTTGAAAGCGGTGGCTTCGTCCACAGGTTATATAGCAGGCTCATTGCACTTCAATGCCCCGGCCGATCCTGAGCAGGAAACACTCGTGAATGCCGCGCTTTGCCTGCAGCCGGTGCCAACTCCGCCCGTGGAAACGCCGATAGTGATAGACAATGTGTTCTATGATTTCAACAAGTCTACGCTGCGCGAGGAATCGTTCCCCTCACTGGATAAAATAGTGGAGATGATGAACCAGCATCCTGGCATGGTGATAGAGGTGAGCGCGCATACTGATAACATTGGTAAGGACGCATACAACCAAAAACTGTCGGAAGCCCGTGCAAAAAGTGTAGTGAACTACCTCGTGAGCAAAGGAATTGACCAGGCGAGGATGCAGTCAAGAGGTTATGGCGCTACCATGCCGATAGCTCCGAACAAGAACGACGATGGAACGGATAATCCCGAAGGAAGGCAGAAGAACAGGAGGACGGAGTTTAAGATATTGAAGAAGTAGTCATTACCGGAATGAATAGTGAATAGTCAATAGTGAATAGATCGATCCATTCACTATTGACTATTGACTATTCGCTTTTTATAGACGTTGTAGCCGTACAAACATCTTTCAAACAAATACTCATTTCTTATCAGCGCATCTACAAATGTTCTAAGATCCTCCGACACGTGCATTTTATAATCAGGAAAGATGGGAACGGCGATGAGAGCCGGTTTGTTTGTATTTATATCCTGTATGAAACGCCCTTTTGCGCGGGTGGTTTGGGTGACGTTGAAGTAGATGGTAGGGGACAGGCGGTCTGCGAATAATTGCACACGCGCGCCGTAACCGGCCACCAACAATTTATCTGTTGGTTGTGTGTTTGCCTTGATCCATAATCCAAGCTTTTCTTCAGACCGCTCATCGGTGCGGGCAAAGGGAGGTGCACAGAGTTCAGTTGAACGGTCCGCTGGAGGAACGAATAATTTCTTCAGCCCGTAAAGCGGCTCGGTCACTTTTGGAAAGAACACGATCCATATTACAATCAATACATTCCTGTAAGGCAACCTGTATTCATTTACCAGTTGTGCAATGGCGAGGCCACTGGTAAGCGACAATGCAGGAAGCAACTGCTTGAAATGCGGATAAGCATAAATGCCGAGCAGGTTAATGCCAATGAACTCAAAGATCAGCCAGAGCGTGAGTAAACTGTATTTCCTTTTCATGATAAAGTAGCCCACCACGGCAGGATAGAATAGCATCAGCTCTGAATAGAAAAAGTTATTGGCAAAACTCTCCAGCTTCCACGCAAAAGAATGATCCGTAGTGCTGCCCGCACCAAAGTTGTCAGCCAGTGCATGCACATACAGATCGTTCACCTGTATGCCTGCGGCAATAAATAATAGTATCAATGCGGCGATGCCCGTAACAAACCCGCCTATGAAAGGAATGACCGCTCTTTTCTTTTTAAATACCGCATGGATCAATATGGCTGCTATGCCGAAAGCCGCAGATAGCCGCCAGCCGATGGCAATGCCGGCGAGCAGGCCACTAATGAAAAACCGTTTCTTATTACCCGTTAAATAATAATAGACCGCAACAATGATGAAGGTAACGGCATACGTCTCCGTAAATGAAACATATTTGCCACCCGTAGCGTGCCACAGCAGTGCAAGTCCATACAAGGTGGCTGAGATAGTGGCCGCCTCCTTTGTATACAACTGCAAGGCTATCTTATACAGATAATAAATACCTGCCGCCTGGCAGGCAATGCCCAACAACCTTGGGAACCAGTAATTCAACCCGAACAATACATCCGACAGTCCGAATACTGCAAATATCAGCGGCGACTTATTATCCACTCCGCCCGCATAAGGCGTGAGCCCGTATTCGAACCAATTCCGCCCTATATAATGCCACATCGCTTCCTCGTGCGTGAAGGAACCGCCATCCGTGAGGAAAGCGATGCATAGCTGTAAAATGATAAAGACCGGAAGCAGGCGGTTCATTGTTACAAGATAAGATAATGTGCGGATGTGCGGATTTGCGGATGGCTTCGCAAACGTTTCCGTAAATAAATCCGCGCCCGGGGAGACCATGTATGTGATTGTAGATTATTATAGCAGGGGAAATGCTATGAACATGCGTATAGGAACCCTTTTTTTCGTCTTGCTTGTTTTTTGTGGTCAAACAATTTTTTCGCAACACAGCACGAGGCTCAATGATGGCTGGGAGTTCCTGCGGCAGGATATTGGTGGAATATGGGAAGTGATACGACCAGTGACAAGTGGCAATCCTGAAAGCGTTCCGTTATGGGAAAAGGTAAACCTGCCCCATTGTGTAAATGCAACCGATGCGGTAGACCCCGATGTAAACTATTACCAGGGCCCCGCATGGTACCGCACACAGCTCGATATTCAAAACCCGTTTGCAAATGGCCGTACGCTGCTGCACTTTGAAGGATGTGGACAGAAGACCGGGGTGTATGTGTACGACACAAAAGCAGGGACGCACGTGGGAGGTTATGACGAGTGGACGGTAGATATCACGGATGCGGTGACGGCGTTTAAAAAGACAGAAGCCTTTCAAAAGCAATTCAAAGGCAAGGTGCCCATTGCCATACGTACCGATAACTCCCGCGACCTGGAATTGATCCCGTCCAATCTTTCGGACTTCAACCTGTACGGGGGTATATACAGGTACCTCAACCTCGTGTATGTACCACAGTTATCTATCGATAAGCTGTTTGCATTTGCAGAAGCGGGCAAAAACGGAAAGCAGGGAAGTATAAGCGCAAGACTAAGATTCCGTAATCCTGCCGGGCTTCAGCAGGCAAATGTTGTATTCAGGCTGCTGGACCCGAAAGGGAAGGTCATTCAGCAAACAGAAAAGCAACTGCATGACCTGACAGCAGAAACAGTAGTGGCAACATTCACCGTAAAATCACCACTTATATGGTCAACCGAAAACCCGCAGCTCTATACTATAGAGGCTATAGTGGGCGATCATAAACAAACAGAAAAGATTGGCTTCCGCCATTTTGAATTTGTAAAGAAAGGGCCGTTCCTGCTGAATGGCAAACGCCTTTTGCTCAGGGGAACGCACCGCCACGAAGATCACGCGGGCGTGGCCGCGGCCATGACGGAAGACATGATGCGCAACGAAATGGTGATGATGAAAGAAATGGGCGTGAACTTCATCAGGTTGGGGCACTACCAGCAGTCGCGCATCATCCTTAACCTGTGCGACAGCCTCGGCATACTGGTATGGGAAGAAATTCCCTGGTGCAGGGGAGGACTGGGCGGTGCAACGTATCAACAGATGGCGAGGGACATGCTCACCAATATGATCGAACAGCATTATAATCATGCTTCCGTCATTATATGGGGCCTCGGCAATGAGAACGACTGGCCCGGCGATTTCCCCGGGTTCGACAAAGACAAGATCCGTGCATTCATGAAAGATCTGAACGATCTGTCGCACAAGATCGATCCATCCAGGAAGACCGCTATCCGCCGTTGTGATTTTTGCAAGGACATTGTAGATGTATATTCTCCCTCTATATGGGCCGGGTGGTATCGCGGCATTTATACGGAGTACAAAGCTGTTTCGCAGGCTGAGTTTGACAAGGTGGACCATTTCCTGCACGTGGAGTGGGGTGGCGACAGCCATGCGGGCCGCCATTCGGAAAATCCAGATAAAGCATTGCAACAATTAAAAGCTGCCGGCGCCGCGGATGAGCGCGCGGGTGATGCATCGCTGTATGGCGGCGCTGCGCGTGTATCAAAAGATGGCGACTGGAGTGAATCGTATATATGTAACCTTATCGACTGGCACCTGAAAGAACAGGAGACCATGCCATGGCTTACGGGTACGGCGCAATGGCCGTTCAAAGATTTCTCCACGCCGGTGCGTCCTGATAATCCCGTGCCCTATATGAATCAAAAGGGTGTAGTAGAAAGAGACCTTACAAAGAAGGAAGCCTATTATGTTTTTCAATCATATTGGGCCAGTAAGCCGATGGTGCACATTTACGGGCATACTTTTCCTGTGCGGTGGGGAGATGAAGGTGAAGAGAAGATGATAAAAGTATATTCGAATTGTGATGAAGTGGAATTGTTCGTGGATGGCGTAAACATGGGCATTAAGAGGCGCAACAGCCAGGACTTTCCCGCAGCGGGCCTTCGCTGGAATGTAAAATTGAGCAAGGGCGCCCATCACATACAGGCAGTGGCGCGCAAGGGTAAAGTGCAGGTGCAGGATGAAATTCATTTTCAATACCAGGCAGACAAGTGGGGCAAGCCCGCAAAGCTTGTGCTGGAAAAGATAGCAGGGAAGAATGGAATAGTGACATTGCAGGTAAAACTGCTGGACGATAAAGGCATTCAGACACTGGACGCGCGCAACTGGGTGCGCTTTGGCATTACGGGAGCTGGGGCGTTGATAGACAACCAGGGTACATCTGGCGGATCAAGGTATGTGCAATTGTATAATGGGCGCGCCACCATTGGTATGAGAACAAACAATGGAGAAAGCGTGGCAAGCGTGACATCAGAAGGCATTCCTGCAGTGTTCCTGCATGTGCAGCCCGTGCAGCAAGCTTCATTGGGAGCACCGTTTTATGATCAAATGGTAGCTGTGCTGAAACCAGCGGTGATGGCAAAAGCAGATTGGGCATTGCAACAGGCGCCCATTACCGTTACCGCGCAAACATCAGCGCGCAGCGCGGGCGGAAGGCATGATTTCTATTCCGAAGGAGATTATTGGTGGCCCAATCCTGCAAGCGCCGATAGTCCATACATCCAGCGCGATGGCATGACCAACCCCGATAATTTCGTGGCGCACCGCCTTGCCATGATAAGGCTGAGCAATATTGTCGGCGCACTGGCCTCTGCATATATCATCACAGGAGACGAAAAATATTTCCAGCACGCGCTTACACATTGCCGTGCATGGTTTGTGGATACCGCCACTAAAATGAACGCTAACCTGCTGTATGCGCAGGCCATCAAAGGCAGGGCCACGGGCAGGGGCATCGGCATCATAGACACCATACACTTCATAGAAGTGGTGCAGGGATTGATGGCGATGGGGAATAAACGCGGTATGGATAAAGACGTACTGGCAGGTATAAGGAAATGGTTTGAAGATTACCTGCAATGGCTTACCACGCACAAGTATGGGCAGGATGAAATGAATGCGGAGAATAACCATGGCACCTGCTGGGTGATGCAGGTGGGCGCATTTGCAAAGTTCACCGGCAATGAAAAGCTGATGCAGTTTTGCCGTGACCGTTATAAGAACGTATTGCTGCCAAACCAGATGGCGGCGGACGGCAGTTTCCCCAGGGAGACGCGCCGTACCAAGCCCTATGGCTATTCTATTTTCAACCTCGATGCCATGGCCACTATCTGCCAGGTGCTTTCCACCAAAGAAGACGACCTTTGGAGTTATTCCACCACGGATGGGAAGTCCATACGCAAAGGCATTGAGTATTTATATCCATTTGTGGCAGACAAAAGCACGTGGCCGCATGCAAAGGATGTGATGTACTGGAACAACTGGCCCGTGGCGCAGCCCTTCCTTATATTTGGCGCCAATGCATTGAACAACGCACAGTGGTTTGATACATGGAAGCGGCTTGACCATTCGCCCACGGTGGATGAAGTGATCAGGAATTTACCAATTCGCAACCCGTTAATATGGTACTGAGATTTTTTTTACTGCCGGCAATGTTAGTGACGCTTACCGGTCATGCTCAAAACGTTGAGAAAGTATTTAAGGAAGCGGAGCAGCAAACCATGGTGATGGTGAAGGAGGTGATGCAAGCCGGCGCACGCGAAGGCGGGCTTGTTTCGCCGAGGACAATAGATAAGGATGGCAGGTTGAAGCTGGTGGCTTCGCGCGACTGGACCAGCGGCTTTTTCCCCGGTGTGCTGTGGCTGCTGTATGAGCAAAACCCCAAGCAGCACCTGCAATTGCTGGCAAGGGATTTTACAGCAGCCATTGAAAATGAAAAGCTGAATGGCGGCACGCACGACATGGGCTTTAAAATTTACTGCAGCTTCGGCACGGGGTACCGCATTACCAAAGACTCGCAATACCGTGGGGTGATCATACAGGCCGCGCGCACGCTTTCCACGCGTTTCAATAAGAATATTGGTTGCCTGCGCTCATGGGATCATAGTAAAGAGAAGTGGGACTTCCCTGTCATCATAGACAACATGATGAACCTTGAATTGCTGTTTGCCGCCACGAGGCTTACGGGCGATTCATCATTTTATAAGATAGCAGTGTCGCACGCCAATACTACCATGAAAAATCATTTCAGGCCCGACTACAGCTCTTATCATGTAATAGATTACGACTCTGTTACGGGCAATGTGCTCAAGAAGAATACGCACCAGGGTTACAGCCATGAATCGGCGTGGGCCCGCGGGCAGGCATGGGCGCTGTACGGATACACTATGTGCTATCGCGAAACAAAAGATCCGAGGTATTTGGATCAGGCAGAGCACGTAGCCGCTTTTATTCTCAACCATCCGAGGCTGCCGTCAGACGGGGTGCCGTACTACGACTTTGATGCGCCGGCCATCCCCGATGAACCACGGGATGCGTCTGCCGCCGCGGTGATCGCTTCCGCATTGTATGAGCTGGGCGCTTTTAGTAAGAAAAATACAAAGCAATATCACGCAATGGCCGATAAGATAATGGCGAGCCTTACCGCCAACTACCGGTCACCAATAGGTGAGAACCGCGGATTTATTTTATTGCACAGCACGGGATCTAAGCCCGCCAACAGCGAAGTGGATGTGCCGTTGAGCTATGCCGACTACTATTACCTCGAAGCGCTTCTCAGGAAGAAGCAAGCAGCGAAGCGGTGAATCAATAGATCATCACCTCCGGATCAAACCTCAATTGTCTCAGGTAGTCATGATTGCCCGTGGCAAACGCGGCCTGCACATGCACGTGCGGAAACTGCGTGGCGCCAAGATATCCTACCAGTGGTAAGTTGCCCGGCGCAAAATCCGCGGGCTGCAGTATGGAGTGGTTCACCATGCGTGGGCCAAACCCGATTGGATTGGGTCCTGGCCTTGCGCTATTGCCTGCTGTCCATTGCGCGGCCGGTATTATATTGCCGTCGCCGTCTTTGGGCGGGAATTGAGTGGTGATGAGGTGAAGGAATTCGATATACAGTGTGAACGTTTGCGTAGCATTATTTGCATCCTGGTACTGGTAGCGGCATGCAAATCCAACTACACCGCCATACGCATCGCCGGGGCTTGACCACGGCTGCGTAAATACTTTTGCCTGCACCAGCGTGGCACTGCCCGTTCCGGAAAGCCCGAAGCCCGTGCGGCCAACGGCACGTACTGCATTCAGATCAGTGAGCGGGATGGAAGTTTTAATAGCCGCGCAAACAGGCAATCCTCTTCTTGGATCTTCAATGCCGGCACCGGATGCATTGGACAATGAAATATCAATTCCGAGATGAGACGATCTTCCTGAGCTTCGATGTGTGAGCGTTTGTTTTTCGGCGGCATCCCTGTAAAAAGGATCTGTGATCCTGGCGCCGGGTACCACACCGGTAACTGATCTTGCATAAGAGATAGGTAATCCCATTTCGCCGCTCCATTGCTGGAAGAGGCTTCTTAATTCAGACGTGAGCCCATAGTCCAGTCCAAAGCTTTTAGCGCCTGCAGTTGGAGGAGGCGGAGTGCCTGCATCAGCCGGCAACTGAGACTGAATGCCCTGGGCCGTCATTACGGAATTGTTTATGGCTGTATTGAAACTTTGCCCGAAGCCCGCGATCTCCGCGGCACGGTTCATTCCGTTGATCATTCTCCTTGCGTTGGTCCAGTCTGCGGTGGGTCCATTAAAATAATCGGAGAAACGCCTTCCTGTGAACAGGCCTTCATTCATACCGATAAAAAGTATCTGCACCGATGTCGGCAAGGCAAGCGCGAGCGAAGGGTTTGCCTCCAGTGCAATGCCAAGCCTTGCACCCATACGGCGATAATTTGCCTGGTGCGTTAATTGCACCAACCCGCGTCCAAAATAACTTTGACCGTTGGCCTGGACCGCTGCATAATTTGGTTGATGGTGCGCTGCGCAATATGCCGTAACAATGCGGATGCTGTCTGCATCAGTGGCGCCAAAGCCTTCTCTTACCGGTTGCATTCTATGGCCTGTTTCATGGTAAGCAGTTGCCAGCGCGTATGCCAGCCAGCGATTATCATCCCATGCAGCCTGGCTATTCCAGTAATCCACCATCGCGATAACGCCCGATGCCTGCGTTGCATTGGGGCCCGCGGCGCCGAACAAGCCGGAAGACCGGAGGCTGGTTATGAGCCGGGCCACATCAACCATTTGCTTGGTAAATGCCCTGCCGTATGCTCCCATTCCTCTCGCTACCAGTTCGTCGTGCGCCGGTGCGATGGAAGGCGGTACTGTTTCGTCTGAGAACGATCTGCCTGCATACTTCGACTGATGGGAAACAATCCGCCTGCGGGAAAGTTTTTGCTTGTGCTCTTTCAGTTCCTGCGCCAGGGCTAATAGCTTACTCATAAAACTGTTTTAATAAATGAAATGCTTTTTATTGAAGGGCTTTATGGATTATGGATCGGTGCGGCCGGGGCTGCATCGAAACGGGTAAGGTTATACCGGCTGATGATGGACGTTAGACTTGCCGCGTAATTGGGATCGGTGGCATAACCCGCCCTTGCTATTTCACGTGCAAAATCCGCCGCATTGGTAGTAGCAAATGCAGCAGCATACCGTGAACTGTTCCGCAGCAGGTTGCCATGGTCGTCGAAGCTTTCGCGTGCATTGGCGTATTGGCGGAAGTGGTCTCTCACTGTCCATCTGAACCGTCCGGCACTGCGGCCTTCGGTGATGGCTTCAATTGAAATCACTTCGGGATAATTATGCCGGCTCCTGTCATTATCGCTGTGTATTTCGGTTGTGCGCAACAGTTGCCGCTGGCCTGTCCAGTTCCTGCCCGCTTTGATGCCGAAGAAATTAAACCCGGGAGCATGTCTTCCCCATCCTGATTCCAGCGCGGCCTGCGCTAAAGTGATGGAAGCCGGCACACGCGTGGTTCGCATGCTGTCCGTGGCATAACTGCTGTATTGCGTAATGAAATCATCCTGCACTGACAATTGTTCGGCTATTGCATCGCGGTATGGATAGTCATCGCCGGAATAACTGTCCGTTTCAAATCCCTGCGCGTCTGCAAAATAACTGTGAGCAGTAGCTGCCGGCGCGGGCATTAAGGATACGCTGCCTGCCTGCAGCCGGTTCACATAAAATTTTACCGCATCGTTTCGTCCCCACCATACTCTTGTGCTGTATTTGTAATTGGCAGCCCCTGCCTGGCTTTGTAAAGGCTGGGTAACTCTTTGCTGTGCGTTGCGTACTGCTGCGTGCCCCTCGGTTTCGGGAACTATCATGCATATATGACCAGAGCCGTTCGGGTTCCTGTATACTATGATAACAACATGCCCCTGGTTGGCAAGGGTCTGCAGGTTAGTGTAGTCGCCGTTCGGCGTTTCCTCTGTCCAGTTGAAATTTGCTCCTTGCGTTGCAAACCAATTGTAAAGGGAATTAGCGCTCTGCTCCGATACTTCGGTAGCGTAAACCGGATTGGCAACCTGCGCGGGAGTGGGGCTGGTAACAGATGGGTTCCACCATACACGCGGCAGGAATGGACCGGCAAAGCAGCAGAAATCATACGCATAGATATTGCAGTAAGTGGAACTGGGCGTGCGTTGATAGCGCGCGCTGTGCTCCACATCCAGCCAGTTCACTATTTGCGTCAAGAAACCCGGATCTGCGGTTGCTGCCGCTCCGCGCATTTGTGGCTGGCCTGCTTCGTTCAGCCTGTGTGCCCGTCCGCCGGCTGCCCGTGTTATGGGTGAATTCCTGGCATTTGCCAAATGCACCGAAGGAAGCGTGTTGAATGGAAAGCTATATCTCATGCCGCGCGACATCGATCTGGTATTACGTGCACGGGGGACTGATCTTTTTTTTCTTCCGAGAGAGAGTTCAGTTGCAAGATCAAATAAATTAGTTGCCATATAAAAAAAATTATCGTTTTTACTATTGTTGACCAGGGGTAGTTACCGGGGTGTCTCCTGCGGATGTTACCTCTGCAGGAGGTGCGGCCGTTGTTTGCACGGGCGCATCTGCCGGCTGCGGCTTTTCTGTTACTGCTTCCACGGGCGGAACGGGCGATGGTACTTTTGCCGGTATGTCCTCCGCAGACAATGACCGCTCCCGGATGGCAGAAACGTCTTCCACATAATCCAGGTCTTCCAGTTCGCCTGAGTTGCGGTATGCCGCTGCTGCGGAAGATGTGGCCTTCGACATTTTTCTCTGTTCCTCTCTGCGTATGGCATTGTCAAATTCGTCAAATGTCTTTTGGAGGTTCAGGCTTCCAAGGTCAAAGCTATTGGCGGTGGACAGGCTCAATGCGATATCGTCGAATACCTGGTGGCCGCCTTTTGGTGATGAAGGGCTGGAGAGCGATGATTGCTGAGAAAGTTCCGGCTCTTCCGGTGCGGCTGGTTCAGCAGCCGGGCCAGGTACATACTTTTTTTGCCCCGTCAGTATATCCTGTATATCTTTTTGAAAAGACAGGGCGTCTTCCGACAGGCTTTCTGTTTCTTCAAAACTATTCGGTTCGCTCCACGATTGCGTTCTCGGTTTTTCCTGTACTTCCACCGGTGGATTAATAATCGGAGCAGCAGGCAAAGTAACCGGTTCGCTTTCATTCAGCGTGTTGTGCTGAATGATCTCGTCGGGCATTTCGGACATGGCAAATGATTCTACCTCAAACCTGTCGTCCACATTATCAAAAGCATTTACATTGAAATAAGTGTGTGCGTGCGATACCGGCTGCATTTCCTGTTCCGCTTCATAATGACCATTATAATCCAGTTGTATGCTTTGACCGTAATCGTAATGTTTCTTTTTTATGGCGGCACGGCCTGTTGCCGTTGCTCTTCCGGATCTCACGCTAAACTCCTCTGCAAGTTTTATGATCTTTCCTTTTTTACGCATGTGAATCAGTATTAGGTGACTTTAAAATTGACCCTCGTATAAGGATCGAGGAACATGGTGAGTGTGTTTTCTCCTTCCTTCAATTCTGTTCCGTCCAGTTGCAGGTCAACCATATCACTGGAATAAGAAAGCACAGCCACTTCTTTTTTATTTACAAAAACACGCGGTTTGAAATTCTTCACCACGTGCAGGTTTTCCCCGCTGATGGTGATCGTTGGCTGACCCAGTGAATGGGAGAGTACCGCCTTCGACAGCTTCGGAGGCAACTTATTTCGCTTGGCTTTCTCGATCTTTCCGGCGAGGTCGGAAAAATTGATCTTGTCTGACTGCACCACGGTTTTGATATTTATATTGTTTTCTTCCATCTTTTCTATGTCTTTTACAGACTGGATGCCGATCTTCTTCATTTCTTTTTTGGCTTCTTCATCTATTTCAAGGGCATCTATGGTCACTTCTTCATCGGTCAGGGGTTGCCTGCTGGTCTCGCGTATCTGGCGGTCCGTTATCGATCCCAGTTGAAAAGCGATCTTTGAAGATCCATTCTGACCCGAGCGGGCTGTGGTGAATTTTATTTCGTTGTTCGAGTAGTCAGGAAACACCTGCAGCTCCACGCTAAGGTCTTTCACCGCATAGCTCAACGGGTTGTTCAGCCCCTTTACGGACAGGGTATAGCGGGCTTTGTCCAGTTCGTACACCAGGGCATCTACGAATGACTGTAACGTCCATGATTTGTTTTCAATCGTTGCCATAGGTTGCATTTGCAATCGTCAGTGTTAGCCTGTGAAAGACCGGCATGAACGTCGTTTCAATTCTTTGTGTCGGCGGCGCCGCGCCAAGCACAAGCCTGCCCATATCGTCTTGCATGATGTCAAACTCGGCCGGAAGGTCAATGGTGATCTCTTCCACCGACATAGACATGCCCCATTGTTCTTCTGCAATCACACCTTCCAGTTCGCTGATGCATTCCATCATGGCTGAAATGGGCAGCACTGATTTATCCAGCAAATGATATGCGTTACTTTGTTCTTCCATTTTTAGGTTTTGGCTTCTCCTGCTTTTTTTCCATTTCAACCGGCACAAGCCCGGCGGGTTTGTCGAATATTACTTTCATGCCGTCTATCAGGATCGGATCGGCATCGAATGCGGCCGACATTTCATTTGAGAACCGGGGGAATATTGTCTTTTTCATTTAGCTTCCAGATTTAGCGCCAATAAAATGAACGGAAGAGGGTACAGGGAAATAAATGCTCTTATCGCTGAAGCTTATCACCCTTCCATTTGTGTCCACGTCTGCCGGTGTTCTTAATAAGAATTCATGCAGCTTCACTTCAGGGTAAACCCACACTACCGCATTTTCACCAGGCCTTCCCAGCAGGTCGATGGTGAGCCTTGCCATGGAGTGAAACTGTTCCGTAAACGAAGTGGTGTCCAGTGCATGCAATTCTTCCTCGCTCAACATGGGATGAGAAGATATTTTCGGCAGAAGGCTGTTCAGGTATTTTACATTCAGTATGCTCCCTGTTTTCAGTTGCACTTTTACGGGGTAGCCGCCGGCGTCTGTTCTTTCAACGGTTTCCATTCTTCCCTGCGTGGTAGCCTGTTTTTCCAGGATGAAATAATAACGCGCATCTACCGAGAACTTGCGTTTTTCATTTGAAAATGCTGTCTTCCATATTTTATGCCATGCTTCCCTGAATTTTTCGATGTCGTTCAGCGGTATTGCATCGCCTGTTCCATTCACCCCGCCGTACAGGTACCTGCCTGCAAGGCGGACGATCTGTGACATTACAGTTCCCACTACATTGCCTTTGGAATTCTTCCAGTAGAGGCTTACCGTGATCATGTAATCTTCATTGGGCTGCAAAGCCTTTGCCTCCTCTGTCACGAGTCCCGGCACGAATGGCATTTCTCCATTGGTAAAATCGCGTGCCTTGAATTTTTTTATCAGTTTGATGCTGTTGTCCGCAGGCGATTTCACCACCAGTTCCACGTTGGCCTGGCGGATGGTGCGTGGTGTTTCCACTTTCATTGGAAAGCCTATATCACGCCCATGCAGGTATACCAGCTTTTCATTTCCTTCTACGTTTACAGTGGCTGTATCGGTGAATACCAGCTTCACTGAATTCAGCCTGCGGTACTTTGCAGTCCTTGAATGATTTTGAATTGCCATGCTCATACTGGCAAGCAGGCTGTCAACGGCAGGCCCGGTACCGGGGTTCAACTCCCTTAAATGCCGGAGGTCCTGCTCGTGTGAGTCGATGCCGAGGCGTCCAAGCTTTTCAACGCTGTCCGTAACGGCGCCGATCATTCTTGAAGGTTGTTCCAATATGCGCCCGACAGTTTCCGGTGTCAGCACCTGCTGAAGTAATGGCATGAGCGCCGGCAGGGCTGCAAGCAATGGGGCCACTTTGGCCATGCTGTACCTGTCGCCGTTAGATAAGCTCATTGCTGCGAGCAGTCCATCTACAGCGGGACCGGTGCCGGGATTCAATGCACGCAGGTGTTGCAGGTCCTGCTCATGCGATGCAATGCCTAACCTGCCAAGCTTTTCAACACCGTCAGTAACGGCGCCGATCATGCGCGTAGGTTGTTCCAGCACGCGCCCGATGGTTTCAGGCGTGAGCACCTGCTGCAATAGCGGCATCAATGCAGGAAGGGCCGCGAGCAACGGGGCCACTTTGGCCTGGCTGTAATGATTGCCGGAAAAAGATGCGGCGCGGGTAACGCCCGCTGTAGGCACATGCGCAGTACCCTGCAGTATGCGGTTCATGAGATCCTGTATGATGCGGCTTACTTCGGGACTATTCAACAACTGGGTAAGTATTCCATTTCCTGTGGCGGGAGCGCCGGATGTACCGGCCGTACTTCCCGTAGTGGCCGGCGAAGATGAACCCGTGTTTTGCAACAATCCACCGATCAAATTTCCAACCTGCGGAGCAAAGTGACGGATGGCTCCCTGTATGGCCGGAAGTATGGATTGCAGAAACATGGCATCGCTCATTCTTCTTTCCTTATAAGAAAATGGAACATTTTGCACAGTAGTATAAGTGTTTGAATATTGTTCCATAAATACGCTTTTTGAGAAACTGATGTCGGGTAGCGGGTCCGAAGGCAAAGCAAGCCCCGGTTCTACGGTCATGATGTCGGAGACCGCCATTCCCGTTTTATCTTTTGTGCGGTAGCTTATCAGTTGCAGGAGGTTGTCATCTTTAGTGAACCGGTTTGCGGGGACGGAGATGGCCGTTCGTCCCATCATCATTTCTTCTAACGGGCCCTGCAGGGGGGAAACATAACTTGTTTCACCGATCAATGTAAGCCCGCTGCTTCTCTTCGTTTGTTCTTTTCCGATAGCGAACTGGTAATAACGGTTCCTGCCAATATCGATCCGGAAGCTCATTGTGGTACCGGAACTTTCACCTTGCTTTATGATAGCTAAAGCCACGCGTTAAAAAGTTTTATTTGGGTGCAACTGCCGGCAGCGCCCCTGCGGCGGCAGGCTGGGCAGCGGCTGGTGCGCCCGGAGCACCTGCGGCGCCACCCGGGGATTCATTCCTTATCTGCGCATACATCTGGGCAAAATTGTCAAGCTTGAAATAATCTGATTTGAATACAAGCTTTACCGACCCGGTCACTTTTGCCTGCAGTTGCGTATCTGCGGTCGATTTGGCCGAAGAGATGCTGATGGTAGACGAGGTTTGTGAATTGGTAACACCGCCACTGGGCCCGCCAAATATCTTTCCGATGAAACCACCGCCGGCAGTAACAGAAGAAGAAGTGGACGATGCATCTTTCTTAGCTGCCTTGTCCTGCTTAATTACCTGTTCGTTTGCCTTGATGTCGAAAAGCACGCTGGCATTGATCTCACCCCGTTCCACCACGAGCCTTGTGACACCCATTAAAATTGTCTCACGGAGCAGCGCCCTTTGTTCCTGCGCCATTTTGATCTTGGCATCCATGATCTTTGCCTTGATCTCATTGTCGCCCAGGTCTACCTTGTTTCCTTCTTTGTCAGTAAGGGTGGTCCCGCCTTCATTATCGTCATCCATGCTCAGGCTGAAATTGTCGCTGTCGTTTTCTGCGAGGTATCCGAAGGCGGCTGTGTTATCGATGGCATTTACAAACTTTGATATGGAAGCCGTGGCTGCTTTCATCAGTTTGATGTACTCGTCCATCTGCTTGATGGTCACTTCCAGGTTTGCATCATATACGCCCTTTACAAGGTCGCGTACAAATTGTGGGAAGTTCACTCCGTCCATGAAGCTTTTTGCGATATCTCCCGCCTGGTCTATCCGTGAATTCTTATGCCGGTTGTCGTCTATCAGGTCGCTTGCCTTTTGCGGCTTTTTGTCGGCCATCTGGCCGGAATAAGCCTGCTGGTTTGTAAGCGCCTGATAGTTGGCGTTATATAGATCCTTATAGGCATCGAGCTGTTCCGCTTTGGAGAGGGCAGGGAAGGATTTGCTGAATGCGAGCGTTTCCCTGGTCATGGCCCTCGCTTTCTGGCTGATACCGTCTAATGCTGTATTCATTTGATTTTTTTTAATGATTGAATAATCGGCTCACACATGCCTAATCATCAAAATCGCTTGTATCCTCTTCGTCGTCCTCTTCAATCTCTTCTTCTTTCTTCGGCAATTTGGCATTGCTAACCTGGCTTTGCGCGATGATGTATGCCTCAACGTCTTCCTTGAATTGATCGAATTTTGCCGGATCGGCGGATGCGCCATTGAATTCAGCTATGAAACGGAATATGCGGTTACCCCTAACAGCAACGGTGCGGAAAGCGGAAATATTCGGTATGAAGCCAAGTTCCTGTTCGGCAAGCTTCTCTATGACCACCCACATATTCTTGCGCGCGCCTGTTGCCTTCTGATTTTTTACGTTCGGGTCGTCAAACAGGTCGAAGCAATCTTTCAGGTGGGCATACATTTCCCTTGTCATCATTGGCCCTATGCCTGTCATGTGCGCGGTCAGGTTCATCTGAATGTCTTTTGCCGCGTGGAAAATCGGCTGCTTGGATATCAGGCTTTCATTGCTTGTCTTGTCCTCGCTCTTCTCTATATATTTCACCACTTCTTCCATCAGCTTGGTCCAGAGGTCGGTGAACTCTTCATTCACCACCATTTTATCGAGCACTTTTCCTTCACCCTTGTTGAGAACACGCTTGTACAGCATTGCTCTTTCTTCGGCAGTGGTGCGTTCGTCCTTCAGCTTGAGGAAACGGTACAGTTTGTTCATGGTAGGTCCTTTTGGAACGTCCAAAGGTCCATTGCCCCATTCCAGTATGAGTGAATCAGCAAGATGGAAGAGACCAAGATTGTCGCCCAGTTCATAGATATAATCAAGCGCGCCGGCTGCTAATATATTGTCCGGTATCACGCCCTGCTCTTCAATGCTATCGAATTCGTCTACGTCGAAGTTCCATTCCGATACGCTTGCCTTGGAACGAAAAGCGTCTATGGGATCATCGCCGCCACGAACGGTCCTGATGGCATAGTCGTAAGCAAGGGCAAAATATTCATCGAGCTCGCCCGCCTGGAACTTTGCGTCATCAATTGGTAAATTGATGTTCATCAGGTACTCGATCATGCTTTCCTTCAGCTTATCGTTTACGGTGGTCTCGTCTATCTCACCCCCACTCAAGTAGCTGTCCACATATTCGGGGTAGGAGCCTTTTTTGATCATGCCGTCGTACAGCGGAAGTATGATGTCCTGCACATTCGACGCGCCTGGTTCGAAGTCATTTTTCTTCATCAGGTAGTCGGTCACCGCTTCTATTTTTTCGTCAACCTTTTTACGGTTATTGGCGTTGACGATATTCGTTACCAGCGTAACTATGAATGCGCGCTTGACAGATGTTGGCTCTTCGGGATCCGACAGGTATTTCTTTACATTCAGAAAGAGCAGCCTGGTATCGTTGGGGTCTACCTTGTCTGCATCGATGGACCGGAACAACAGGTCTTTGTAGATGTCGGAATTGCTGAGGAACAGCCTTTCTGAATTGGTGAAAGGATGTTTGCTCACCGTATCCATCAATTGCGAGAATGGAATTGACTTGAATGTGGTGGTGAAAAGCTCCATGAACTTTCCGGCGTTTTCACTCGAATCCCCGGCCACTTTGGACAATGCGGACTTCACCATCAGATCCATTTTGATCCGTGGAGGTCTGATTGCGAAAATTGTTTCGGCAGACAGGCCGTTCCTTATTTCTGGCATAAAATGATCATTTAAATGTTTAATTTATTTTGTAAGAGTTTTAGCGCATCTATGAGATTGATCTTTCCATAGCCGGATTTGATGGTCTTGAACTTTGGGGTATCGCGGTCGGCGGTATGCTTCAATAAATATTTCACCTGGTTATCGCTCAGCTTACGTCCTTTTTGAAGCGCGTACGACTTGAGCATGGCAACTGCCCCCGCCACGAATGGTGATGCGTGGGAAGTGCCCGTTGAAAATGCATATTCGTTGTTGATGGTGCAACTGTATATATTGGTGCCGGGCGCCACAAACGACACCTGCTTTCCATACGTTGAAAAGAAGGCCACCTTATCTTCCTCGTCCGTGGCGCCCACGCAAATGACGGAGGGCAGCGAGCCGGGATAATAATATTCATGCTGCCCATCGTTGCCGGATGCAGCCACTATGGTCACTCCTTTCATTTTTGCATAGGCAACTACTTCGGCGTGCGGCAGCCCGCCGCCGGAAGATTTGATGCCGAGGCTCATATTGATCACCTGCGCACCCTGGTCTACGGCCCATTTGATGCCCGTATTGATATTGTCTACCAGTCCGGCTCCCACAAAACGCTCGTTTTGCTGCAATGCTGCCAGCACACGCACCGGGATGATCTTGCAGGCAGGCACCACGCCGGCGGGCATGTTGATGCCCTTGCCGCTGATGATGCCCGCTACATGCGTGCCGTGTCCTACCATATCATCATTGGGATCGTCGTCCACATTTTTAAAATCGCCGGCAAACCTTTCCTTCGTTTCATTGAGCTTGTCAGCCATTTCTTCGCTTGCATCGTCTATGATGTTTACAAAGTCTTTGCCGGGAAGCAATGTCCCTTTCAGTTCCGGGTGGTCCAGGAAAATGCCTGTATCGAGCACTGCTATTTTTATGGAAGGATGCCCTTTGGTCAATGCATGGGCATGCTTTAAAAAGATGGAGTCGCGGGCACGGTCTGTCTTTATGCCGAGCTGCATGGCAATGGGGCGCTGTATGGCTGAAGTGCCAATGACGCCGGGCCTTGCATATTGAACGCCGGGCGTTGCATTCAGGTCAATGATGAGCTGTTGCGGAATGTCTTTGTCCTCCTGCAGTATGAAACGGTATACAAGATGAAGCGTGGCTTCTCTTTCCTCAGGATGACCTGGCCGCACGGGGTACTCACGCGTTACCCAACAAGGCAATTCAAACCGCCTGAATACTGCATCTACCGGGTGATTAGCGGCGGTAGGCGCCACTGCATGTTGCTCTATCACGGCAGTCCAGTCGGGAATGTTGCCGGCATTGAGCTCTTCTGTAAACTTTATGATGATATGCGGTTTCATGGAACAAAAAATCCTTTGGTAAATGTAGAATAGCATCAGGTGCGCAGGCCGGTCATTAGTACTCCGCGGAGCAGAGTATTTATAACCTGCCGTCAACATTGTTAATGACCTATATTTGAAATGGTTTTTACCTTTTTTGTGTTTCCCTTGGCCCATCCAATAACGACCTTTTTGTAACGGAGAACCTCGTTAATCCTTACTATTTATGGGCAAGAACCTCATTATTGGCATCGTCGATGCCTGCGCAATGGTCCGCTTTGGCATAAAAGCAACATTCCACAGGATAAAGACTGAATTTGAGATCGAGTTCAAGGAAGCAGACAGCTTTTACAACCTGGAGGAAATGACATCCCTGCAAGGGATGGCCGCAATATTCCTTGACATGGATTGCTACCTGGAAAACAATGAAGCATCCCTGAGGGTGCTGGAGACGCAGCCGGAACTGAAAATAATTTTATTATACAATGTGTCCGGAAAGGCGGTGGTGCGGAGCCTGATGAATGAGCCGGTACACAGTTTCCTATTCAAGAATGCTCCCGCCAGCGAATACGTGTTGGCGTTAGAAAAGGTGTTGAATGATAATATTTACTATTGTTCGGAAACCAGTAAGATATTAGCCGCTTACCTGCACCGTGCCGGCCGCGAAGGGTCCAGCCGGCAGCAGCCCACAACCTTCACTCCAAAAGAAAGGCAGATCATAGAACTGATCTGCCAGGAATATACCGCCAAAGAAATTGCGAACATGCTCTCACTCAGCAAGCGGACCATCGAGAACAGCAAGATCCGCATCCTGCAAAAAATGCAGGTGAAGAACATGGCGGGCATAGTGGCTTTTGCCTATATGCATAATATGGTGAAGAAGCAGGTGGTGTAGGCGGGAAGTGCTGTTGCGAAAGAAGCAGCTAAAAAATAATTAATAATTATTAATTAATAATTATTCGGGGTTTATTGCAATTGCTTTCCCCTTGCATTCAATTGTGCTACATACAATGACTGCGGTGCCAATCCTGTCTTGTTGTGTCCTTCCCATTCTCCATCAGGTCTTCCTTCCAGGCGGCCATTGTATTTTTCTCCCTGTAGTCCGATGCAGTAATTTTTGCCGGAGGCCCAGGGGCTTTGGACAACCGCGCGTTTGGCGGTGCAGTTCCAGAGTATTTGCGTTACGCCTGCCCATCCGTGGCCGGTGCCCCAGTTGCCACGGTCCTGTATGTTGATCTCTCCATCCGTCACGATGTTGTCGTACAACGTGCCTGCCGCCCAGCGGTGGTGAGGGCCTATGTCGGCATGCGTGTTGGATGCTTTGCAGTTGTAGAATACATTGGGGCCGGGTGTGCGTGCGCCGGTAACGTAGTCGTGACGGCCTTCTGTGGTTTCGCAGTTCATGAAAAGATTTAGTTGCCCATCGTTGTTGAAAGAGTAACGCCTGCTGCCGGTGATCTTCGACTTTGCGTCGAACGACCGGCAATTTTTTACGGTGATGCATTTTGCATCGCCGAGGTCTACGCAGGAGTAGCCGAAGTAGCGGGCAGTGACATTGCGCACCCATCCGTTCTCCGCCTTGTTGAAGCGGACGGCCTGCCAGCCGTGGTCTTCTGCAGTGTCGCTGGCATAAGTGGATTCGCAATAGAGGTCTTCCACACCCACGTGATGGATGCGTCCTTCATAAGTGTAGCGGAATATTTCACCCCCGCCATATCTTTCATCCAGCGCCATTACAATGGGGTTGTCTATGAAAATGCGGTTGCCTTCTATTTTGGTAATGGTGCGTTCAAATGTGAGGAAGTATTCTGAGGCTTGCCATTGCACGATGCCCTCGCGTGCGTCTATCTGGTCCATTTTAATGTCGTGGATCCATTTGTCTGTGCAGCGGCGCAGCACCACGATGGGGTCACCGCGTTTGTAACCGCGTGCGGACAGTACGTTGAAAGAAAATGCGCCCGTGGGCACATACCTGTCGGTGATCCTGACCCTTGTGTCGTTTTCTTCGTTCCTGTTGCCCTTACCCACAACCGAAATGAGCGGCCGCTGTTTGGTTCCCGTGGCTACCAGCTTCGTCTGCATGCCTTCTCCGCGCAATACGATGCCGGCGGCACGTATGTAAATGGTGCCGGGAATTTCGTACGTGCCCTGCCGCAGCAGGATGGCGCCCCGGAAGCCGTTTTTGTCGAGAGGTTTTGCGGAGAGGCTGTCTATTGCGGATTGAATGGCCTGCATGGCATTGTCACCAGGAGCAATGGTGGTAACGGCATTTATATCCGGGATGGGCCTGTTGCCCTGGGAATAACCAACCCGGCTAAAGTCGGGAATGGTGTTGCCTTTTTCATCGGGGTTATAGGTGATTGAGCCGTCCTTTGCCAGTTGCACGTATTTAGATTGCCATGTGGTGGCGGAGATGGTTGCTGCAAGCAAGAGGAATGCGAGGTATTTGAGCATGGGCAAATATGAGATATTCTCGTGAATGGTCAATGGTGAATAGTCAATAGTCAATAGCGAATAGTTTTCGTCAGGGTTAATAGCGAATAATCATTAATATTAAGAACTATTTATTCACTATTGACTATTGACACCTGACCATTGACTATTCACGGGTTTCTTCTATATTGTGCCGATGCTTACTTTGTTTACCGTATTGGGAATGACGTTATCCCTGCTGGGGATCATCCTCATTATACGCCCGTTCACTGTAATTTTCCACGAACTGGGTCATGCATTGGCCGCCCTGTTGCTGACACGCAAAAAAGTGAAGGTATATATCGGGTCATTAGGTGATCCCGCAAAAAGCATACGCTTTGGCATAGGGCCATTGAAAGTATGGTTCAGGTACAACCCGTTCCTGTGGAATTGCGGGCTGATGGCGCCTTCGGTTGAAAGCGTATCAATAAATAAGGAGATCATCTATACGCTTTGCGGCCCGTTGGCCTCGTTCATTCTCGCTGCCATTGCCTGTTATATATCTTACAGCTACGACCTGGGCGGTATTCCGATGCTGTTGATTGTGTTATTCCTCGGTTCCGCTATCTGGGACATGGTTGTCAATCTCATCCCCAGGCCTGAGCCTGTAAAACTGTACGACGGTACAATAGTGTATAATGATGGACAGTCGCTCAGGAACCTCTTTGCACAAAAAAAATTGCAAAAGCGCTATGACGTGATCAATGAGCTTTATAACAGCGGAAAGTACGACGAAACCGCGGCGTTGCTGGAAAAACTGGCCAGTGACGGAGATGAAACTGACCAGGTCTATCGCGTGCTGGCGGCTTGCTACCTTAGGGAAAAGGACTACGTGCACGCATTAGCTGCATTTGAACGATTTGAAAAGAAGCAGTTGCCGATGAATGCTGATGACTTTTGCAACTATGGCCTGATGCAATGTTTTGCTGGTAAGTTCAAAGAAGCGCGTGACAGCTACGACCGTTCGCTCGCATTGAACCCTGATCACGTGTATAGCCTGAACAACAAGGCTTACCTGCTGGTGGTAGAGGGTGAATATGCGGAGGCGTTGCCGCTTGCTGAAAAATGCATAACGATGCAGCCGGACTTCGACCACGCGTACAACAACCGCGGGCTTGCGCGCCTAAAGCTCGGATCTGTGGAGGATGGGTTGAAAGACATCCGCCACAGCCTCTCACTCGATCCTAAAAATGCTTATGCATACCTGAACCTCGGCATCTATCATCTCGGCAGGAATGAAAAGCAGGAAGCGATGACGCATTTTCTTAAAGCGAAGGAACTGGATGCTGATACGTACCGGTTGAAGGAGTTTATGGAGCTGGCATCGTGAGTGAATAGTCAATAGTGAATAGTGAATAGTTTTCGTCGGGTTAATAGCGAATAATCATTAATATTAAGAACTATCTATTCACTATTCACTATTGACTATTGACTATTCACTTCAATTGATACGCCACCACCGTCTTCGCATTAAATGTCGGCACGTACACGATGCGTTTCTCCGGATCATATCCTATATCTGCCGTGTTCTTTTTTTGTTCGTGCGTGTCGAGCAGTGTTTCATATTTGCCATCGGCATATACATAGTAAATGTATCCGCCCCAGGAGGTGAAGATGAAGTCGCCGTTGCCGATGGGTTCTATGCCGTCGCCGCCTTGCGGCAGTTCAGCAATTTTAGTGATGTTCTTTTTTGCGTCTGCTTTCAGGAACATTTTTCCTGACGCAATGTAGAGGTCATCGTTCACGGCTTTCAGGCCGTTTACGCCGCGCATGCTGTCGAGGTGTGGAGAAGGCATGTCGTTTTCGAGGCGCCATATACGGCTGGTACGCGAATCTGACACGTACACGATTCCTTTATTGCTCACCGTTACATCGTTGAGTCCCTGTGCGCCTTCGAGGGCGATCTTTTTTTCGACGGCTCCTTTTTTCATGTCTATTATCACTACTTCGTTCAGGTCTGCCACATACATTTTACCGGCGTATGTGCCCATGCCTTTGGGGGCATTGAGGCCGGTGACCCACATGGAGTCGTATTTTTTGCCGTCTGCGGTCAGTTTGGCGATGCCGCCCTTGCCATCGGCCGTCCAGGGACCGCCATTGATGAGGGACACGTAGAGCATGCCGTTTTTTACGTCGGCCAGCACTGATTCAGGGATGGCGACAACGGAATCCGTTTGCCAGAGTAGTTCCAGTTTGTGCTCCTGTGCTCCCAGAGAGAGGCAGGAGATAAGCAGTATAAGTGTTGTTATCTTTTTCATGTACCGTTTGATTTAATTATTCACACTTCCTTGTAAAAATATCTTTTCTTCCTGTAATAATGTTACTCCGCCGGGATGCCTTGGAATACGGGGCGGCGGACTGGGTAAGAAGGACACCCTCTTTCCGGATGACCTCGCTTTGCTGGCGTTAGCTGCCTGGTTGCTGATCAAATTCGTAAATTGTAATAAGTAGCGAATAATAAATAATGAATAATTAGTAATATTTATGCGAAAGCTCATTCTTCAACTCGCGGTTTCCCTTGACGGTTATATAGAAGGTCCCAATGGTGAGTATGACTGGTGCTTTACGGATGACGATTATGGCATGAGCGAATTCTTCGGCAGGATAGATTCGGTCTTCATTGGACGGAAGAGCTATGAAATGGTAGCTTCCATGGGCGGCGAGCCGCCGCCGGGATTTCCCAAGCTGACCAATTATGTTTTCTCCAACTCACTGGACCGTGTAAACGATGGCGATGTAATAGTGTGCGGCGACATTGCCGGTGAAGTGAACAGGATAAAGAGTGAAGAAGGCAAAGATATCTGGCTGTTTGGCGGTGCGGGCCTTACTACTTCACTGCTAAACATGAATTTGATAGATGAGATGAGCCTTGCCATTCACCCCATCATCCTTGGTGCAGGCAAGCCATTGTTTCATGATATAACAGAACGCAAGCCGCTGGCGCTGGTGAAGAGCAAGATATATCCGAATGGATTGGCGATGATGACGTATGCGGTGGAGCGCGGTTAATAACTGTTTATGAAAAGCTATTTCATTTTAATGCTGTCCGTTTTACTGTTTGCCTGCGGGTCGGATCCCGGTGCGGATAACCGGATCAGGTTAAAGGACCTAAGTAAGTATCATGGGAAAGAGGTGGAAATTGAGGGTTTCTTCTCGTATGAGTTCGAAGATGTGAGCATTTGCGCAGGCCGTAAGCCGGAGGCCTGCTATTGGATTGATTTTGATAATACAACGCTGGATCTAACGGTGGATAGTCTTACCAGCATATCCGGGAAAGAGGTGATCATAAAGGGTACTGGAGATACAGCGAGCCATGGGCATTTGGGTGCTTATAAGGGGACGATTAAGAAGATTACATATATAGGGGTGAGGTGAATTAGCCAGGTGTTGGGCTTACAACCTGACAAAATGTTCCTTTAGTGATCTTATAGTGATCCTATAGTGGTTCTATAGTGGTGCCGGGCTATAGTGTTTTTTGTCGACGGTCAAATTGGCAGGATGTTGGCTTTTTATAAGCTATCCCGCGGGTAGCACAAATAAGCTAACACACGAAGGCCGGCCTTATACTGGCGATAGCCGGGGGATAACTATATTAAAAACGGGGGCTGATGCAGCAGTTGTTAGCGGCGGGTTTTTATAGTTTGTCAGTTAATTCGCGTATTAACTGTTGTTTCAATTTTCCTTTTATTTCAGGAGATTCTTGTTGGAGATATTCGAGCCCGAAAAAAGATTGCCTTGTTTACGATTTTGTCGAGGCTCGATACGCTCTATTAAAATAGCCTCCAATATGTCACCGATGTCTTGGATACTTAGATTTTCAAATTTTATATCAGTCTGCAATATGCCATTCTCGTCAACTCGACGCAGTCCAAACCAGGAGAATCTGTCCCACCGACTACTAAGTCTGTCATAAGTGTGTGCTTTTAGTCTTTGTCTTAGAGGTTGATCAATGGCCTGTCCAACGTAAATCGTTTCCCTGCTGTCATGCAGTAAATAAATACCAATTTGATCTTTAAATTTACATCTGATGCCCCAATTTGCTGTATGCCTAATAAGTCTGGTGTAGTTTTCCAATGAACTTTACTTCGGTTCCAATAAATTCCAAAAGCGTTTATTATTTTGATTCTGTCGGCTGTTTTTTAACAACGTCAATATTGTTCGCGGTGTAATCGGATAACAATAATTATTTCTCCGTAATAATACATTTGCTACAAAGTCACATTAATTTGCAGGCGCTCACGTTTAGCCTGATTTTTCTGCAGGCATTTCTCTTCAAGACTAACAATAAAATATTTTTTAACCAATAGTAGTCCGATTGGGCTACTATTCTTAAATTTGTTTTTTGTGATCAAGAAGAGAGCGTTATTCTTTTTCAAGGATTATTTTAATTCGTTTTATGACTCGTTAACCAAAAAGGTTCAGGACAAAGTAACGTGGACCTTAAAGATTATAGAAGAATCGGATATAATACCTGCCACTTATCTAAAGCATATTATTGGTACAGATGGGCTATACGAGATACGAATCCAATTGGGGAATAACATTTTTAGAGTTTTTTTGCTTTTTTGAAGAGGATAACCTTGTAGTTATTGGACACGGCTTTCAAAAGAAAACGCAGAAAACACCAATCGGAGAAATAAAGAAGGCGGTAAACATTAAAAACGCTTATTATGAAGAAAAAAAATCTGACATCACTGGATGAGTTTATAGATAAACGTTATGGCGTTCGAGGAACTAAAAAAAGAGAAAAATTTGAAAAAGGCTATGAGACCTTTAAACTGGGAGTTATGCTCCAGCAGGCGAGAGAGGCTAAGGGTTTAACCCAGGAGCAAGTTGCAGAATTGGCTGGCACTAATAAATCTTACATTTCTAAATTGGAAAAGGACTTAAAAGATGTACGGTTTTCAACACTCCGGCGTATTATAATGGAGGGACTTGGCGGCCGCCTTGAAATAGCGATCAAATTTTAAGTGTTATTACCCGTACTATCCCGCACCACCAAACTCGCTCCCAACACTATTCTCTCATTATCTATATGAATCTTATTCTTATCCAGCGCCCTGAACATCACCGTCGCCGCCTCCCTGCCAATATCAAATGCCGGCTGCGTAATAGTAGTCAAAGACGGATTCAATAACGAAGCCGTCTCCAAATTAGAAAAGCTAATGATCTTTACATCCCCGGGAATGGACAAAGACAACTCACGGCATACATGATACGCTGCGATAGCCAGTTTTTCTACTGACGCAAAGATGCCATCGGGACGGTCCTCCCGGCTCAATAGCGCTTTTACCATCGCATGGTTCTCCTCATTGTCATTGCCCGCATGCACTACGAGGCTTTCGTCAAATTTTATATTGTGCTTATACAATGCTTCCTGGTAACCCTGCATGCGCTTGATGCCTATGGACAGGTTCTTTGAGATGTGCAGGTAAGCAATACGCGTGCATCCCTGCTCTATCAGATGCTCCGTGGCCTTGAAGCTGCTTTCAAAATCATCTGTAGTAACCTTGGCCGTTTCTATGCTCTCGCATACGCGGTCGAAGAATACGATGGGCAATCCCTTTTGGCGCAGTTCCAGCAAATGAGCAATGTCGCTGGTTTCGCTGGACAATGATATCAATACCCCATCCACGCGGCCGCTCTGCAGGTGACGGATGATGGAAGCCTCCTGTGTAAAATCTTCGTGGGTGAGGTAAATGAGCACGTGATACCCCTTTTCCTGCGCCACCGACCCAATGCCGTTGATGGCCAGCGAAAAGAAGTTATTGGCTATCTCCGGCACCACCACGGCAATGGTCTTGCTCTTGTGCTTGCGCAGGCTGCTCGCATAAGGGTTGGGTTGATAGTTCAGCTCGTTGGCCAGCGACAGCACCTTGTCCTTGGTCTCCTGGCTGATCTCGTAGCTGTCGCGCAGCGCACGGGACACCGTGGAAATGGAGAGGTTCAACTGTTTGGCAAGCTTCTTTAAATTGACTGGATCCATTCGGCAGGTGGGTTAACCGGCTAAAAGTACGGTTTTCGTGAACGTTCCCGGAAACGTTTCCGTAAAAAAATATCGCGCTTTGGTTTTCGTGGCGGAGATTTATCCAATATTATATTGCAAACCATTATGAAGATACTGCACGCGGTTCACCCTGATGATTTCAGGAAATACGACACAGCTTTGGTACGGGAACGCTTCCTGCTGGACGGCATCGCCAAACACGAAGGCGCCTCCTTTGTATATACGCACTACGACCGCATGGTGGCGGGCGCCGTCACCGGTACAAAGAAAACAGAGCTCGGCAACTACGACAACCTGAAGTCGAACTACTTCCTCGAAAGACGCGAAATGGGCATCATCAACGTAGGCGGTCCAGGCACCGTAACCGCCGACGGCAAAGAATACACATTGGAAAAGCTCGACTGCCTGTACCTCGGCAAAGGCACGCAGGGTGTAAGCTTCAGCAGCGCCTCCGCAGGACAACCTGCCGTGTTTTTTATCTTGTCGGCGCCAGCGCATGCTATATATCCGTCAGCGCTCATGACCAATGCGGCCGCCGCGCGCGTGGACCTGGGCGACCAGTCCACCGCCAACAAGCGCACCATATATAAATACATCCACAAAGATGGCATCGAGAGCTGCCAACTGGTAATGGGCCTCACCATACTGCACCCCGGCAGCATCTGGAACACCATGCCGCCACATACGCACGACCGCAGGATGGAAGTATATTTTTATTTCGACGTGGCGCCCGAGCACAGGGTGTTCCATTATATGGGCCAGCCCGATGAAACGCGGCACATCCTCATGGGCAACCACGAGGCCGTGGTATCGCCGCCGTGGAGCATTCACGCGGGCAGCGGCACCAGCAACTACTCATTCATCTGGGGCATGGCGGGAGAGAACATGGAGTTTACCGATATGGATGGCGTCGCGATCGCGGATGTTAGGTAATATTCAACATTCAACATTCAACATTCAATTTTGAAGTATGGATTTTTCATTGGATAATAAAGTGATCGTCGTTACGGGCGGCACCGGCATACTGGGCAATTCATTTGTGAACGGCATAGTAGAGGCGGGAGGCACTGTCGGCATACTTGGCAGAAATGAGAGCGTGGCCACTGAAAGAGCGGATGCCATCAACAAAGCGGGTGGCAAAGCCATCGCACTGGTGGCAGACGTAATGGACGAAGCCCAACTGTACGACGCAAAAGACAAGGTGCTGCAGGCTTATGGGCGCATAGACGGGCTGGTGAATGCGGCAGGCGGCAACATGCCCGAAGGCGTATTGCAACCCGACGAAGACATTTTCTCCATGAACATTGCGGGCATGAAGAAAGTAACGGACATCAACCTCTGGGGCACCGTGATACCCACACAGGTGTTTGGCGATGCCATTGCCAGGAGCGGCAACGGCAGCATCGTGAACATCTCCTCCATGAACTCCAAGCGCGCCATTACAAAAGTGCTTGGGTACAATATGGGCAAGGCCGCCGTGGACTGCTATACGCAATGGTTTGCCGTAGAGCTGGCGCGCCGCTATGGCGATACCGTACGCATGAACGCACTGGCTCCCGGATTCTTCCTTACGGAGCAAAACCGCTACCTGCTCACCAAAAAAGAAGGAGGCTATACAGAAAGAGGCGAGCTGGTGATAAGGCAAACGCCTTTCAAACGCTTTGGCCAGCCCGATGAACTGAAAGGCGCACTCGTATGGCTGCTGAGCGACGCATCCAAATTTGTGACGGGCGCGATGATATGCGTCGACGGAGGGTTCTCTATTTTCGGAGGAGTTTAAACTGCCAACTGCAAATTGCCAACTGCCAACTATGTATAAGATGCAACAAACAATGCGCTGGTTCGGGCCGAATGATCCCGTGAGCCTGGGTGATATCCGGCAGGCGGGGTGCAGCGGCGTGGTGACGGCATTGCATCATATACCCAATGGGCAGGTGTGGAGCGTGGAAGAGATCAATAAAAGAAAGCAGGAAATAGAAGCGGCTGGTATGGTATGGAGCGTGGTGGAGAGCGTGCCCGTGCATGAAGACATCAAAACACAGCGCGGTGATTTTAAAAAGTATATTGAGCACTATAAAGAGTCTATCCGCAATCTTGCGGCCTGTGATGTACGCATTGTTACTTATAACTTCATGCCCGTGCTGGACTGGACGCGCACCGACCTTAGTTATACTGTAGAAGACGGCTCGAAAGCGTTGCGGTTTGAGAAGGCTGCGTTCATTGCCTTTGATACGCTGATGCTTAAACGAAGGAATGCGGACGCCGATTATACATCCGGGGAGCTGTTAAGAGCAAAAGAACGCTTCGCCAATATGAGCGAGGCAGACAAGCTGCAGTTGCAGCGCAACATCATTGCAGGGCTTCCGGGCAGCGAAGAAAGCTTTACGCTACAACAGTTCCAGGCGGCACTCGACACCTACGAAGGCATAGATGAAACAAAACTGCGCGCACACCTTATTTATTTTTTACAGGAAATAATCCCCGTAGCTGATGAAGCAGGCGTGCAGATGGTGATACATCCCGACGATCCGCCCTATAGCATACTCGGATTGCCGAGAGTGGTGAGCACCGCGGCAGACGTAACAGCATTGTTTGAAGCGGTACCTTCCCTGAACAATGGCTTGTGCTTTTGCACGGGTTCATTTGGTGTGCGGCCCGACAACGACCTGCCGCGCATGCTGAACCAGTTTGCAGACCGCATTCACTTCATTCACCTGCGCAGCACGCGGCGAAATGAGTTCGGCGACTTCTTCGAGGACAATCACCTCGATGGCGACGTAGACATGTACGCGGTAATAAAAGAGATAGTAGCCGCCATGCAACGGCGCAAAACGAGCATCCCCATGCGCCCGGATCATGGTCACCAGATGCTGGATGATCTGAAGAAGAAGACGAACCCGGGGTATTCGGCGATTGGACGGTTGAGAGGGTTGGCGGAGTTGAGGGGGTTGGAATTGGGGATAGGGAAATCAACATTCAATATTCAATATTGAACATTGAATGTTGAAGTGAAGGACGTCTATAATAATGACTAATCACTGATATGACCCGATATTGTCTTGCGTTGGATCTTAAGGACGATGCAGCTTTGATTGCGGAGTATGAAGCGTATCACAGGGCGGTATGGCCGGAGATATTGCAATCTATTCGTGCGGCCGGGATTGAGCGGTTGGAGATATACAGGGTGGAGAACCGCTTGTTCATGGTGATGGAAGTAAATGACAGCTTTTCATTTGAGCAAAAGGCGGCTATGGACAAGGACAATCCTATAGTGCAGGAGTGGGAGACACTTATGTGGAACTATCAACAGGCATTGCCTTCGGCGAAGCCGGGAGAGAAATGGTTACTGATGGAAAAAATTTTCGAACTATAAACCAACGAACGCATGCACCCAGGAACAACATCCGCACAACCAGGCGATAAACTCAAAGTGGCTGATGCGGGTACACCCAATAAATATTTATTCCCGTTCATCCTGGTCACCAGTTTGTTCTTTCTCTGGGCATTCCTGCACAACATCAATCCCATTCTCATTCCGCACCTGAAGAAAGCCTGCCAGCTTACCGATACACAATCGGCATTGATAGACTCTTCTGTCTATCTTGGTTATTTCCTGATGGCGCTGCCCGCGGGTTGGTTCATGCACAGGTATGGGTATAAGAAAGGCATCCTGTTAGGACTTACCTTGTATGGCATTGGCGCATTGCTGTTTGTACCTGCGGCATCGGCACGTTCGTATACATTCTTCCTCGGCGCATTGTTCATCATTGCCAGCGGCGCTACTTTCCTGGAGACAGTGGCCAATCCCTATATCACCAAGCTCGGTCCGAAGGAAACATCTGAACAGCGATTGAACTTTGCACAATCGTTCAATGGAGTAGGAGCATTCATTGCACCCATCATTGGCGGTCAATTCATTTTATCAGGCATTGAGCATACGCCGGAGCAACTGCAGCAAATGAGCCCCGACCAACTGACTGCTTACCTGGACTTTGAATCGTCGGCCGTAAAGATCCCTTATATGGTGATAGCCGCCGTGGTATTGCTGGTGACGGTGCTGTTCTTTGTTACGCGCATACCGGAAATAAAAGAAGCAGGCGCCGATGAAAAGGAATCTTTTTCCATTAAAGTGTTTCGTCATAAGCATGTGGCCTGGGCGGTAGTAGCACAGTTCTTTTACGTAGGCGCGCAGGTGGGTGTGGGCAGCTTTTTCATACGCTTCTCGCGGTTTGTAATGGACATGCCGGAAAAAAGGGCCGCATTCTGGTGGGGGTCCATTGCCATGGTAGGTTTTATGGCGGGCAGGTTCATCGGCACTTTCCTGATGAAATACATTAAACCCGCGGGATTGCTGTCATTGTACGCGCTGATAAATATAGCATTGCTTGCCATCGCCTTGCTGGCCGAGGGTAACGTGGCCGTGTATGCGGTGATGGCGGTGCCGTTCTTTATGTCCATCATGTTCCCGACCATCTTTGCGCTCGGCATCAAAGGACTGGGTGAAGAAACAAAGATCGCTTCTTCGTTCCTGGTGATGTCCATCGTGGGCGGCGCCATCTTCCCATTGATCATGGGATATATTTCAGACAAAACAGGCAGCATGCAGAATGCGTATATTGTTCCGTTGCTTTGCTTTGGCGTGGTGTTCTACTTTGGATGGAAAGGCCATAGAATATCAAATATTGAGCATTGAATATTGAATGTTGAAGTATGTTTTCGTTAATCAATAAAAGAGCGGTCATTACGGGTGGGGGCAGTGGCATTGGCAGAGCCATTGCATTATTATTGGCGAAGCAGGGCGCGGAGGTGCATATAGTTGAACTAAATACCGCGGGGGGGCAGGATGTGGTGGATGAGATACAGGCAGATGGCGGTAAGGCGTTTGTGCATGCGTGTAATGTGACGGGGCAGCAGGAGGTAGCAGCGGTATTTGCGGAGATCGGGCCGCATCATATACTGGTGAACAACGCTGGTATTGCGCATGTGGGCAAAGCCGATACCACCGACGAAGAAGACTTCGACCGCATTATGAATGTGAACGTCAAAGGCGTTTACAATTGCCTGCACGCTGCCATTCCGCAAATGCGCAAGGCCGGCGGCGGCGTCATCATCAACATGGGGTCTATTGCAGGAATAGTAGGCATTGCAGACCGCTTTGTATATACTGCCGCAAAGGGCGCCGTAATGGCCATGACCATGTCGGTAGCCAAGGATTACCTGCACGAAAATATTCGCTGCAATTCTATTTCACCGGCCAGGGTGCACACACCATTTGTAGACGGATTCCTTGCCAGGACCTATCCCGGCAGGGAAGCGGAGATGTTCGAGAAATTATCACAATCACAACCTATCGGACGCATGGCGAAGCCCGAAGAAGTGGCAGCGCTTGCATTGTACCTGTGCAGTGACGAAGCATCATTCATTACAGGTTGCGATTATCCCATAGATGGTGGATTTATAAAATTAAATAGCTAACATGAAATTGATCCGTTTTGGAGATGCTGACAATGAAAAACCGGGCATACTGATTGGCGACAAACGCTTTGACGTGTCGGGCATCGTAAGGGATTATGATGAATCATTCTTTGCCGCCGGCGGCATTGGCCGGTTAGCGGCCGCACTGGAAGCGCAGAACCTGCAGGAAGTGGATGCGTCCGTAAGATGGGCTTCACCGGTGGCAAGGCCGTCGAAGATCATTTGCATTGGCCTGAACTATTCAGATCATGCCACGGAAAGCAATATGCAGTTGCCCGCGGAGCCGGTGGTATTTTTCAAGGCCACCACTTCTTTGTGCGGCCCGAATGATGACCTGATCATACCAAAGAACAGCCGGAAGACGGATTGGGAAGTGGAACTGGCGGTGGTGATAGGTAAAAAAGCGAGCTATGTGAGCGAGGAAGCCGCCATGGATCATGTGGCGGGTTATTGCCTGCACAACGACTACAGTGAGCGCGAGTTTCAATTGGAACGCGGAGGGCAATGGGTGAAAGGAAAGAGCTGCGATACGTTCGCCCCATTGGGACCGTGGCTGGCAACGCCGGATGAAGCCGGTGATGTGAATGACCTTCGGCTATGGCTGACAGTGAATGGACAAATGAAGCAGGACAGCAATACGGGCAACCTGGTATTTAAGATACCGTTCCTGATATCGTATCTCAGCCAGTTCATGACGTTGTTGCCGGGAGATGTCATCTCCACCGGTACGCCCGCGGGCGTCGGCCTGGGCCAAAAGCCGGAACCGGTATATATACGGGAAGGAGATGTAATAGAACTGGGTATAGATGGATTGGGAACGAGTAAGCAAATAGCGAAGGCGTATCACGGATAAGAAAAATATATCACGGAAGAGGCACGGAGTATGGGAGGTTGCGGAATTTGCCGTTTCAGTGGTATTCAGTTTACCAATACCACACAGCGTTCCATTCCGCAACCTCCCATACTCCGAAAACCTCAGTGATTTAAAATATAAATGTTTCAATCCCTATTCATGCGCATAGATTCTCATCAGCATTTCTGGCACTTCGACCCGGTGAGGGATAACTGGATCACCGATGATATGCATGTGATACAAAGAGAGTTTTTGCCGGAAGACCTGCAACCGTTATTAGAACAGCAACAGCTTGATGGTTGCGTGGCGGTACAGGCATCCCAATCAGAATTGGAGACGCTTTTCCTGCTGGACCTGGCCAATAAATATCCTTTTATAAAAGGCGTGGTAGGCTGGGTAGACCTGCGCTCACCCGGTGTGCAGGAACGCCTCGAATATTTCTCTGCATTCCCGAAACTTAAAGGATTCCGCCACATTGTGCAGGCAGAACCCCAGGACGACTTCCTGCTGCGGAAAGACTTCTGCCGCGGCATCGCATTATTGCAGCAATACCAATTCACGTACGACATCCTGATCCACCCCCGCCACCTGAAATATGCAAACGAATTCGTACAGCAATTCCCGGATCAGCCATTCGTGATAGACCACCTTGCCAAGCCATTCATCAAAGAACAGGTGTGGAACGATTGGAAAAAAGACATGGAAGCGATCGCGCAACATGCCCACGTGCATTGCAAACTCTCCGGCATGGTGACGGAAGCCAACTGGAAACAATGGCAGCAAAATGATTTCTCTATCTATATAGAAACCATACTCGATAGCTTTGGGCCCGGCCGCATTATGTTCGGCAGCGACTGGCCTGTGTGCCTTGTGGCTGCGGACTATGCACAGGTGTGCGGCATCGTAGCCCATCATACGGAACACCTGCCGGAAGAAGATAAGGCAAAGCTGTGGGGGCTGAACGCCACCGCATTTTATAACTTGTAATGAAAACTTATGGACCTCAAGCTGAAAAATAAAGTCATAATAGTTACCGGTGGCGCCAAAGGCATTGGCCTCGGCATTGCAGAAGTGTTATCGCAGGAAGGCGCCATCCCCTGCATCATCGGGCGCAATGAAGCCGACAACCTGAAAGCGGTGGAACACATAAGGGCCTGGGGAGGCGAAGCATGGCATACGGTGGCAGAGCTGACCGACCCGGCAGAGTGTAAAAAAGCGGTGGACACTGTATTGAATCACTTTGGGGCCATTCATGGATTGGTGAACAATGCAGGTGTGAACGATGGTGTGAACCTGGAGAACGGTTCTTATGAACGATTCATGCAATCGCTGCACAAAAACCTGGTGCATTATTATCTCGTGGCGCATCATGCATTGCCCGCCCTCATCGAGTCTAAAGGATCTATAGTGAACATCAGTTCCAAGACTGCGGAAACAGGGCAGGGTGGCACCTCTGCATATGCAGCGTCTAATGGTGGACGTAATGCACTCACGCGCGAGTGGGCCGTAGAATTATTGAAGCATGGCATACGTGTGAACGCGGTGATCGTTGCCGAATGCTGGACACCCTTATATGAAAGCTGGATCAAGACGCTTCCCAATCCTGAAGAAAAGCTCAAGGACATTGTTTCAAAGATCCCGCTTGAGCAACGCATGACCACGTCCACTGAAATAGCCAATACCGTGGCATTCCTGCTGTCGGATAAGTCGAGTCATACTACGGGACAACTGATACATGTAGACGGAGGCTATGTTCATCTTGATAGAGCACTTTAGCAGATGTGCACATTTGCAAATTCCAAATGTGCAAATTATAAGACGTCTTAAAAAAGCGAATAATCCTTAATGCAACAGGATGTTACCTCATTTGCACATTTGCAAATTGGGAATTTGCACATTACTTTGATTTAGTCGATTCCCTTATAATAAGCTCCGTATCCAATATGCGTGTTTCAAACGTGGTAACGGGCCGCTTGCTCTCTATCATTTGAATTAATAATTCAGTAGCTACCTGTCCTATTTCAAACGCGGGCTGCCGGATGGTGGTGAGCGACGGAGAGAAGAGGTCAGCAAGGTTGGTATTGGTGAAGCCGGTGATGGCCACGTCCTGGTATTTCTTTTTTGCCGTCCTGAAATGCGCGAGGCAGACAGTGGTGATGCGGTCACCGGCGGTAAAGATGGCGTCCGGTTTATTTTTAGCTGAGAATAATTTATTGAATGCCTCATCTACTTCATCTGCTATCATGCCGCCGTGGTTGCAGTACTTCACCAGGTTCTCATTGTACTCGATGTTGTGTTTTGCAAGCGCTTCCTTATAACCATCCAGCCGTTCGCGCGTAATGGAGAGGTAGGGCGAGTTGGTGATGTGCGCTATTCTTTTAAATCCATTGTAAATAAGGTGCTCCGTGGCGTGAAAGGCGCCAAGGGTATTGTTGGCTATCACCTTGTGTGTTTCTATTTCATTCGTCACCCGGTCGAAGAACACGATGGGCAATCCTTTTTCATGCAGGTGCTTCAGGTGCGAAAGGTCGGTGGTCTCACTGGAGAGTGATACGAGCAGCCCGTCCACCGAACGCGAGGCAAGGTGCTGAACGTTCACCATCTCGCGTTCCTGCGATTCATGGCTTTGAGAAATGATAACGTGGTAGCCCCTGTTGTAGGCAATGGATTCGATGCCGTTGATGGCCTGTGAAAAGAAGTTGTTGGCTATTTCGCTCACCACCACGCCGATGGCCCTGCTTTTCCGCTCTTTCAGGCTCAGGGCAATAGGGTTTGGGCGATAGTTGATCTGCTCGGCATATTCCAGCACCATCTTCTTGGTTTCGGGGCTGATCTCGTAGCTGCCCCTCAGTGCCCGGGACACCGTGGAAGTGGAGAGATTCAATGCTTTGGCAATGTCCTTTATGGTGGCACTTTCAAATTTCATCGACGCTTAAAAATAGGACTTTTTATTTATAGGTTCCCGGGCGTCCTTACCTGATAACGTTGTCGGGAACGATTGCATAAAAAAAGTGCCTGTTGGCCTGATTTAGGACAAAATAACGGTGTAGACTTGTTTCAAGATTACCCATCTCAATTGCTTGTTTATGAAACGAAAACCCTGCTTACTATTGCTACTGCTATGCCTGTTCTCGTTCGCCTATGCCCAGGAAAGGGTGGTGACGGGTACAGTTACCAAGGACAAAACCGGGGAACCGCTGTCTGGTGTAACTGTCGGCATCAAAGGCACCTCTGTTGCAACTATCACCGACAATGCCGGGCATTTCAGGATCACCGTCCCTGCGGGACGGAACAATCCTGTGCTGATCCTGAGCTATGTGGGCCATACTCCCCGCGAAGTGGCCATAGGCGCTGATAACGATGTTGCCACCACGCTGGTGGAATCCGCCAGCACCAGCCTCGACGACGTGGTGGTGATAGGATACGGTACCGCCAAGAAGCGCGACCTCACCAACTCCATCTCCTCCATCAATGCCAAACAACTGCGCGACATTCCGCTGAACTCCGCGGCCCAGGCGCTTGCGGGCAGGCTGGCAGGCGTGCAGGTAACCGGATCAGAAGGTTCGCCCAATGCGGAAGTAATGATCCGCGTTCGTGGCGGCGGATCCATTACACAGGACAACTCACCATTGTATATCATTGATGGCATACAGGTGGAGAATGGGCTGTCTGCGCTGTCGCCACAGGACATAGAGTCCGTTGACGTATTGAAAGACGCTGCCGCAACAGCCATTTATGGTGCACGGGGCGCCAACGGCGTAGTGATCATCACTACCAAGAGCGGCCGCAATAACCGGACGCAGATCAGCTACAACGGCTTCTATGGCGTGAACAAACTGGCCAATAAGCTGGACGTGATGAAGCCCTACGACTTTGTAGTGTACCAGTGGGAGCGCGCCATGTTCACCGGCGATACTTCCGCCATCTGGGACTACGGCAGGCGCTTTGATACACTGACCGTATATAAGGATGCGCCATTTGTAGACTGGCAGGAAGAGATGTTTGGACGCAGCGCCAGGACCACCACGCACAACGTGGCACTCAACGGCGGCAAAGACGGCACTACTTATAACCTGAGCCTCACGTCGAACAAAGAAGAAGGCGTCATGCGCAATTCTGATTTCGACCGCAAGCTGGTGACCTTTAAGTTCGACCATACTTTCAGCAAACAGGTAAAAGTGGGCTTCAGCACCCGCTACAACAATACCATAGTGAATGGCGCGGGCACTTCCAACAACGGATCGTCCAGCACCAACCGCCTGAGGCAAAGCGTGAAGTACAGGCCACTGCTGGTGAAGGGGCAGGACGTAATGGATTACGATCCTGACTATGCCGCCAGCACCAATGCCAACAGCCTTGCGCTCATCAACCCCATACTGCTGAACGATGCCGAATTCAGGAGGAATACGAGCAACATTGCCAACCTTGGCTTGTATGCCGACATCAAGCTGACAAGCTTCCTGAGCTTTCGCACAACGGGTGGCGTAGACTACACCAACATACGCATGCAGGCATTTGACGATACCATTACGAGCAATGCCAAAACGAATTCTAACCAGCCGCTGGCGTATATAGGCAACTCTACCCGCTACACGCTGAACAATTCAAATGTGCTTACTTACAGCAATGCCAACTCCAAAGGCAGGTTTGCAGACATGAACAAAGTGACGGTAATGGTGGGCCATGAGATATATCAAACAAAGACAAAGGGAGATAACCAGCTTGCAAGGTATTTCCCGGTAGGCATCACATCTAAAAAAGCGCTGGCCAACATGAACATGGGCAGCAGCTACGTAGACAACTCACGTCCTGCCTCATTCGAAAATGAGAACAGGCTGGTGTCGTTCTTCGGGCGTGCCAACTACAATTACGATGATCGCTACCTGCTGAGCGTGAGCATGCGCGCAGACGGCTCTTCCAAATTTGCGCCGGATAACAAATGGGCTTACTTCCCTTCGGGTTCATTTGCATGGAGGCTCTCCAATGAGAAGTTCTATAAATGGAACGACATAGCCAACGACGTAAAACTGCGCGTGAGCTATGGTGAGGCAGGCAACAACCGCATAGGCGACTTCCTTTATATGCAGCAATTCTCCAGCGGAACGCAATACTGGCTGAACGACCAACTGGTGAACGGGTTTGTACCCGGCGCACTCGCCAATTCAGCACTGGTATGGGAAAAGATCATCAGCCGCAACATAGGCGTGGACGCAAGCATGCTCAAGGGCAGGCTCCAATGGTCGCTGGACGTGTATAAGAATACCACCAAAGACCTGCTGGTATCGGTGCCCATTCCTACTTCTTCCGGCTACACATCACAGATACAGAATGTGGGCTCTACGGAGAACAGGGGCGTGGAAATACAGATCAATGCAACGCCTGTGCAGAAGAAGCAGTTTGTGTGGACGGCCAACTTCAACATATCATTCAATAAGAACAAGATCCTGAGCCTGGGCGAGTTCCAGAAATCATACCTCGTGAACTCAGGATGGGGCTTCTCCAACACACCTGCCGACTACATAGTGCGTGTAGGCGACCCCGTGGGAACCATGTGGGGATTCACCACCGATGGATACTATACGCTGGATGATTTTGATTATGATGCAAGCACCAAGCGTTACACCCTGAAATCTACCGTGCCAAGCAACTTCGGCATCACTGCCGTGCTGCCGCAGCCAGGCGCCATGCGCTTCAGGGACATTGCAGGCGCTCCCGATGCCAACGGCAAGCCCACGGGCCCCGATGGCAAAATTGACGACTTCGACAAGAGCATCATTGGTACCGCCCAACCCAAATTTTTTGGCGGCCTGAACCAGCAGATCTCGTATAAAAATTTCGACCTTAGCGTATTCATTAACTATTCGTTTGGCGGGGATATTTACAATGCCAACAAGCTGGAGTTCACCTCCGGGTACACAGGCAATGCAAACCTGCTGGACATGATGAACGACAGGTGGAGAGTGATAGACGCAAGCGGCAACATATTGCAGCGCGTGGTTACCGTAAGCGGTGTGCAGTACGTAGTGGGTGAATCGAAAGAAACACTGGCCGCGGCCAATGCACACAACCCGAAGCTTTGGTTCCCGAGCACTGCGAGCAACTCGTTCACGCTGCACTCATGGGCGGTGGAAGACGGATCGTTTGTAAGGATCAACAACGTGACCATAGGGTACAGCCTGCCGGCGGAACTGATCAGGAAAATAAAGCTGGAAAGAGTGCGCTTCTATTTTACGGCAAGCAACCTCGCAGTGTTCTCCAACTATTCAGGATATGATCCTGAAGTGAATGCAAGAAGGGGCAACCTGACCACGCAGGGCGTGGATTATTCAGCGTACCCGCGTTCACGTACTTTCCTGTTTGGCGTAAACCTTTCATTATAAAAAATTCAAAAGCTTCATACAATGAAACAAAGTTTATATAAATGGATGGTATGCGTTGCACTGGTGGCCTTTGCGTTCACCTCGTGTAAGAAATACCTCGAGGTGGAACCGCTTTCATCTTTCGGTCCCGACTATGTGTTCGATAACGTAGTGAATGCACGCACGGCTGTGATAGGCGCTTATGCACCGCTGACCGGCGACGCCAGCTATGGCATACGCATCAGCATGTACTATCCTTATGATGAGGACAACATGATGGGACAGGGCGGAACGCCTTACCCCGACAACGAGCGCCGTGATATAGCGCACTATACCGCTAACCCGAGCAATACGCAACTGGCCGGCCCCTTCAACCAATTGTGGTCGGGCATTGAAAGAGCTAACATCTGCATTGCCAACATTCCGCAGATGGACCAGTATACGAACGGAACGGAAGCTGATAAAAAAGAGTTGAAAAGACTGCATGGTGAAGTGCTGGTACTCCGCGCTAATTATTATCTCGAGCTGATCCGCAACTGGGGTGACCTGCCCGCACAGTTCAAGCCTTCTTCTACAGAAGCCAACCTGTTCAAGCCAAAAACAGACCGCGATAGCATTTACAATGTATTGCTGGAAGACCTCGCTCTTGCAGCCACGCTGCTGCCCTGGAGAACAGAAGTGACTGCCGATGAGCGCATCACACAAGGCGCCGCGCGTGCACTCAGGGCCCGCATTGCTTTGTACCGCGCAGGTTATTCGCTCAGGAGAAGCAAGGTGATGGAAAGAGGTTCCAATCCTAAAACATACTACCAGATAGCGCGTGATGAATGCGACATCATTATGAAGCGTCCCGACCAGCACAAGCTGAATGCCAGCTACCAGGCAGTGTTCAAAGATTACATCTGCGCACACAGGCTGGAACCGAATGGAGAGGTGATATGGGAAGTGGCCATGAGCGGCGGCACCAGTGCGCTGGGCGACAGCAAGCTGGGATATTATAACGGCCCGCGCTGGAACAACCTGGGCAACTCGGCCCTTACTGTGTTGCCAAACTATTTTTACATGTTCGACTCCACCGATACACGCCGCGACGTGATGGTGGCTCCATACAACATCAACCAAAACGGCACCTTTGCAGGCCGTACGCTGCAAACGCTGGTTGACGGCAAATTCAGGAGGGACTGGATCATCAATCCCGTAGCGCTTTCGTCCAACGCGCAATATTTTGGGGTGAACTGGCCAATGATCCGTTACTCAGATGTGCTGCTGATGTTTGCAGAAGCGGAGAATGAGATCAACAATGGTCCTACCGCCGCTGCTAAAACGGCCTTTGAAGAAGTGCGCCTGAGGGCTTATGGCGGAAATGCATCGCTGATAGGAACAACTCCTGCCACTTACCAAACTTTCTTCGATGCCATTGTAAAAGAAAGGGCGCTGGAGTTTGGCAGCGAAGGCATACGCAAATACGACCTCATTCGCTGGAACCTGCTGGAGGCAAAGTTGAATGAAACGAAGGCTACATTGGCTGCCATGGCTGCCCGCACTACCGCTCCGTGGAATGGATATCCTGCTACCATGTATTTCCAGACGAACCAGACTTTCCTCAAATGGGCAGGATCGTTCTATAAGCCAACGGTAACGCCCGCGCCTTCAGGTTATACCAGCGCGGCATGGCTGGGCAGCGGCATTACGTCTACCATCCTTACTTACTATGCCATCGGCTTCAAGACCGGAAAGAGCGAATTGCTGCCCATACCACAGGCATCAATAGACGCTAACCCGAGGTTAACGCAGGATTACGGATATTAAAATTTTGGAATTGGTGAATTGGGGAATTTTGAAATTGAATTTCCCAATTCACCATTTCCCAATAACGCTTATGAAGACTTTCCTGTTAATAATCAGCCTTTCTGCTTTCATACGCACTTGTTCACAGGTACCTATCGCTTTTCCCGGTGCTGAAGGTTTCGGCAAATACACTACAGGTGGAAGAGGGGGCAAGGTGATGATGGTTTCCAACCTGGATGATGACGGGCCCGGGAGCCTGAGGGCCGCTGCTCAATTGAAAGAGCCACGGATGATTGTATTCAGCGTGTCGGGTACCATTCATTTAAATTCTCCATTGGTCATTCGCGGCAATGTTACCATTGCGGGGCAAACAGCGCCCGGCGATGGCATTTGCATTGCGGACTATCCCGTTTCACTGGGAGGCGATAACATCATTATACGGTATATGCGCTTCCGCATGGGCGACCGCTACCAGAACAAGGGAATGGTGGACGGCGCCGGCGGCGATGACGCATTTGGCGGCGTGAGAAAGAACCGCATCATCATAGATCACTGCAGCATGAGCTGGAGCACTGATGAAGTGTGCAGCGTGTATGCGGGCGATAGCATTACGCTGCAATGGAACATCATAGCAGAACCATTGAACTATTCATACCATTTTGAAAAGGGTGATAAAGATTTTGAGCGGCACGGCTTCGGAGGCATCTGGGGCGGATTGCATGCATCATTTCATCATAACCTCTTTGCCCACTGCAACAGCAGGACCCCGCGCTTCGACGGCATACGCAATGCGCCTACGGAGAATTGCGACTTCAGGAACAACGTCATTTATAACTGGGGCGGCAATAATGCTTATGCGGGAGAAGGGGGATCGTACAACATAGTGAACAACTATTACAAGTGGGGGCCGGCTACCGGCAAAAATGTAAAGAACAGGGTGTTCAATCCATTCAAGCGTGCCGACATTCCCTTTGGCAAGTTCTATGTGAACGGGAATTATGTTGACGGCGAACCTGAAGTAACCGCTGACAACTGGAAGGGCGTTCACCTGAGCGACGGCACTGATGAAGATAAAGCCGCCGCCAGGCTGGAAAAGCCATTCCCCGGCATGGACGTTACCCTGAACAATGCCGCCGATGCATACAATTTTGTACTGGCGAATGCGGGCGCCAGTTCGTTTCGCGATACGCTGGACAAGCGCATTGTTGAAGACGTGCGGAACCGTACGGGCAGGCTGATAGACGTGCAGGGAGGATACCCGCATGGAACGCCTTATGAGGTATCAAAAAGCGCATGGCCTGCGTTGAAGTCATTGCCAGCCCCTGCGGATACAGACAAGGACGGCATGCCTGATGCGTGGGAGCGGAGCAACGGTCTGAACCCGGCAGATCCTTCGGATGCCAATGGATATAAACTGAGCAAACAGTACACTAACATCGAAAGCTACATCAATGGCCTGGTCAAATAGAGCATATATGATCCCGCTTCTGTTGCTGATGGCGTTTATGCCCGCAGATAAAAAGAAGATCAAGGTGTGGCTCATTGGCGATTCCACCATGTCCATTAAAGAAGTAAAGGCTTATCCCGAGACAGGGTGGGGAATGCCATTCGCATATTTCTTCGATTCAACTGTGGTGGTAGATAACCGTGCAAGGAATGGCCGCAGCACGAGGACGTTCATTACCGAAAAATTGTGGCAGGGGGTGATTGACAATGTGCAGGAAGGAGATTATGTCTTCATACAGTTTGGGCACAATGATGAGGTAAAAGAAAAAGCCAGCTACACCACGCCGGATGAGTTCACTGCAAACCTTACCAAGTATGTTACAGAGACGCGTGGCAAAAAAGGCATTCCCATTCTCCTTACACCCGTTGCCCGCCGCAAGTTCGACTCCACAGGAAACATAGCAGGAACGCACGATGAATATTCACAACTCGTACGCGTGCTGGCAGAAAAGTTGAACGTGCCGTTGATAGACCTTGATAAAAAGGGCCAGGAGCTGATGCAGCAATTTGGTGTGGAAGGCTCAAAGCTGTTATTCGTGCAACTGCAGCCCGGCGAACATCCCAACTATCCGCAGGGCAAGATAGACAATACACACTTCAGTGAATTGGGCGCAAGAAAAGTAGCGCAGATAGTGTTGTCGGAAATAAGGGCCTTACATTTGGAGCTTGCAGAACGGATAGTGAAACGTTAAGCATGAAAATATTACTTGCACTTATTGCATTCATTCATACTGCTGCTGTTGCACAACGTACTATTGTTGTGGCAAAGGATGGCAGCGGCAACTTCCTTACGGTACAGGAAGCGTTCAACAGCATCCCGCTGAATAATAAGAAGCCTGTCATTATTTTGGTAAAGACGGGCGTATATAAAGAGAAGCTTCATCTGGACTCTTCAAAGAATTTTATTACGCTGAAAGGCGAAGACAAGTTCACTACTATTCTCACCTACGATGACCATACAGGCAAGCTGTCTCCATCTGGCGATACCATCAATACCAGGACTTCGTGGAGCTTCATCATCAGGGCAGATAATTTCTCTGCCACTGATATCACGTTTGAAAACAGTGCGGGATTTACCGCCGGCCAGGCAGTGGCGGTGCTGGTAATGGGCGATAAAGCGAGCTTTACTAATTGCAGGCTTATTGGCGACCAGGACGTGCTGTTTACTGCCGGTGACCAGAGCCGACAGTTTTACAACAATTGCTACATAGAAGGGACCACCGATTTTATTTTCGGCGCATCCTCAGCATGGTTTGAACGCTGTCATATTCACAGCAAGAAAAACTCCTTCATCACCGCTGCCTCCACGCCGCAGGGCCACGCTTACGGTTATGTGTTCAATGAATGCGTATTTACTGCCGATACTGCTGTAACAAAGGTTTTCCTCGGCAGGCCATGGCGGCCGTACGCCAGCGTAACTTATATTCGTTGCTACCTTGACAGGCACATCCTGCCGCAGGGATGGGACAACTGGAGGAACGCGGCGAATGAAAAGACCGCGCGCTATGCTGAGTATAAAAATTTTGGCCCCGCAGCTGCCATTACCAATCGCGTTGCATGGTCGAAGCAACTTACCGATGCCGAAGCAAAAAAATGTACTATTGTAACAGTGTTGCGTGGATGGCGGCCCTCATTTGCACAGCTCAAGTGACTATTGACTTAATGACTAATGACCTAATGACCTAATGACTATGGCAAACAATCAGGCTCCCATAAACGTTGCACTTTGTTCTTTCGGCATGTCGGGCTGGGTATTTCATGCGCCCTTCATCAGCATGCATCCGGGATTTAAGCTGTATGCCGTGTGGGAAAGGAGCAAAGATCTTGCCGCGCAAAAGTATCCCGGCATCATCACCTATCGCACACTGGAGGAAATGCTGGCGGATGATAACGTGGAGCTGGTGATAGTGAATACACCTAACTATACCCATTATGAGTATGCGAAAAAGGCGTTGCAGGCAGGCAAGCACATCGTGGTGGAAAAGCCTTTTACCGCCACCGTGGAGCAGGGGCGTGAACTGATAGCGCTGGCTGCTGAAAAGAAGTTGAAAATATCTGTCTACCAAAACCGCCGCTACGACAGCGACTACCGCACCGTGAAAAAGATACTGGAAGAAGGGTGGATAGGACCAATGGTGGATGCGGAAATTCATTACGACCGGTATAATACCGAGCTTAGTCCAAAGGTGCATAAGGAAACGCCGGGTCCCGGCACGGGCGCCCTCTACGATCTCGGTTCGCATTTGATAGACCAGGCATTGCAGTTGTTCGGTAAGCCGCAGGCGGTGTTTGCCGACATTGTGGCGATGCGGCCCATCTCCAAAGTGCCCGATTACTTTGAATTACTAATGTATTATCCGCATCACCGTGTAAGATTGAAATCCAGCTACCAGGTGCGCGAAGCATTGCCGGGTTATGTATTTCATGGAGCGAAAGGTTCTTTCATCAAAGCCAAGACCGATGTGCAGGAGGCCATGCTGCAGGCGGGCAAAACGCCGGGCGGGGCAGACTGGGGAACGGAACCGGAAGCCGAAAGAGGATTATTGCATACCGAGAAAGACGGAAAGCTGATAAAAGAACACATACCATCGCTGCAGGGAAACTATGGCGACTATTACGAAGGCATTTACCAGGCGTTGCGCAACGGTCAACCCATGCCCGTGAGTGCGGAAGATGGATTGGCCGTGGTAGAAATTATTGAAGCAGCCTATAAAAGCAATGAATTAAAGAAGATAATCGACTTATGAGATCCATCCTTTTGTTGATGATGCTGGCGCTTGCATGCATTTGCCGTGCGCAAACTTCTAAAGTATGGGCGCCCGATACAGGCAATGGCTTATACAAAAACCCTATCATTAATGCCGACTATTCCGATCCCGATGCAATACGCGTAGGCGATGACTATTACATGACGGCATCCAGCTTCAATGCGGTGCCCGGACTGCCGTTGCTGCATTCAAAAGACCTTGTAAACTGGAAATTGGTTGGTCATGCACTCAAGCGTCAGCCACCTTATGAACATTTTTCAAAATTGCAGCATGGCAATGGCGTGTGGGCGCCTGCCATCCGTTATCACAATAATGAATTCTACATTTATTATCCTGATCCTGATTTCGGCATTTACCTCACCAAAGCAAAAGACATTAAAGGCCCGTGGAGTGAACCGTTGCTGGTGCAGGGAGGAAAAGGATTGATAGATCCGTGTCCATTCTGGGATGATGACGGAAAGGTTTATCTCGCGCATGCGTTTGCGGGCAGCCGTGCAGGCATTAAAAGCATACTTGTCATAAAGCAACTGGATGAAACGGGCATGCGCGTGACAGATGACGGCGTGTTTGTGTACGATGGTCACGGCATTGACCCTACCATAGAAGGCCCCAAGCTGTATAAGCGCAATGGCTACTATTACATCTTTGCGCCGGCGGGTGGCGTATCCACGGGCTGGCAGTTGGTGCTTCGCTCAAAAAATATTTATGGCCCGTATGAACGGAAGGTGGTGATGGACCAGGGCAGCACGCCCGTGAATGGCCCGCACCAGGGAGCATGGGTGAACACGCCTTCGGGTGAGGATTGGTTCATTCATTTCCAGGATAAGAACGCTTATGGCAGGGTAGTGCATTTGCAGCCGATGCAATGGAAGAACGACTGGCCGGTGATAGGTTCGGATAAAGACAGCGATGGCAAAGGCGAGCCCGTGCTCATTCACCGCAAGCCCGCTGTTGGCAGAACATATCCCGCGGTGACGCCGCCTGATTCAGACGAGTTCAATGATAATCTTTCCAGCACATTGGGATCCTAAGCTTAGAATTCCACGTGGACAAGTTGTCGCG
>JADMIO010987887.1_pt1 | contig 76176 bp, 69 predicted proteins | sample 8958161 | NCBI WGS metagenome assembly JADMIO01 (sample SAMN16585339, study PRJNA669376) | soil metagenome | isolation source: Crop rotation soil | place: USA: Cullars Rotation, Alabama | collected 2011
AAGGCGTTGGCGAAATACGCTCAAATTACCGACCCGGTTTTTCCACACCGCTTAAGGCACACAACGGCCTGTCATCTCTTAGCAAAGGGAATGGATATCCGAATACTGCAGGAGCTACTTGGTCACGCGTCGATCACTACTACGCAGCGATACACCCGCGTCGCTCCAGAACTTTTAAAGATGAAGGTGGAAGCATTCCACCCACATTTTTGAGAATACAATGATCATCGATATTAGCAGGTTCTTGGAAGCTTGTGATTAGGTCGCGACTGTCGTGGATTGTTCGCAGTGAACAACCATAGCGATTGGAGATCTTTGCGCGCAACCCGCCTGGATCTATCGCGTGCTTTTTCAAGTCGTTCGAAGAGAATCTCGTGATGTTCTCGGCGATCTAAGTCGGCCAGGGCTTTGACGTTCTGATAACAAATGCAAGGTTCATGTGGTTCAACGGCTAAAAGCGAAAACGCAAGTGAGATAGGTTTTCCTGTATAGTCTACTTTCCTTGCGTTACCAACCCTGGGCTCTACCACCTCAAGCCGGCCAACATAGCCAGCGACGACGCGCATCCGAAACCCATCCGGTCGAGGTGATGGTAGTCCTTTGATTAGCTTGTTGACGGCCTCGACTAGACGGCAACATCGACGTAAGAACTCGTTGACTTGGCAAACTTGCGCCCTCGGACTTTTGACAAGTTCCTTGACTGCCATGAATCCGTCCGCAAGTGGTTTCACATAAGTGCTGCCATTCCTAATCTTAGAAAACTCTTTATAGAGGCGTTCCACGAATCTCCAAGATTCCCATGACGATACAAGATAAAGCTCTTCCCATTCACGAAATTTAATCGTGTCACCAAAAGCGACCAGGACGAACTTTGGATGTATTCGAAGCCGTTCGTGTTTATCGAATGAATCGAGATCAATAGGAACAAGGCGGATTTTTCGATTGTGGCGAGACATAAAAAAACGCTGCCCTCCTTAAGAGCAACGCCTTGATTTGTCTCAACAGCGCTTAAACTGGCCTATATTTTATTCGATTTTGGAGAGATGATAGCGTTTGATCCGAGCAAATTTCCGACAATCTCGATAAACTCTGCGTTCTTATATGGTTTTGCCAAAAACGCATCGGCGCCGGCCTTCAATAAGATTCTCTTCGCCTTTTCAACTTTATAAGCCGTCAGCGACAATATCTTTGTGTCGCGCAGTCCTTTACATTGACGGATAATCCTGCAAATTCGAGCCCCATGGATTCCGGGCAAGAGCAAATCCAAAATCACAAGCATCGGCTTCAACTCCCGTGCCATAAATCCCGCTTCAAATCCATTTGTGGCTTCGAATATCTCGCAGTCGTCAAAATGATTTTTAATCATACGGACCAAAAGTCGTCTTTGAGCAGTTTCATCCTCAACGATGAGAATTCTCTTCGTCGTTCTGTCGCTTAGTGTTTTGGGGATGGGATATTTATACTTATGCAGGAATGCAACCAAATCAGCTTCATTAATTCGGTTATGTCCGCCGGGGGTTTTTCGGGCTTCAAGAAGACCCTTGCTGATCCAGTGATATACAGTTGTAAAGTGCACATCGCAAATCTTCGCGACTTCAGTCGAGCTATAAGACCTAATTTTTGTTTCAGATTCGTTCATGGGTTTTGAATCAAGCTTAACCACTTTCCTCAATTTTTCGATGGCGATTATCACTTCTCATCGTAAAGCCAAAAACTAAACCGCCTCTTATATTTTGCATCTTAATGCTACTTATAGTCTGTAGATATATAGTCATTGCTCATTGAAAATATATGAGTGTCAAACAAACATTCAAAAGAATGTATTGCCTTCGGGAAAAGGGTTCGCAAATTGCGAGTCCGCCGCGGGTATTCTCAGGAATCTTTCGCCGAAGCAGCGGAAGTCCATCGCACGTACATTGGCGGCATCGAAAGAGGAGAACGCAATCCCACTCTTACAATGATTTGTCGAATCGCCGTTGCTCTTAAGCTTAGTCCCTCTGAACTTTTGAACTCGTAGTACCTAAGCTGCAAAACAAAAAAAAGCGGCAGTTATCCCAGATCGAATGCCTGAAATAACCGCCGCCCTTTCGTTGTGGCGCGTGTCAATATCGACGATCAATCCTCGCACTATCAGATGCGATGGCCAAGTATTGGCCAGTTGCTAACCCATTGAATGGGCTACGGGATGATTAGGAATCACGCAGCTTTAATGTCTTCTATTGACACCTCTCACTCAAAAAAAAATTTAACTTATGAGAGATTATCTCATAAATTTACCATCTCTCTCTCATACACCTAGTGATTTAGTTCTATAAAATGGGGGCGGACGGCCAATCCCAAGCTCTGATAGTAACCCGAGATGACCGCCGCCCTTGGCCTGCTTTCGCAAGCCAAAACGTGATCAATTCCCGCACTATCAGATGCGTTTGGTTCAATTTCCGAACCAACTACTAGCCCAATAAATTTGGGCTACGGAATTTCCAAAAAAATTGCCCTGCTTTGATCTATCTCACTTCGTTTTCTTTAATTGAAGACTCCACAGAGTGATCTTTTTCAATTTGAATTGTGGTGTGTTTAATTCCAAAAGAATCTCGAAGGAGTTCATTAATCCTGTCTAGGACTTCATAGCCATGTACACCAGATGAAACGGTGACGTGTCCGCTCAGAGCGTCAAACCCGGACGTAATCGTCCATACGTGCAGATCATGGACATTGGCGACACCTTTCACATTTCCAATCGCTTCTTGGATTTCGGAAACATTCAGGTGCGGTGGCGTCGCTTCCAATAAAACCAATAGCGATTCCTTAACAAGCCCCCATGAGCTGTAAAGGATTAAAACGCAAATTAAAATCGAAGCCAACGGATCTGCTTGCTTATATCCCGTTGTCGAAATAACAATTGCGGCAATAATCACACCCACAGAACCCCAACAATCGGCCAAGACATGAAGGTAGGCTCCTTTCACATTCAGCGTGTGTTCATGATTGTGTGAAGATTTAAGGATCCAGGCTGATCCTAAGTTGGCGAGAAGACCCGCGACCGCTACCCAAAACATTGGGCCTGTAAACAGATCTGGTGGATTGTGAAAACGATGATACGCCTCGTGCGCTATTACCCCAACAGTAACCCACAGCGTAAGCCCATTTGCCAAAGCCGCCAATATCTCTGTTCGACGATAACCAAACGTCCTTTTAGGTGTAGGCGGTTTTTCACTCAGCCATAGAACGAGGAGACTCAATGATAACGCTCCGGCGTCAGTGAACATGTGGCCAGCATCCGCAAGTAAGGCCAAGCTACCCGACCAGAACCCAACGATAATTTCAGCGAATAGAAAGATAATCGTGATCGCCAAAGCAATCAGTAATCGTTTTTTGCTTTCAAACTTTTTCGTCATATTTAAAACGGCGCCGTAGACGGATATTCCGGCGGGGGATTTCCTTGCTCTTCTTTGGACTGTTGCTCATGCTTAGAATTCTTTGACGGAGAGAAACTCGCGCATCCGCCCAAAAAGATGATCGTGACAATCACCAAAAGAATATTTTCTACTCTCATACGTGCTCCAAGTTAAAGAATTTCCTTCTTCTAAAGCGCCGCTTCTCCCCGTTCGCCGGTACGTAACGAAAGGGCGTCAACGGCCTCGATCACAAATACCTTTCCGTCACCTTTGTTTCCGGTATGAGTGTGTTTGTAAATCACGTCGAGTACTTTTTTGACCAATTTATTCTGCACCACGATTTCCAACTTAGTTCGCTCCGCAGATTCCAACAGGGAATCTCCTCCTTCTTTTCCTCGAACGCGCCCATGCCCGATAACAGTGGAAACCGTGCATCCTGGCAGCCCTTCGATTTCATGAAAGGCAATCAAAACTTGGTTCAACGCTGAAGGCTGAATGATGGCCTTAATCTCTTTCATATAAAAACCTCCCTATCTCTCTAAATTTCAACATCCTTCTGCTTTTCATGCGACGCCACCCATTTGTAGAGGGCGGGAAGAACAATCAACGTGAGCATCGTCGCGGTGACGAGACCACCAATGACAACTGTTGCGAGCGGCCTTTGTACTTCGGCTCCAATACCTGTATTAAGCGCCATCGGAATAAATCCGAGGCTCGCGACAAGTGCGGTCATAGCTACAGGCCGGAGACGAACCAAAGCGCCTTCTCTCGCTGCGTCTTCGGCGCTCAGGCCCCTGGTACGTAATTGATTAAAGAACGTGATGAGAACCATCCCGTTTAATATTGCTATGCCCATTAGTGCGATGAATCCAACCGAGGCCGACACGCTTAAGGGAATGCCTCTAAGTGCCAATGAGATAATGCCGCCTGTCATAGCCAGGGGAATTGTTATGTAAACCAGAAGCGCCTGACGGAAGGTTCCGAATGTCCGCCAAAGAATGATCAGTATTCCTAAAAGGACCGCCGGAACAATAATGGCTAGACGGGCTCGGGCACGTTCTAGATTCTTAAATTGCCCGCCCCAGGTAATCCGGTAGCCTTCGGGAAGTTTGACGTTCTTTTCTATTTCGCTACGCGCCTCTTGAACATAGGAGGCGATGTCGCGGCCGGCCAGAAACACCGCGACCGCCGCGTAACGCTGGCCATAGTCATGCGCAATAGTAGTGACCTCTTCCTTATCCTGGAATTGGACGACCTTGTTCAGTGGAATGGTGCCGCCATCCATCCCCACAGGGAGGGACTTGATAGTTTCGATGTTTTCGCGGTGGCTTTCTTCAACTCTAAGAATAATGGGGAACCGCCATTGTTGCTCGAAGTAGCTACCCACTTCTTTGCCCGCCATAGCCGCTTCAAGCAGTTTATTCACATTGTGAATGTCGAGTCCGTAGCGAGCAATAGCGGAATAATTAGGCCTCGCGCTTAGGACCGGACTTTTTCGAAGAGCGGTTAAGGCGTCCATCTCCGCCTCATCAGTCCCTTTTATTTTCTCCAGAACGGAAATTGATTTTCCAAGAAGATCGATTAAGACCGGCAACTCGGGACCGTAGACTTTTAACGTTACGTCCGCTCGGCTGCCTTCCATAATCTCCATGAACCGCATTTCGATGGGTTGGTTCTCATTTACCTCTTGGTCCGGAATTTCGTTCTCAAGCGCTTCTTTGATCGCAACGTAAAGCTCGGATTTGGTCCTTCTGCGGCCGTTAACCTCCGGCCACTTAGAGTGGTCCTTATTTAAGATTAGAAAGGTATCAGCTAAGTGAACGCCCATCGGATCTGTCGCAGATTCAGGTGTTCCAATCCGAGAGAACACATGCTCGACTTCTTTGAATTGAGAGATCACTCGATCGCTCTTCTTTTGCAATTCAAGAGATGCATCTACGCCGATGTCCGATGCTCGCGTGAGATTAACGACCAAATCACCTTCATCCAAAGGTGGCATGAAATCAGCCCCGAGCTGCCGGTAAATAAAGAATGATGCGACGAGTAAAACTCCCGTCGGAATCAAGATCAGATAAGGACGCCGAAGGCTTAAGTCCAGAGCAGGTTTGTAAAGGTTACGAAGCACAACGAAGACGCGCGTCTCTCCGTTACCGCCGCCTTTATGGGTCCTTAAGAAAAGATAGGCCATAACCGGCATAAGGAAAACTGCCACCAAAAGTGAAGCTCCCAATGCCATGAGCACCGTTACAGCCATCGGATGGTAAAGCTTGCCCTCCGTGCCTTCGAGAGAAAGAATCGGCACATAGACCAACATAATGATGAAGAGTCCAAGCATGACCGGCTTGATGACTTCGGAAGCAGCCTCCAACACCAAACCCATTCGTTTTTCCGCGCTTAACTCTGCTTTTTCTTCCTCGAAGCGCCGCAAGGTATTTTCAATCACGACGACGGCGCCGTCCACAAGCAATCCGAAGTCGATAGCGCCCAAACTCATGAGACTCGCTGAAACATGAAACCACTTCATTCCGATAGCCCCAAAAAGCATGGAAAGCGGAATCGCCAAACACACAAACAAGGCAGCGCGGAAATTTCCAAGGATAAGAAGGAGGATCACCACAACGAGGGCGGCGCCCTCTGCGAGACTCTTCGTGACGGTCTTAAGCGTGGCGTTCACGAGATAACTTCGGGTATAAAGAATTTTGATCTCGACATCGGCGGGTAACGGAACTTCTCGGAGCGCGCGCTCCGCATCAATAGCCACCTGGCGCGAGTTAGCGCCGGAAAGCATAAGAACAGTTCCAAGCACGGTTTGCTCGCCGTTGTATGTAGCGCCACCCATTCTTTGAGAATAGTCGTCTCGAACATCAGCAACTTCGGAAAGTGAGACTGTTTTCCCTCGCACATCCAGCTTAACCGGAATGCTGCGGATCTCGTCCAAGCTTTGCAAGCGGCCGGAGGTTCTCACAATCACCTGCTTACCCTTCGGTTGGATATAACCGCCGCCGGCGTTCTCTCCTAGACCCTCAAGCCGGTCCATCACCTGCTCAATACCTAGACCGTAGCGTTCCAACTTTTCTGGATGGAGTTCAATGTGAATTTCTTTTTTATAGCCACCAGTCGAATCGACTTCAGCGACGTTTTTAATCGACCGTTTAAGGTAAGTAGCGATTGAAAAATCCTGCAACGTGCGAAGATACAGTAGCCGTTCCGTTTCCGGTTTCGCCGCTAATGGCGTGCCCGGTTTTGCTAGTACCGTGTACATCACAACTTCACCCAATCCTGTGCTAATCGGTGCAAGCATAGGTGAAGCTCCCTGCGGCAACTCACTTCTAGCCCCTTGAAGTCTCTCTGATACTTGCTGACGCGCCCAATAGATATCGGTTCCGTCTTCAAAGTTGATGACGACCTGCGAAAGCCCATATTTCGAAAGAGAGCGAACCTCTTTGACGTGAGCAATGCCGCTCATTTCGGTTTCAATGGGAAATGAAACCGTTTTTTCGATTTGTTCCGGGTCCAAAGCGCCTGTTTTCGTATTCACCATTACCTGCACCGGAGTGATATCCGGCACTGCATCGACGGGAATTGTAGAAACTGAATACAACCCGAAAGCCGAGGCAATAGCGAAAAACAAAATGACAGTAACTCTATTCTTAAGTGTCCATTCCAAAATTCGTGTCATTGCGGATCTCCCTTAAAATGATTTGAGCTGGACTAAGGGGTCCGGCTCGCCTGTCAAAGCCAATAGTTCAGCGACCTTGGTTACGAAGTTCTTTTGAGCGTCGAGGACATTGCTAAATGTTTCAGATGCGGAGCTGTCTAATTCGAGGAAGGTCAAGAGGTCGAGCTGACCTTTTCGGAATCCTTGCTCCGCCTCCTGAAGCTGTACTTCTAAATCGGAAAGAAGCGCTTGCGGATATTTCTGAACGATCCGGCGCGCCGCCTCATACTCAACCAAGGTTCTGGCCATTTCAGCCCTCAATTTTTGTGCCTCAAAACCTAGAAGTTGTTCTTCCGCAATTCGCTTTTGTTCGGCGCTTCTAGCCCCATAGCGATTTCGGTTCCATGAAGGAAAGGCAAGACCCAGACCCAAACCGTAATTTGTTTCAGTAACGTCGGTTTTACTTTTCTCGTACGAGGCGAGTAGGGACGGATCCGGTAACCGTTCTTTTCTAGCCAGCGATTTTTCCAGCTCTGCTCCCTTCACAGTGAATCTTTGAAGGCGAAGGTCGGTATTATTTTCCAATGCTTTGGCCATCCATTCTTTTTCATTAAGAGTTTTTGTTCCCGTGAACCAGGGCGCATCAATTTCTGGATAGGTCCCGGAATTCGGAGGCACATAAACCTTCAATTTTTCGAATGAGGCCGCAAATCCTGCTTGGCTTTGAATCGTGTTAACAACAAGATCGGTTAGGTGGTTCTGAACAATGCGGCTTTCGGCTTTACGCTGGGGGGTTGGAAATACCCGGCCTGTCAAATAGGCATGGATTAGTTCAAAACGCTTCTGACGTTTCCCAGCAAACTCCGCTTTCTGACGGTTGGTTGCATATTCATAGGCAAGTTGAGCAACATTGAGTGTTACCTCCGCTTGAGAGGCAGCGCGCCGAACACGCCAAGATTCCGATTCCAAATCAAATAGATCTCCGCGCAATCCCAATTTTCCTGAGAGAGGAAGTGGCTGGGATAAACCCAACTCATAGCGTGGACCACTTTGATCTCCATCTTTTTTTTGTCCGAGCAAGAAATCAACAGAACCTCCCGGCCACGTCCGCGATTGAGTTGCAGACAAGCGCTGTTCCTCGATACGAGCATCTTGGGAGTTAAGAATCTGCGTGCTTTTAATTGCGATCTCCACCAGTTGATGCAAGGTGTATTTGTCACCGATGGACGGCTCTTGTTGTGCCAGAGCTTGATTAGTAAATGCAAAAGTATGGATGGAGAGAACGAGTCCCCAAAACCAAAGGTAATTTTTAAAACGGGACATGTGGCCTCCTTCGAAAAATCGATCGCCGTCTATACAACGGCGAAACAAAGCTATGTTGAAATTGGTCATAAACAGCGACTGATGATCGTTTCACGAGTTCTTGTTAAAAAGATGCTGATTGTTGAGTGACTAACTCAACAAAAGACAGAACAATGGATTGAATGTTGACGAACTACGTGGGACTACAGGTAAGACTAGGCGAGAACTTTAGGCGGGTGAAAAACGGAAGAAACAATTGCGAGGGAAATAATGGCTGGTTCTTCAGATGAAAAATAATGCGTTACTGATGCGATAGGGAGAAGCATCGTCTTAGGAACGATCATATGACTACCGCAAGCCGACACGTGCATGCTGCATGCTTGTTCGCATCGGGGCTGATGGCAATCCGCAGATGCCATATCTTGATACCCGTCAATGAGAACGAGACCAACAATCAAGATGAAAAATATCTTTAGGAAATTACGCTTCATTTTGGATGAGTCTACTGTCAGTTTCCTTTTTTGTCAAATTAAGCTTCAAAAACCTACCGCTCAATTTTCGTAGCAAACCGAGCTTTCTTACCATGCTTCTCTAGACCCGGAATTTTTATTTCAATAGATATAGGCCAACAATTGCAAAACTAATCCCCAATATATTTTTAAGTGTGACTGGCTCATGAAATATGAAAATCCCAATTAGCGCCATAAGGGCAGCCCCTCCCGCTAACACGATCGGCACCGCGGATAAGGGCCCGCCTTTTTGGAAGAGCTGAAAGAAGAAAATCGTCCCTACTCCAACACAAAGTCCTGTTAACATTGAATAAAAAACACCGTGCCAATCGGCATTTTGGTTCCATTTTCCAAAAAAACGCAGATACATTAGATATACGCAGATTGTCATCGCCGCTGTCATCTCAACCAAGAAACCGCCAAGTCCATCTCCAATATGAGGAGACGCCAACTTTGTGAAAATCTGATGAAGTCCGTATAAGATTGCTGCCCCAATTGCATAAATAAACCATAGTTCCATTATTTTTCTCCTCTGTTATTTCTCTCTCAAATTGTGGCGACGGCCAGACCCAAGCTCTGATAGTAACCCGAGTTGGCCGCCGCCTTTAGGGTCACTTGCGCGAGCCCCAAATTTTTAATGCCTGATCAAATCACCAACAAATTTCTCTCAAAAACGTATTTCTATTTGGACAGATACAATCTGTCTCATTGGAGGTGATTGAAATGGATCACGAAACGATGACTCAAATGAGTACCGAGATGCGACAATGCATTCAGAATTGCCTTGATTGCTTTCGGATCTGCGAAGAAACTCTCGCACACTGCCTTTCGATGGGCGGGAAGCATGCCGATTCTCAGCACATTGCGTTGCTACAAGACTGTGCTGCGATCTGTCAGACAAGCGCAAGTTTTCTTGTACGCGGTTCCGAAAGACATGGTCAGACATGCGCCGTTTGTGCGAAGGTCTGTCAAGAATGTGCGGAAAGCTGCGAGAAAATGCCTGGGAGCGATAGCTTGATGCAACAATGCGCTGATATCTGCCGGCGTTGTGCACAGTCCTGTCAATCGATGGCCCGAATGTAGTGTTTAAAAAAATAGCCATCCCCTGGCTGTCTCTTCTAGGGGGAACGACCTTATAAAGAGGACGAACCAAGGGAATGGCAAATTTATGGATAAGCATTTATCTATACCTCAACAAGGCCCGCGAACAATCTTCTGAAGTACAGTGTGGTTTTCACCAAACTTTCCCATAGCCTCGGCATGCTTACGCAAATCTTCAAACGCGAAATAACCAAGCGAAATATCTTTTAAATGCTCTCTAAAGGAGGGACGATTTAGCTGAGCCAACACCTCTTTCTCACGTTGGCGAGGCGCAGTAAGAAAGAAGCACCCGCTCTTTTCTTGCATCGATTTGGCTAAATCTTCCATGCGCAGTAGACCAGAGTAGATCGAAGTGCTTTTTTCCACTTCGAAAGCGCCGATAATTTTTCCGGTCGCTTGCTCTAACCAAATCACATCGATCAAACGCACAGTTTCCAGAACTTCCTGTGGCCATCGTTCTGATGGAAGGTCCGGTATTGTCATTAATGCGAAAGACTCGCCATTACATGAACAATGCCGATCGTTTCGGGCCACATGAACGTCATATTTAAGTGCGCGTCCCAACTTGATCAACAAATATTGGATTTGAGTGTGCTCTGACTCTTCTTTTTGTTCGGCAAGAATTTCTTTATGACGACGAGAGGCGATTTTCTCTGATTTTTCTTTATGTTTTTTAAAAACGGATTCGGAATTTCCGTCAATGATGATACGCCCCGATCCGATCTCAAATAAAAAACCGGCAAACGCTCCCAAGTCCTTCGATAGGTGATCTTTTACTTCCTCGTTGATTTGCATAATCATCTCCCGCATGCCCAAAAAACTCTCCCATGAACCGAGTTTCTTTTTGTCCATAAAAAGTGAGTTGAAGCCGTTCAGCATCGCGGTATTAAATGGAGGGACGATTGTCGGATGAAGGAAATACAGGATATTTGCCACAGCAGGACCTAAGCCTTTAATCTCAGCCGCGGCCAAACGGCTAATTTCTGCCAATACCTGGTCTTCCCGTAACGCTGAAAGGCAGGCTTCCAAACATGCTGCGAATTTCTGTTTGTTAGATTCGTCCTCGTAAATATCTGGAATGCGTAACTTTGGTTTCCAATAAAACGGATGCGCGGCCCCTTCAAAGACTTGTTTCTGCTCGGTGATAGCTGTCAAAACGACCTCAAGTGGGGACCCTTTGAAATCGCAACCGAAGGTTCCGTTTTTTATGCTGTCCACGGTGTCACGGACGCCCCGACGAATAGAACGGAATGCTTTCATGCGTTCGTGACCGCCAACGAACCAGGTGTTATAAACTGATTCCGGATCCGTTTTATATTGATCGATTAATTGAACTAGTTGTCGTTTGTCCATTCATTTCAATCCTTTTGATGCCTCTATTTGAGGTCAGTCGTGTCCACAGCATTGGCCCTTCTGAATCTTTTTAAACTCTCGCCAAATCATCCACACAGCAAAAGCTAGCAGCAATATTCCGCCCATTAATGCCTTCATTGGTTTTCCTCCTATAGCTTTCACCTTTCTTCTTTTTTCTTAAGTACCTGTACGCTGAAGTTCCATTCCGCACTTAGGACATTTGCCCGGTTTGCTTTGCGCCGGCAAATCTTTCATCGGACATTGATAGAGATCTGTAGTTTTCTCTCCTATTTTTGGATTGTTCATGGGTGCAACATCTCCCATGCCCGATGATTGATCGAATGTGAAGTTGAAGAGGTCCGCTTCTGACTGTTTTGGAAATTGGATTTTGACGGTGAAGTAAAGAGGGAATGCTATTCCGGGTGGCAAAGAAGCAACCAAGTATTTCCCATTATTTTCAGATCGCACATCTAATTTCGAGGCAGTCCCGATAGAGCGTCCATTTTGATCAACGGTCTCAACTTCGATCGTCGTCTTTTCTCTAAAGGGCTGGGCCAATATTGGCTTTGTGTAATTATCATAGAAGTACAATCGGAAGTCTCGGGATCCCGCCATGGTGCCTTCCAGGTGATTCCACCGATTGGGTGCCATAAAGAATTGACCGCCGTGTTTCGGCTTGTGATCGGCATGCGCTACTGGTGGTTTTTTCTCTATTTCTACGGTTTTTGAATCTTGCTCACCCTCATGTGCAAAAGCAGGTTGAGAAAAAACAGGGGTGATAAAGACCAAAGCAACCATTAAATTTTTCAATTATGTGTTCCTCCTTCTTTTAATTAGAAACTGATTGAGTAACCTGCGATGAAACGGACATCTTCGTGTGGTGTAGATGGCGACGATAGGGCTTCTGACTGCACGCCCAGATCAATTACAGAGCGAACAGTGATTTGATGACGGAGACCAAGGCCCGCCAATAGAATTGGGTCGTCTCCTTTTTGTTCAGCACTGCGAATTCCCAATTCGGCGACCCCTGTGGTGCCGAAATGCTTGTGGTAACCCAAAGGCTTGCTAAATCCGAGAACGGCACCCGATCTGAAATTTCGTTCTCCATCATCGGGTTTTCCAACAAGCGTTCCGTCCAGATTCAAATGAATCCTGCTGTATTGAAAGATGGTCTTACTCGCGATCGCTCTCAAGCGCGTATCGACACCGCTAGCATCACGCCCTGTTGGAAATGCAACATCCCCTCGAATGCTGAACGCAGGAACATTTCTGTATTCCCGATTGAAGTTATAGAGACCACCTACGCTTGCATTGCCAAAATCAAAACGCGTTTCTTTCGAACCGGGGCGTCCTCCCCATGTCGGATCAAGATCAATGCTTATCTGGGTATTTAGGGCAACGCCATAAAGAAATTCAGCAGCCAAGCCGTAACCCGCTGAACCTTCATGCGGACTTTGGACTGATCCCCCTGTCTCAACCGCTCTTTCGTGATAAGCAACAGCCTCTGCATCGTCGAAACTGAGCGGTCTTCCTTCATCGATGTTATTGTGATCGACGGCGAAAACTTGCCGACTGAACCCGCCAGCGAGCAAGGTAATGAAAATTAAATAGCGCAGAAATTCTTTAGACATTAATTTTCCTCCGCCGCTCGGGCTTTGTCATATGGATTACCTGCTGGTCCTTTCGGTTTCACGTATGTGTCTGGCTTATCTCCATGAAGGCTGGCCCATTCATCAAAGGAGACCGGTTTCGCTCCTTTGAATTCCTCATGGTCATTCACATAAGTGTCGAAGGCCGCGCGATCGGTAAAAGCGCGGGACCATCGGTTGCAGCTGCGATGGCTATCAGTATCTTCGAGGAAAACCACGTTCGGCGTGTCCGTTTTGAGTTCACCTTGTTCGTTGGATATGACGATCAGAGGCTTCATTGGATCTTGCGTCGGAATATGGAGAATGGCGCTTCCTTTGGTTTCAGAGGCCATGTCCCGCGCGCAGAGAGCGCAACGAACGCGCATTGTCCAGCCTTCCGCGCTCACCGTTGAAACTTTCCAGGCGCTATCACCTTCGGGAAGTGGCATGGAGCAATGGTGACACTCGTCCATTGTCATCCAGCCCATTTTGTCCATAAACATAACTTCCTGATTTCCGCCCCTCATCATGCCCATCCCCGGCATTCCATTCATGAATCGATGGTCGTGCATCTCACCCTCTTTCTTGACGTCTCCCGGGTTTTCGTTTTTATGTGCGTCGGCGGAGACAAGCCAAATAGCTCTAATGATCTGCTCCTCTTTTTTATCTTCCGGGATCCAGTCGGATGCCAGAATGTCATTCACCATGTCATGCAACATGTGAAGATTGTCGAAGGCGTTGGCGATGTACGGATATTTTTCCGAGAACCGCGGGCTCGTTTCAGCAAACATTGGCATGAAGATTCGATCTATTCGGTAGAGTTCCACACTATGGTATCGATCGCCTACAACTTCGTAGATCGCCTTTTGCTGAGGTAGGGTTTTCCGGTACATCATGTCGTACATGTCTCCTTGGAGCCAGTGATAACCCCAGAAGAGTCCGTTTACTTTGGGGTACTTCGTTCGGAAGGCACCGCTGTATGGTTGACCGTCCAGGTACGCCATGTTCATCGGAAGAGGTGTCACGGCATAGGGAACTGACTCGAAGTAGAATTTCCACAGAGCTTCGATTTCTTTGTCCTTTTCCTCTTGAGTGAGCTTCGTGCTGGCGAGCACATCCACTGTCTGCGCATGAAGGATGTGTGTCCAATCGAATACCTGTTCTAGAATTCCATACTTCCGGCCGAATGTCGGCGCGATATTGGCTTCATCCGGCATAAGTTTGGGAGGATGGTTAAGCACCCAGTTGATCCGATCAAAGGTTTTCGTATCCAACGTGGCTGCTTTTCCCGTGACCATATCTTCATAAGCCATCGCGTGGCCCACTGCGACAGCATTCAAGTCGTAAGCCAGTGACTTGATGTTGTAGATGTCGAAGTTATATGGGCCCTTCTTATAGAAGATGTGATTTTTCTTTTTGCTTCTCATCCACGCCGGCAAATTATCCAGTGGTGACGGAAGTGTTTGTGACATCGATGGTGAGTTCATGGTCTGACCCACCGTGGGTGAATTGACCTGGGCTGCCACGTTGAGGCTCGTGGCAACCCAGATCGCTACAGATAGAGCGAAATACTTCTTCATAAAGATTCTCCTTTGGGTGGTTATTCTTTGTGCATGTCCTTCATTCCCTCATGGGATTCGTCATGCCCACCTTCATTGTGAGAATGGGAATGCACTGCGGTGGTGTCAGCATGAGCGAGCTGCACCAGTTCTGTTAAACCAATGGGTTTCGCATCGCCCACCACAACCTTATTTTTTTGCACATGAGTGTCGAAGGCGCTCTGGGATCGAAACGCACGGTAACCGGTCTGACAGTATTTATGCTTGACCTTCTGACCCAGGAACACCGTTCCTTCGGGAGCGGACCACTGTCCATCCTTTCGCGCGATCTCAATCGGCTGCCCCTTAGTTTCGGATGGAGCTAGAACCATTAAGTCGCCCTTGTAGTTTTTATCGGCGTCTGCAATTGCGCAGAGAACGCAGCGATACTCAATTCGCTTCTTCCCGTATTTAAGTGCCGTCTCATTATCTTGGGTGGCCGTATTCTGGACGACGTCCAAGCCACAATGCGGACACTCTGCTTCGTGAGCGAACACCATTTTGGCGGGTGATCCCGTCAAGAACAGCATCAATGCGCCACTTGCCAGTTTGTTTATCGATGACTTCTTCATTTAATCCTCCATTTTTTTTAATTGACCTTACTGTTGTTAACTGCGACGAAAAATTAGTCCATTACATGCGCGCCCAAATAACCTGCAATTCCAATCAAAGCGACGCCAACAAAGTTCGCTGCCCAAAACACGCGTAGCTCTGTCGGAGTAAAAGCATCTCTCCGTTTAACCCTCCAGACAGCGAGAAGACCGAAAACCACGAAGCTCACCAAGCCAAACCACTGGTGTGTGACAGCCTTGTTCGCCATCGGAGTTCCGTATTCTTTCCACGGAATCCCAAGCCATCCCACTTCCCCTCTAAAAGGATTTCCAATAAATCCCAGAGCCAACGTTCCCACAGCGGTGATGATCCCCAATAGATGCATCCAATAAGACGTGACTCTCCACTCGGACTTCTTAAAGAAATATCCGGCCGCATCAAGAACAACGCTTGTCATGAGGAATGCAATTGGAAAATGGGCCGACGCCATATGCATTTCAATAATGTCGATTTTTGGCATAGATCCTCCTTGGAGCTTTTTTACCTTCCTACATCTTCATGTTTTGCTGGCGTCCATCATGTTCTTCCGACGATCCTAATTTCGCACGCACAAACAGCATGTAGGAAAGCGGTGTCTTTCCATAGACGTCGTCAAGCGAGCTCGGCAAAAAATGGATGCTTCCAAGTCCGCCGACCCCGATCTGTCCATAACGCAATGTGATGAAGTCGTATATGTATCCGGCACTCAACTTATTGACCTCGTAAATGGTCCCAGCTTGAGGAGTACCTGCCTCAAAGAGTTCGTCTTTCTCGACGTTTTCGACTCGTCCAAAGAACGTGTGTGTTTTATGAAGCGCCAACGTTGATTCGATGAGATATCCATCGAGGGTATGGCCTGGTTTGTTTTTATTTCGTCCCCACGCGAAAGTTGATTGCCAATTGTTCATGGCCCAAGCGCGGTTGTAGCTGGCTGAGGCAGTAACCCGACGTTGATCGACATCAGGCTCGAGTTGTTCAGGACTCTTTATGTCGCCATAACTGGTTTGAAATGCCCAATTTTTATTGGGATTGAGCGAAAGCCGAGCGGAGGAGGAATCAAAACGCGCTTTATCGAAGTCCCAACGATATTGATTCGGCTCCCGTCCAGTGAATTGAGAACCCTCTAATTTTAATCCCTTCCAGGTGTAACCAGCTGTCAAAACTCCGAAGGTGATATGGGTTGAATCCAACCAATGATGCGTGATTGGTGCTTCAGGAATTTCCATTCCTGAGAATCGGTGCATAAAGGTTGCAGGACCTAGAGCAGGTTCGCCGGGATAACCAAGATATCCAAATACCGATCCATCTTTGCCGACCGGAACGCTATATGACGCGGCCAATTCCATAAACAAATCGTGAGGATGTTGGCGATCAATCAACGGATCACGCCCGTTAGCCGTTTCTCCGGTTTGGAGCAGGAGTGGGTATCCATTTTTTCCAACCGTGGCTGGTTCAATCGACAGCATAGAGCGTAATCCGAGTGTTCCGATTCCAACGGGACGCTGAGCCATCAACATAAGCATGTTTGAGCTGATGAATTTATCGTCACCTCGATTACCGCCTTGATGGTCGTATAGTCCGGTGACGAAGCCATGCAACATGAACATCCAGTCATTTTTCATGAAGTGAATACCTTCACTTGGCGTAGAGTCGGGTTGCCAACTTGTACCAGACGCCTCTCGCGTCATTGGATAAGAACCGTACATGCCCATCATTTTCATGCCCATGTCTCCACCCTGCATGCCGTTCATTCCACTGCTTGATTTTTTGTCTTCCATACTTCCGTGGTCCATGTTGGCCGCCCACATTTTTTTCGGTGAGGCCATTGCCATCATGATGGCGACGATCAAAATTTTTTGTTTCATAAAATGCTCCTTGTTGAGAATTTAAAAATAGTCCTAGAAAAAATTTCCATTAAGCCGACCTGGGTACTTGCACATAGACATAGAAGGATCCAAAGATGGGAAGTCTGCCCAGACGCGGTGACCTAATGGTTCTAAAACAGAAAACGGCTATGAATTGTTTTAGATGACTAAGGACGTGAGGACAGAAAGAGCCTTAGAGGCTCTGGAGGAAAGAAGGAGGAGCTCTTGGACTGCGAGGAGATAAGAATAATTGGGACGACGGTAATAGGGGCGGATCGTGATCACGGCGATAAAAAATAGGAGAGGAGGCATCAGCAAGAATTTCCGATAGTTGCAGCGGTAAAAACTCATAGACAATAACTGGCTTTGACAAAATCTGAGGACTCCACAAAACGATGGGATTGTCGCACTGCATGCTGACACAACAAGTGCCATTTCCTTCTGACGAGTCGTGTTTGTGAGAATGCGATTCTGAAGAATGTTTGGGTGGGTGACCTTTGCAACCAGGGTGGGAAGGAGCGCTCGTTCCGTTCGATTCTAGGAATCCCGGCATATGGGGCTTGCCTGTAACGACAGCATATACGAGGCAGTAATTAGATACTACTGCATAAGCTGTCAACGCTATGATCGCTACGTACTTTTTCATAATGCGTTATTCATACTATCAATTTCTTCCATAAACTCGGATTCAAAGTTTAATTTGTCGCAACCGAAGTGCATTTCCAATCACCGATACAGAACTAAAAGTCATCGCTGCCGCCGCAATCATCGGACTCAATAATACGCCCATCAATGGATAAAGTGCACCCGCCGCAATCGGAATTCCCAGAACGTTGTAAAAGAAGGCGAAAAACAAATTTTGCCGGATGTTCTTCATCGTAGCTCGACTCAGCCGCCGCGCTTTGACAATTCCTTGAAGATCTCCTTTTACCAAGGTAATACCGGCGCTTTCGATGGCCACATCTGTTCCGGTTCCCATAGCAATGCCGATATTCGCCTGAGCAAGGGCCGGAGCATCGTTGACGCCATCTCCCGCCATAGCGACAACTCTTCCTTGTTGTTGAAGATTCTTAATCACATTGGCCTTGTCCTGAGGAAGGACCTCCGCCTGGATCTGCTTGATGCCGAGTTGCGTGGCGATTGCTTCTGCCGTCCTACGGTTATCGCCCGTTAACATCACAATCTCGAGACCATCTTCTTGCAATACTTTGATGGCCGCCGGCGTTGACTCCTTCACCCGGTCAGCAATACCCAAAAGCCCGATAATCTTGCCATCGACCCCGACAGCAACAACGGTTTGCCCAGCAGCTCGAAAGCTCTCTACTTTTTTAAGAATCGCAGCATCGTTTGTGTGGGCCAACGCTGCACTCCCCACATGGACATGTTTCCCATCCACAACTCCAAACACTGCCTTGCCGGTAACTGATTTAAATTCTTGAAAGGGAGACAATGACACCCCTTTTTCTTTCGCTCCTTGCACAATGGCCTGCGCCAACGGATGCTCGCTCCCTTGTTCAAGACTGGCAGCCAAGTGAAGCACTTCAGTTTCATGATCCGTCGATAATGGCACGACAGAAATAAGCCGTGGTCTACCTTCGGTCAACGTTCCAGTTTTATCCACAACCAGCGTATCGACCTTCTCCATGATTTCGAGTACCTCTGCATTTTTAATGAGAACACCAGCGGAGGCTCCCCGACCTGTTCCTACCATGATGGACATCGGCGTGGCGAGTCCCAAAGCGCACGGACACGCGATGATGAGAACAGAAACAGCATTTACCAAGGCATAGGCCAACCAGGGACTTGGACCCCAAATAGCCCAAATGACCGCGCTCACCAAGGCGATGAGAATAACGATCGGTACGAAATAAGACGCAATGATATCCGCCAGACGTTGAATGGGCGCTCGACTACGTTGAGCCACGCTTACCATCTGAACAATCTGCGCGAGGAGCGTTTCGCTTCCCACGCGCTCAGCTTTCATAAGGAAGCTTCCTGTTCCATTCAAAGTCGAGCCAATAACCTTGCTCTCAGGTCTTTTTTCTACGGGAATAGGTTCGCCTGTCACCATTGATTCGTCGACAAAACTTTCGCCTTCCACAAGCACGCCATCAACGGGCACTTTTTCACCTGGACGGACACGCAACCGGTCTCCAACCTGGATTTGATCGAGCGTCACGTCCTCCTCTTGCCCATTGGCTCGAACGATTCTCGCTGTCTTTGGAGCAAGACGAAGCAACGCCTTTATTGCACTGCTAGTCCGGCTCCTGGCTCTAAGTTCAAGTACCTGTCCGAGTAGGACGAGCGTGGTTATAACTGCGGCCGCTTCGAAATAGAGAGGAATACTTCCACCATGTCCGCGGAATGACAATGGGAAAACACTGGGGAAAAGAACGGCAATCACGCTGTAGCCGTAAGCCGCTCCTATTCCGATAGCAATAAGCGTGAACATATTGAGATGCCGATTTGTAACCGAAGCCCAGCCCCGTTGAAAAAATGGCCAACCGCCCCACAAAACAACGGGAGTGGTCAACAGCAATTGGATCCAACCAAGGAATATGGGAGAAACCGAACGGACAATATGAGAGAGTCTTGGCACCATCTCCAACATCGTAAGTGCAAATACGGGGATGGTTAATCCCAAACTCACCCAAAATCGTTTCAGCATCGACTGAAATTCAGGATCAGGTTTGTCTAAGACGTCAACGGTTCTAGGCTCAAGCGCCATTCCACAAATCGGACAAGATCCTGGTTCGTCTCGAACAATTTCCACATGCATTGGACAGATGTATTCGGTTTTTGACGCGGCTGCCTGGGCCATGAGCGGTTCGAGTGCCATCCCGCATTTTGGGCAGGTACCGGGGCCCTTCTGTCGGATTTCAGGGTGCATCGGACAGGTATAAATAGCGTCTTCTTTATTGGTCCCATCGATATTCGCGGTGGACTTCTCATTGCGATGATGGGTTTGCTGTAGATAATGCTCGGGATCGCCTTGAAACTTTGCACGGCATCCGGGACTGCAAAAATAATAACTCTCCTCTTTATAAGACCATTTACCGCCCTTGGCTGTTTCTGGATCAACTGTCATTCCGCAAACAGGATCTTTTTCTAAAAGTGTTTTCATATGTTGCCTCCTAAATCTATTACGTACTACTCAGGTTAAACGCTGGGAGCGGAAGTAACGTCAACAGCATGGCCTCCCGCTGACACGGCGTGGTATTGGGGAATCACGGTTCCTCGCTTCATATCGTAGCGCCATCGCCAAATGGAATAAATCACAGGGTAAACCAACAATTCCAAGACGAATGATGTGAGAAGCCCACCAACCATCGGCGCCGCGACACGCTTCATCATGTCGGCACCCGTGCCCGTGGACCACATGATCGGAAGAAGACCCATGAATGCCGCTGCGACGGTCATCATCTTAGGACGTACCCGCTTCACAGCCCCGTGAATAATGGCCTCGGTCAAATCTCCATACGTTTTCATTTTCCCCTTACGCACAGCATCCTCGTAAGAGAGATCGAGAAACAGAAGCATGAACACACCGGTTTCCGCGTCGAGACCCATGAGCGCAATCATACCCACCCAAACAGCGATTGACACGTTGTAGCCAAGCAGATAGAGATACCACACCGCGCCGATAAGAGAAAAAGGAACCGCCAGCATCACAATCGACGCTTTGACCGCAGACTTCGTATTCATGTAAAGCAAAAGAAAGATCAGAAAGAGTGTGATCGGCAAAACAATTTTGAGTCGTTCGCGCACGCGTAACATATTCTCGTATTGACCGCTCCACACGAGTGAGTAGCCCTCGGGCAGATGGAATTTTTCGTTAACGAGTTTTTTGGCTTCTTCGACGTATCCTCCGACGTCACGTCCCGCCATATCCACATACACATAACCTGCCAACATTCCATTCTCATCACGAATCATCGAAGGTCCAACTTTCAACTCAATTTCGGCCAACTCCATCAACGGGACGTTCGCTCCCGACATCGTTGGGACGAGGACCCGGCGCAGTTTTGGCAAGTTATCGCGTAGCTCTCTTGCGTAACGTACATTGACGGTGTAGCGCTCCCGCCCTTCAATCGTGGTCGTTACTGGTTCGCCCCCAATGGCCGACATGAGAATCATGTTCACATCTTTAATGCTCAGCCCGTAACGGGCCAATTGCTCGCGACGCAGCGTGAAATCGAGAAAATATCCTCCGGCCACCCGTTCCGCGAACACACTTCGAGTTCCGTTTATGTCCTTGATCAATTCTTCGAGTTGGAGGCCCACTTGTTCGATTCCTTTTAAGTCTGGGCCCATGACTTTGATTCCCACCGGTGTTCGAATTCCGGTTGAGAGCATGTCGATCCGGTTCTTGATCGGCATTGTCCAAGCGTTGGTGACACCGGGAAATCGAAGTGCATTATTCATCTCATCAATCAAGTCGTCTTTGCTGATGTGGTTCGGCCAAATGTGCTTGAAGGGAGCCTGAACAAACGACGGCAGGAACGAATACCATCTTTTCATTGGTCGCCACTCGGACACCGGCTTAAGAAGAACTGTGGTTTCCATCATGGATAAAGGAGCGGGATCGGTTGCTGTTTCAGCTCGACCCGCTTTGCCAAACACCCGGTCAACCTCCGGGAACCCCTTGAGGATCTTGTCTTGCATCTGCATGAGTTTTTGGGCTTCCGTAACCGAAATACCCGGCAAGGTCGTCGGCATGAATAGCAGACTTCCTTCGTACAGAGGTGGCATGAATTCGGAACCGAGCTTTAAGTAAACAGGAACTGTCGAGAGCACTAGGAGAAGCGCAACGATGATGGTTGACATCTGATGCCGAAGCACAAATCGGCACGCGGGCTCATAAACCTTAAAGAGCCGTTGGCTAATCGGATGCTTTTCTTCGGGATAATACCGACCCACGGTTACCTGATTGAACAGATTTGAAAGCCACTTCGGTTTGAAGTGCACGTAATCCATCCGCGTGAACATCATGCGAATCGCCGGATCGAGCGTGATCGCTAACAGCGCAGCGATAGCCATGGTGAGATTTTTCGTATAGGCCAGTGGCTTGAAAAGACGGCCTTCCTGATCGACCAGTGTGAAGACGGGCATGAAGGCGACGGCTATAACGAGGAGAGAGAAGAATACCGACGGTCCGACCTCTTTTAATGCTTGAAGCCGCACGACATGAAAATCACCCGGTCGCCCCGCTTCATTCCATTCTTCAAGGCGCTTGTAGGCGTTCTCTACTTCAACAATGGCGCCATCCACCAGCACTCCAATCGAAATCGCAATTCCAGCCAACGACATGATGTTGGATGTAACACCCAAGAAATACATTGGGATAAACGCCAGCACTACTGAGATTGGAATCGTCACAATGGGAATGACGGCGGAAGGGAAATGCCACAAGAAAATCAAAATCACCAGACTCACAATAATCATTTCCACAATTAGCTCGTGCTTAAGCGTGTGGATTGAATCCTTGATGAGCTCGGACCGGTCATATACCGGGACGATTTCCATCCCTTTTGGAAGCGAAGGCGTGACCTCTTTAATCTTTTCCTTCACTCGGTCGATGACGTTCAATGCGTTCTCGCCTTGTCGCATGACCACAATTCCACCGACGGTGTCGCCCTGACCGTCCAAGTCTGATACGCCTCGGCGGATATCCGGCCCCAGCACCACCCGAGCGATATTTTTTACGAGGATCGGAGTGCCGCCTTTCATGCTTTTACCGACTACGATATTCTCAATGTCGTCAATTGACTTGGCATAACCACGTCCACGGATCATGTATTCAGCTCCAGAAAGTTCAACAAGTCTGCCGCCCACGTCGTTGTTTCCATCTCGAATCGCGTCCACCACTTTCATAAGCGGTATGTTGTAGGACACGAGCGCGTTGGGATCGACGTTGACTTGATATTGTTTTTGAAAACCGCCGATAGAGGCGACCTCGGCAACTCCGGGAACGGATTGAAGCCAATAACGCAGATACCAATCCTGAAAGCTGCGCAGCTCCGCTAAGTTATGTTGTCCTGTCTTATCTACAAGCGCGTATTGGTAAACCCAGCCAACGCCGGTGGCGTCAGGACCCAATTCTGTTCGGACACCCTCGGGAAGTTTCGATTGAATTTTCGAGAGATATTCCAAGGTACGGCTGCGAGCCCAATAAAGGTCCGTGCCGTCCTGGAAAATCAAATAGACATAAGAGAATCCAAAGTCGGAGAAACCACGAACGGCCTTGATCTTTGGCGCCCCCAATAAAGCACTGACAATTGGATACGTCACTTGATCCTCAATAATGTCCGGGCTCCGGTCCCACCGCGAATAGATGATGACTTGCGTGTCCGAGAGATCAGGAATTGCATCCAGGGGAACATGTTTCATGCAGTAGACCGCGCCCAACACCGCAACCAATGTCAGCAAGGCGACGATGTATTTGTTGCGAGCGGAGAACTCAATAATTTTTTCAATCATAAACTTACCTCGATCCTTGAATGGCGCCGCGAATCTTCGATTCGGAATCGATGAGAAAGTTGGCCGACGTCACGACATTTTCTCCTTCTCGCAATCCGCCCTTCACTTCGTAGTAACCTGACGCTTCGCGTCCCACGCGAATCTCTCGCGGTTCGTATTGCCCGGGAGCCGTTTGTACATAGACGAGCTGACGCATTCCGGTATCCAACACAGCGCTTTCAGGAACGGCTAACTTCTGTCCCAAAGCGGCGTGTATCGTTGCACTCAAATACATCTCTGGCTTCAAATCGCCACGGGGATTTGGAACCTCAACACGAACACGTAATGTGCGCGTTTCACTGTTAATGATTGAGTCCACCGCGCGAACCGTTCCCGTGAAAGGATCCCCAGGAAATGCCGGGGACGCAAATTCAGCACGCTGCCCCGGCTTAACAGAACCCGCCTCATAGTCATAGATGTCGACATAAACCCAGACCTTGCCTCCGCGCTGTCCTAGAAGAAGGTTCGATGGATCAAAACCAGGTTGACTGATGTCGGCAATCTGTTGATCCGACAAGCCCATCTGTCGCAAGCGCAATTTTGAAGCCCGCACCGTCAAATCACTTTCAGCTTGGCCTGCCGCTGACCCTTTATCTCCGCTTTTCATGGCTTCTTGATACTCAAGAATCGCGCTGTAAAGATTAGGGTCATACGCGACTCGTCCCGGCGCTTTGATCGTAACGAACAGATCCCGTTTTTCGACCGGAGCTATCGCAACACCCATTTGTTGCTCGCTCCCCTTCTGGATCTTCACCACGCCTTGGCCTTCGACCGAACTGGGTTGAGAGTGCTCGTTTTCGTACACAGGTATGTAATCCATTCCCATTTCATCTTTCATAGGCACAGGCGAATGCACGTCCGCCCGCATTGGATTTCGGTAATACATCACCTTCCCTTGTCCAGAAGCCGACCCGCCGTTTTCCGATATTCCTTGGCTCATAGATTCAGAACCATCATCGATGGGAACCAAACGCATATTGCAAATAGGACAATCACCCGGCTTATCCGACGTATATTGAGGATGCATTGCGCAGTGATAACGATTTTTTTTCTGGTCCATCGAGGTTTGGTTGTTCGACCCGTTCTTCTTAGAGCAAGCCGTGAGTCCGCCGAAAATCAGAAGCCCCATAGCCCCCAAGATGATTGCGTTTTTAGTTCGCATGACGATCCTCCTTCGGGTGAGCCGATTGTTCCGCCAAGATATCTTTGGCCTTCGACAAGTCGACTCCCACCCATTTCTCCAAAAGACTCCAATGTTCACCGTAGTGGTAAAGCTGGTATTGATAATCGTTGTTGGCTTCCAGCCATGTCCTGAATGCTTCGAGAATCCGTAAGAAATCACCGCGTCCGCTGGCGTATTGTTCTCGTGCAATTTTTAGGTTGCTTTGAGCGATCGGCAGGATGTCTTTCTCATAGTTTCTGGAAAGATTTAAGTGTGTGGTGGTCTCGGTGAATTCCATATGCACCATTTTCATGACCATATTTTCCATGCCCTCGGACATGGCCTCCGTTTCAAGAACGTGCTCCTTGGAGCTTTTGTAGAGACCAACAGGACGCTGGAACCATAAAGGAAGAGAGATTCCCACTCCGATCTGTCGGCCGGCGGCGCCACTGGGGACAGCCTCTCTTTCGTACATGAGATCGAAGTCCGGAGCGAATTCGAGTTGATTTCGTTTGAGCATGGCTTTCGCATGATTGGTTTCATGCATCGCAGCCCAATACTGTGGGGCATTGTTACGTGCAAGATTTTGAAATCCTTCCAGTGGAACGGGAAGATCTATGAGATCTGGCGACGTGGTCGTACCCCATTCTGTTGTCGTCGGTTGATTCAAGAGCGTATTGAGTTCAATTTGGACCAGAATTTTTTCTTGTTGCTCTTCAAAAAGCATGTTTTCCATTTTTCTGAGTTCCATCTGCGCCATGAAAACATCCGAAGTGGAAGATTGACCGGAAGCCAAACGGGATTGGGCCGTTTGAAGGACACTTCGTAGGGCGGCAACACTTTGATTGGCGAGTGCAATTTTCTGATCGATTAAAAATAACTGGTAGTACCGCATTCGAACGTCGCCCAATACCTCGAACAACTTTGAGTTATAGTTCGCCTCGGCGATGAGAGCTTCGTGGTATCTCATCCGTGAGTCGTTCGATAACTTTCCCGGAAAAGGAACCATCTGCTCAAAACGGTAATGTTTTATTTTTTCAGCAGGCATACCTTCCGAGCCACTTGGGAATTCTTCATCTACATAAGTAAAGGTAGGGTTGGGCCAAGTCTTGGCCGGCGAGATCTGCGCTTGTGATACTTTCCACGATTGTCGAGCTGCTCGAATATCGGCGTTTTTTTCTTTCGCCATATTCAAAACATTCGAAAGAGAGACAGTGCCCATCTGGGCAATATCTGCAGCATTGCTGATCTCGAAAAGACCAGCGCACAACATAAAAATCAACAAAATAAAAATTCGTTTCATTTTGAACTCCTCTCAGGAGTTGCGTTATGCCAGGGTCCAAAAAAGGACATGGCGGAGCCAACGATCTATTTGGGTGGAAAAAAGATGTCTATATACGACTAGACATCAAAGGCCATGGGTGGCCTATTAAGCGAGGGAAGGAGGGCTGAGGTTTGAGGAATTAGAAAAGAAATCGTGGACTGGATGTCCGCGCGCCGGCGGCCGGCTGTTTCTTGATACCGCAATTATGACACCGCCAACAAGATTGTCGATAGGCAACAAGGCAACAAAATGATTCTCCAGACCAGGAGCCAGTACAAACGATTCTGAAGGAGTGGCATTTTGTTGAATACCGCAGGTCGAATTCGTCTGGCATGGAACCGTAGAATGTTTACTATGAGACTTCGTTTGGCAACAATCACCGGAACAGTCTTTAGACGCAGAATGGGAAAGGGAAGTGGCAAGCGGGCATTGGCCGCGATCCATCGCACATATATAGGATGGAGTTAGCCACAACAGGCTGAGGCCGAAAATTGAAAGACGCGCAAATATCTTCTTTGCCCTTTTCATATCACCATGATACCTCTAAGTATCGTTAATTTCCATTAAAATCTGGTTGCAAAATCAGACCGATTTATTTACGCGATTCTTGGATTAATACGAATATTCGATAATGCATCAAATCAGCCTTCTCTTCAGTTCCTCGAAGGTAAAAGGTTTTTGAAGCATATCTCCTAGTCCCGCACTTCTTACAACGTTCTCATTGCTCGGATCTCCGGACATAACAACGACAACCAATCGAGGGTCCATATCTCTCAGCCAAATCGCTAATGGTATTCCATTTTCAGTTCCTAAATTGACATCGACTAAGGCCAAGTCGAAGCAATCTTTACAGAATAAGTTCTTCGCGTTTTCTACGTTAGAGGCGGTTGTAACTTCGGCGTACCCTTTCAACGCTCGTGTCACGTAGGTCCTTATCGTCGGGGCATCATCGATAACCAGTATTTTCATGAAGGTATTCTCCAATCCTTCCAATGGTTGCGTTGAATGGCCAACCAGTCAACATATAAATATCCTGTTTTGGGATATACCAACTTCGGATAATAGCATGACAATGTCATGCCAAATTCCGTTTACACAAAAGAATACCGCCACCTGTTAAGAAAACTGAGGGAGGCTCGGCTGGATGCTAAATTAACGCAAATAGACGTAGCCGAAAAACTAAAGAAACCCCAGTCATTCGTGAGCAAGCTCGAAGCAGGAGAGCGAAGAGTGGATTTCGTTGAGTTGGAAAGGCTCGCCAAAATTTACAAAAAACCCATTTCTTACTTCTCTTCCGATCAATAAAGCTTCTATTGCTGAGGAGGCTTTGTCGCCAAGGTGCGTATAGCACCGAAAAGATTAAGCAAATCTTTATCAATGTCCCTGGCGCTCGATGCTGCCCCACCCGAACCTAGTCCAATAACAAGGGATGTGATGGGATCTCTTCCTTGGGAATAAGCATAAATGCCGGAGGAGGCAATTCCGAGCACGATCGGAATAAGTGCATTCCATCCGGACTTCTTTTCACCCCATTGATCGGTTTTCAGGATTTTTTTTACGGCCGCGGTCGCGAAAGGAATCAAGACCGTGATGAGCGCCACCATGCTTGTTGGTTCCATTGTGTCCTCCTATAGCTCTGCCCGAAACAAATCCATGTTCCAGGATTTTCCAGGGCAGGATTTAACCGGCTCAACATTGAGCCGCTTGTAAACTTCTCGATGACCGATGATTTGGTCGCGAGAAATATGAAAGGCATCCATAAAAGTGCGCGTAAGTTGGAGGTTGAATTCCCAAAGGTCGGGGCTTGGCGATTCCGCGTCATAATTTCCAATGCAGCAGAAGCCGAGGTAATCCGTGTTGAATACATTCGACACGTTTTCCACACCTGCATGAGCCCCCACCATGCTTAGCGATCGCCCCCAATTAAAGACTGGAACGCCACCGATTAATTCTGTGCCGCCGTTGTACCCAACGGCTTGCCAAGGCTTTTGAAATACTTTTCCCTGATGGTTCTGTTGACGCTTTTCAAATTCTTCTTTGGTAAAAATGTTGAAGTCGACCCTGTAAGAAGTGTGATATTTGACGATACCGTCCCAGTCTCTAGTTTTTCCATCCGGAGATGCGCTGTGATGCCAAACAATTCCTTTCCAGGGACGCGCACCTTGGATAGGAATGGTCAGTGGCATTCTTGTTTTTGTTAGTTCGCTCATAGTTTTCCCTCTCTTTAGCCGCCTGGAAGAAGTTTTGATCTCAAGATTTGATAAGCGAGTGCCAATAACCCGCCAAGCACACCAGTGAATGAAACCCAAAAAATTCCAGCCGTAATCCGGCCCAAGTTTTTTTCGAGTTGTTGAACGGTCGATTTTTCTCCGGCGAGTTCGTGCTCAAGATTGTTTGTCTTAACTGCCAATTCGGTCAGCTTTGCTGAGTTCTCTTGGCCCGTTTTCGCTACGCCAAAATCGAGCCGATTAAAAAGATGGGCGATTTGTTCTTTGTTGGTATGCGTCTCCCGGTAAAGCTCCGTGATCTGGTCTTTGATCTTGTCGATCTTTTGATCGACGGCTAAATACAACCGGTAGTCGGCGGATTGAGAACCGTCGTCCTTATCCACGCGAGGTTCCTCTCTTCATTTTCTGCTTAAAGCTCATCGTAATTGACCATGAATGTGATCCTGGTTCCGCCGCCGACGCCGCTTATAACTCCCTGTACCGATTCGTTGATCACCCCACTTTTCATTACAGGGACGAACGGCCCCATTTGGGTTGTCAAGTAAGCTTTGTACACGACGGTGCCCCCACTGAAACGCACATCCACATCGCCGCTGGCGCTTGCCGTAACAGTGACTCCTCTGATGACAATTTGCTTTCCGGCGGCCGGTGTAATGAGAGTAAAGGTTCCACTACCAGTCCGTTCACTGATATGTGTTTGGCTTCCGATGGCGAAGCTAACCACGTTGACTTGGAGTGGGCTTGGCGCAGTGACAGGCAAAGGATTGGGTGCAGCCACATTGAGTGTGCTGGTGGATGAAATTGGAAACGTCCCTGATGCGCTGACTGGAAGAGGCGTACTTGCCCTTACAGTCACAGTTGTCGTTTCAATAACTTGAATTGGATTTGGTGCGGCTACATTCAACGTCGTTGTTGAGATGATCGGGAACACGCCGGAAGCGGTGACGGGGAATGGATTCGCTGCCTTTACGGAAACAGTGCTGGTTTCAGTCGTCAGAAGCGGGCTCGGCGCCGCGATATTTAAGGTGTTGGTAGAAATGATTGGCAAAGCGGCCGCTGCCGTCACTGCGAACGATCCCGAAGCAATCACTGGCAAAGGCGCCGGTGCCGCCACATTGAGGGTGTTTGTGGAAATGATCGGAAAAGCACCGACGGCGGTCACCGGAAAAGGACTGGCAGCTTTTACACTGACCGTACTGGTCTCGAATGTCGCAAGGGGCGTCGATATTGAGACGTTCAGAGTATTGCTTGAAATAATGGGAATTGCGGCTGCCGCGGTCACAGGAAATGATCCCGCTGCGATCACCGGCAAGGCCGCTGGCGCCGCCACGTTCAAGGTTGCGCTGGACGTAATCGGAAAGACTCCGGAAGCGACAACAGGAAATGGGATGGCCGCTCTCACTATCACCGTGCTCATTTCCACGGTCGGAAGCGGACTCGATGCCGAAACGTCAAGCGTGGTGGTCGAAATAATCGGAATGGCCGCTGCGGCGGTCACGGGGAACGATCCTGATGCGATCACGGATAAGGGCGCCGGCGCGGCCACGTTTAAAGTCGTGCTGGACGTGATTGGAAAGACCCCAGAAGCGACAACAGGAAATGGACTGGCCGCCCTCACCGTCACTGTGCTCGTCTCCGCGGTTGGAATTGGACTCGATGCGGAAACATTCAGTGTGTTGGTAGAAATGATTGGTATGGCGGCTGCGGCGGTGACAGGAAACGATCCGGAAGCGCTTACCGGCAAAGGCAAAGGAGCTGATACATTCAGTGTCGTGCTCGACGTAATTGGGAAAGCTCCCGAGGCAACCACCGGAAGCGGGTTGGCAGCTGAGATTGCGAGAGCACTCGCCTGGTTTTGAATAGAAACTGGAAGCGGATTTGGGGCGGCCACGTTCAGGGTATTTGTGGAACTGATCGGGAAAACTCCGGAAGCCATCACAGGAAATGGGCTTGATGCCAAGACAGAAATGGGATTGGGAGCTGAAACATTAAGCGTATTCGTGGAAATTATTGGAAATGCGCCGCTCGCCACCACAGGCAGCGGAGCTTGCGCTGAGACAGGAATTGGATCTTGAGCGGCGACATTAATCGTCGAAGTTGAGAAAACCGCGACAGGTCCGTTCACAGTTACCGGAATTGATCCCGCCGCTTTAACCGTCACTGTTCCGGTTTCAATGACCGCTAACGGAATAGGAATCGAAACAGGCAATGGATTCGGAGCAGCCACGTTTAATGTCGTTGATGAAGTGATCGGAAAGGGACCGCTCGCGCTGACGGGAATCGGATTTTGTGCGGCGATATTTAGTGTGGCGGTCGACGTAATGGGAATCGTTCCCGAAATACTGACGGGAAACGTTCCGCTGGCGTGGACTTGAAGCGGGTTGGGCGCTGTGACAGGAATGGGATTGGGCGCGGCCACATTCAGAGTCTGGGTGGACACAACTGGAATCGGCGCGGCCGCCGTTACCTTGATGGTGCTTGTTGATGAAAGCGTAATCGGTCCACCGACCGTAACGGGAAGTGGGCTTGTGTCCGATACTCGCTTCGGCTGGCCCCCTAAATCATAAAGAAGTGTTGGATTTCGATTGCCGTCACGTAAAGCATCTTCTGGCCAAGCTGCAAACGGCAAAGTCACGATCACCAGTGCCACAGCAATAATGGGTAGCAATATTTTTTTCATCGATTCCTCCTGTCCTTGTCCATTAAATTTCCGCCATCTCCGCTTCGATGGAATGTCCAGCGGTTTTGAAAATGTCGGTGTAGGGAAAAGGGATTTCTTCCAAGTTCCATGCGACGTCGAACAAATCGCGCGTCCGGAATTTAGGTTCGGGCCAGAAGGTAACCAGGGCGTTGTTTTCGAAGGTTGATTCGAGAAGGTCCTTCAAATCCTTCGAAACCTGGACAACGGTCCATTGGCTGGCGTATTTGTTCCGGCCGCGGTAGGCCACGATTTTTCCGCCGAGCGTCCGCAGGCTTCCCGACTCGACAAGCTCGCGCTTCGGCTCGTACCGCGAAAAATTCGGAAGCGCGGCTAACAAGAGCCCCGCGTAAATCTCGCCCAGCTTTTTCTGCTCGTTCGGCGTCTGGCTCGTCTCGATCGATATGATGATGCCCGCGGTTAATTTTGGATCGAACCGGATGATGGCGTCGGAAGTTAATAGCTCACCGGAGAAAACCGTTTCCGGATTATTTGAATTGAGCTCCGAAAGAGTGATCGTGATCTTTTTGAAATTCGTGTTCCTTAAGATGATCGTGTCGATCGTTTGCTGAAAGGGCGTTGCGCCGCTTTTAAATCCGATGTTCAATGCCCAGCTCACGCCGAAACCTTCCAAGGCTGTTGTCGAAACCCACTGCGTGTCAGGGTTGCCGTCTTTGATGTTGGGAACTGTGGCCTGGTTTTCCGCCGGTGTGATTCCCGTCGATAGTGAGGAAACGATTGCGTCAGGCGTCATGTTGTCGAGGGAAAGAATGAGCGGCGTGTCGTCGACAAGAGGCTCGATTTCCCAAGTGAGAAGCTGGATCTCGGGGCCGGGTGAGGCGGAAAAAAGATCGAGTTCGATTTCGAAATACGTTGAGGGCGGCAACGCAAGATTGAGCTCGTTTCCATTAACGCTCGGAATAAATTGCGCGCTCTCGACGAAGATAGCGTTCAAAAGGCCATAGAGGGTGTCCGCGGCGCGCGCCTTAATTTTGATGGGCGCCGGCTGCGTTTGAATAAGCGTCGACGGAATAACCTTGATCGTTCCCAGTTGGCCGCGCGCGCCCAGGTTTTCCCGAAAGCGGATGTATCCGCTGGAGGCGCCGGTCGTTGGAATGTTGGTCTCGATGGAATCGAAGAGCTGCGTGCTTCCGGAAGGCATGTCGGATAAATCGCTGTCGCCGAGGACAAGCCAGGGATGGTTGTCGTTGATCTTGATGCTGACCGGCTGCGAGGAGGAATCGAAGCGGACGACGCCTTGATCATCCTTCGCCTTGAAAGTGAACGATCCGGCGGCCACGGCGATCTCGAAAGACCAAAGAGTCCCTTCCTTTCCTGCGGGAATGGTTTGATCCTGCGTGCCCGCGCTCCATTGATGAGTTGATTCATTCCATCCGACGAAGGTGCCGTCGGAGCGGCAGACCACAAAGCCGAACCGGTGCGAGCCGTCCGAACCTCTCGTCCGGCGTATGATGATCGTGTGATGGGTGGTGGAAGTGCCGAGGCCGCCAACGCGGATGTCATTTGGCACTGGAATGGCGGCGCTGCTGAAGACGCTGAAAATGTTGAAGAACGTTCCGTTTCCCAGAGTCGCCGGATCTTCTACCTTCCACTTGATCGTCATGGTGAACGATGACGGGATGAACTGGGACTTCACGAGGATTGCGTCTGAATCGGAGGTGAGGAAATTCATCCTTAAAAATCCAAACGAGGAAAAAACATTCGCGTTTCGCTGGTAAACGGTCCAGTCAGAACCAATTTGAAAATTGTCAAAAAGATCCTGGAACACGCTCGCGAGCGTCGCCATGCCGTTCACGATCTGGATCGAAGAAGATTTTTCGATGGCGCGGCCCCAATCGGAAGGCGAGTCGATCCAGCGGCGGTGCGTCAGAATATTTTTCGGAGCTTCTGTGACCGATGGCGGCGCGGGCGTGGATTCAGGCGTGAATTCAAGCGAATAGCTTTGAAGGTTTGGAGAGGGAGAGGCGCGAGTGAACGTGATCTTCGTGTCGAAGAATTTTGCGGTCGGCAAGCTGAGGACGGCTTTTTCGTACTGGTCTTGCTGGTTGCCCGGATCGAATGAGCCCGGCTGCGTCTGAACGACGGGGCCGAACGATGCGGCGTCGAGCTCCTGGATCGTGTTTCCATAGCGGAATTGAATCTCGATCTTGTCCCCTGCAACGGGGTAAAGCCGCTTGATTTCGAAGTTGGCGAGCGTGGTGTTGACACCAAAGCTGTGGCGCAACCTCAAATACCCTGTCAATAATTCGACGGGGGCCGAGTTTAATTTCACATAGTCGATGTCGAAGGCAACGCCGAAGGCCGTGTTGAAAAGCGACGTCGGCCCGATGTCCAGATAGATGTCTCCCGCCAGCGTCCGGATGTTCGGGGAAACGGATGTCTCCAACAAAATATTCGCGGGATTATCCGAGTGGTATAAAAGATACTTCACGCCATTTCCGACCCGCGTCACCTTCAAATTGAAAATGTGGTTGTCGTTGGCGAGGAAACCTCCTTGGAAATTGATATTCGGCCAGGCGGCGGAACCGGCGGATTGCTGGACGTTGCTGGCGTCCATCATCTTTGCCTCGTAGCTGACGTTGAAATTGTTCTGAGTGTTGAACCGGAACTCGTGGAGAAGTTTCGCGGTTCTCGGCGTTCCGTCGACGATGCTCCTTGATCCTTGCAGGAGACCGATGATGAACTGGCCGGAATTGAAATTCTGCGCGAGCCGGCGGAGTCGGAACCGGGTTTCCATCTCCCAATTCCCCTGCGGCGCGTCGCGGAACATATGGATGTGCTCGCCCGTGCCGCTCGTGTTCTGATATTCGAAGCTTAAGTAACCGCCCGCCTCCGTGGGCTTCGTGTTCAGGTCTATCGCGCGGCTTATTCGGAAATAAAAGTCGTGCGTCGGCGGAAACTGGTTGGTCCACTGCTGCGTCGAGCCCACGAGAAACGACAAATGCTGGTTCGCCAGATCCTGGTTCAAGTCGTAGAGCATGTCGATATGTTCGCCGTCCGTTCCAATCGGATTCGTGTAGAAGACGATCCACAATTTCTGATTGGCTGGCAGCGACGGGAGAGTGTCCTGGAAATTGAAGGGCGTCCATCCCGAAAGCGGAGCGACCGAGGCGTAAGATATTGTCTTCGTGGCGAGCACCGTTCCGGACGGCTTGTCGCCGTTGTCGGTTTGGATTTCGAGGATCAGGTTCGGAGAAAAAGTGTTGATCGCGAATCCCTGGAGCTTGATTTGGATCTCGCCGAGCTGGATCGCGATTGGGAGAGTGAATGACTGCGCGAGCTTTTGCCGGAGTCCGGTTACGCCGAGCGGCTCGTCCGATTGGGAGCCGAAGGGATCGAACTGCGCGATCAGCGAATTGGTGAGATGACCTTTCCACAAGAGATCGCGGGAGCCGTCGTTGAAATCGTCCGCCGTGACAAGAGGCGTTGATCCAGTCGAGAGCACGCATCCCGCGTCGGCGGTTTGGATGCCAACGTTCTCGGCGGCCTGATCCCATTCGGCTTTGGTGTCGTATACAAGCTTCGCCATCAGATCTCCTGCAGGTCGAATTCCGTTCTAAAATTCATGAGATCGTGAGCGACGCCCAGAATGCGGGCGTCAAACGCTTGAGCGATGCGCCGGGGGATCGTCACATCGAAGGTGACGCGGTCGCCCAGCTCCATTTCCGGCATGAACCGCGCGGTGACATTCACCCGCCGCTTTGGCAGGTGGTAGCGGCTGAAATAACGTTTCGCCATGACCGTCGCCAGATCCACGTCCGTCTGAAAAACGAGGTTCCCACCGCCGACAGAAAGGAACCGGTCGCCATATTGGCTCTGGCTTGTCGGAGCCGCTTCGCCTTCGGTGGTGGAATTTGCCTCTTTAATGAAATCGCCGAAGGAGGCGCGGATCTTGTTATAGACGCGGTCCCAGCCCGGCGTGAAGGTGTTCACCCGCTCGACGTTGGCGTCGTTCAGAACAAGCGACGCGCTCGCCGCAGCCTGCTTATTGCGGAAGAAAAAGTTTCCATTGCCGTCCAGTCCGCGCTCGAAGTCGGCGATCTTGGCGAGCTCGTCGATGATGTCGAGAACCGTCCGGTCGCCGAGACTCGCCATCGATACGAGAACCGTTCGCGTTGTGAAATCGATAAGGCTTTCCCGCTGGATCGGAGCGTTCGTCCCCGCTGTGCTGATGAGGGAAATGAAGACAAGCTTCTGGGCCACCGCCTGCTGGGATGCGGCGAATTCGTCGGTCTGGATTCCGTCGGAAACCGTAACCGCCTGGTAATAGCTGAACCCCGAAATGCTGTTGGCGACCGCGGCTGTGAATCGTTTTATCTGGCCGTCGTTATTGACGAAAGTTCCCTTCCAGGTGTCCCACGAAACCATTCCGCTTCCGGCATCGATCACATTCGACGCCGCCAGCGCCGGCAAAAAGAGCTTCAACGCCGCCGCGACAACCGGTTCTTCCGTGGCCGTCGCCTGGATCCGGAATTTAACGAACCTCGGAAAGGTCACGTTGGTGAAGGTCCCGAGCGAAGAACCGTTCGACACCGATTGCTCCGTCGAATAGGATTGTCCGTCCGCGCTCCACGAAAAGAAGAACTGGAACGCGGAGGCGGCTCCTTGAAGAACGGCGAAAAAATTTCCAAGCGTGGTGATGAGCGAAAAACTCGTGAGACCCGCGAGATGGACGCCGTAATCGACGACGGTTTGCCAGGTTCCGACAGGCAGACCGGCCGTTTGGCCGTTGTAGCGGAGGTAATCCAGCTGAAAGCTTGTGGTCGCTCCGAAGCCGAGCGCATGAAGATAAATCCCGGTGGATGCGCCGGCCGGCGAGGAGCCCAGCGAGCCGGAGGCAGTGCTGGATCCGTCAACGAGCAGCTGCCACGTATTGTTGGATGTGTTGATCTGCAGGCGGAGATTTCTGAATGATGTGAGGTCGACTGCGAATGGCCCAAACGTAACGCCGCCGCTTTGAACCTTGATCTGGTTGGTTGCTTGGATCAGGATCTGCGCGCCCTTGCCGGTGAGTAGTACGAACGATCCGATCTCGATCTGGCCGTTGATCTGAGTGACTTTTATGCGTGCGCAGACGGTGCGCGAAAGTCCGTTGCCGTCCTCCTTGTTGTTTTCAAGTTGGTAGAAACTCGAAGGGATTGTGACCGACAAAATACTGCTGGCGACCGAGCGCGTCACGCCGGCGCCGTCGTTCAAAGCTTCGAACCATGGAAAAGTGGCGTCCCCTTCGACCTGCTGCTTTTCAACTGTGGGATTGAAGTCGCCTTCGTATTGCGACGTCCATTTCGGCGCGACCGCGTTTGCGACGCGTAGGAAATTTATGTTGCTGACCGCGCCCGCCTGCCACTTGGCTTTCGCATCGAAGGCATCGATCGTGAGAAGTCCGTCATCTTCCGGCGGAGGGTCTTCCTCGACGACTTTGGCCCGTCTCAAATCGTAAAGCTGAAAGTCGCCTTGCAGCGTGTGGAGTATCTCGCGCTGCACTGGCGGATCAAAAGTGACTTGCTCGATCAAGCCCGGCGTCACTTGGGGTACGGTCGCCAATAAATCAGAGGCAAGCTGGTTTATCGGCTGGTCTTTTTTCCAAATGATGTAGTCGGCGCGGACTTCCTGGCCGGGCCCGGGCTGGGATGAGACAAATGTGATTCGTCCCGGCTTGAGCGGGTCATTGAGGTCCGATGTGGAATAGCGGAGCCCGGGGCGTATCACCACGCCGTCCACGCGGACCTCCTTAATAATGCCAGCGGGATATTGCGAAGTGAAAAATTCCGACTGGACGCCGTCGCCGACGCCGAGCAGTTCGTTCGTCACCAGGATGCCGGCCGATTCCGCGGCCTGCGTCTGCAAAAACACATCGAGGCTTTGCACATCGAGCTGGACGACGGGCGGACCGGAATCCTCGTTTACGTCTTCGATCACCCCGATGAAAACGGAAAATGTTTCGGAGGCGCCGCCCAGGGACAAGCCCAGCGAGATGCGGACTTTGGAGCGGTAAAGCAGAAACCCCGAGAACCGCTGCGACGAGGCATCCCAGCGGCGGTCCGAATTGTCGACGTCAATCCGGACATTCGAGGCTTTGAATTCGTTGAGCGCGTCGGTGTCGAGCTTCCAGGAAAGCCGGTCTAGATGGGCGACTTCGGCCGTGACATCGATGGGCGTTGTCTCCCATCCGGAACCACTGCCGAGGCGGCGGAAAATTTCCACTTTCCGCACGGGATGGATGAGGTTGGATTTCTGAGCATCCCTGAAGGCTTGCGAGACGGTCCTCACACCGCCTCCTTCGCATAGCGGCTTTCCTTGGAGAGGATCGACTTCACAAGCTCCGCTCCTTCGGCGGCTCCGTTTCTTGTGGCCTGCGCAATCCGCCGCATGACTTCGCGCACTTGGCCGTCGTTGACGCCTTGGATCGAGATGGTATTGTTCTGGGTTACGCTGACGCGCACGTCGCCGATGGAAGGACCCACCGCGCTTCCCAGCTTGTCGAGCGGAATGACGGCCTCAGGGCCGCCTTCGCCGATCTGGGCGATGGTCGGCTTGCGGACGATTCCGCCTTCGGCCAAATGCACTCCCTTGAAGGCTCCACTCGCGAACCCGCCCACGGCAATCAACCCGCCAAGCGTTCCTATTCCGTCAGTGGAGCCGCGAAGGACCGCTGATTCGATGGCGATGCGGGTGAATGTCTCGATCGCTGTTTTCAGGATCTGCTTGAAGGCCGCGTCAAAGGCCTCCTGCATGCTTTTTCCCTCGACGATGACATCGGCCAGGGCGCTGCCGATGTCGGAGGCGAAAGCCTCTCCGACTTTCTTGGCGCCTTCTTTTTCCGCTTGGAAATCCTTGTCCAGCTCCTCGCGAGTTTCCTTTGACTCCAATTTGGCGATTTCCGCGGTTTCCGCCGTCGCCGCGCGCAGCTGCTCCTCGGTGAGGATTCCTTTCTGGTAATACTCGTCGAGCTTTTGGATGCGGTCTTCCTTCTCGTTCTCGATCAGCTTCAATTTCGAGTCGAGGTTCTTTTTCTGGTCCTTGAGAAGCTCCGCGTCGAGCTTGTTGATGAAGTCGTGGGCGTCTTCTTCGAGTTTCTTCCGATCTTCCGCCTCCCTTTGCAATTCCTCCTGGGTTTTCCGGCGGACGCCGGCTTTAAGCCTCGCCTCCTCCTGCTCGCTTTGCACGCGCTGGCCGGAGTAGCGTTTCTGGATTTCCGCGGCCTGCTTCTGCGACTCTTCTTCGATTGCCTGGTACTGCGCCGCGAACTGCTTATGGCGAGCCTCGGTTCCGCTGAAGTTGAGCGTGAAGACTTCCTTCATGAATTCGGCGAGGTCTTTCACATTGAGCATCGCGTGCGCGGCCCAGTTCGCGATGACCAAGCCGAACTTTTCGAAATACTCGGCACCCTTTAAAACGGCTTCGAGGAATAACTGAAAGGCGGGAAGGACGCCTGCTCCGACGGTCTGTTTGAAATCGTCGAGGCGGTTTTTCAAAGACGACAATTCCTTGCCGAAACCGTCCTGCTTTTCGGCGGCGCCAAGGAATTTTTTCGAAAGGTTGTCGATGACCTCCTGCGCGTTGGAAGCGTTGCCGATGAACGATCCGAAATCGCTTTGAAGAGCGCGGATCCGCGAGGAGTCGCCTTGGAGGATCGGCGCCAGCATGTCCATGATCGAGTTGAAGTCGCGGCCGGACGCCGAGGCCAGGCCGAACACGAGCCGCGTCGCTTGCATCGCCTGGCCGACGTCTCCCGTCACGCGGACGAGCCGGCCCATCGCCTCCAGGGTTTGGGTCTGCGAAAATTGGGTGGCGTTTTGCTGCTCTTCGGCGAAGGCCATGATCTGCCCTTTGGAGCTGGCGAACGATCCGCCCGCGGCGTCGACGGCGAATCCAAGCCTTCGAAGCGCCTCTTCCTGCTGAAGCGCCTGCTCCGCGCTCTGCTTGAAGAAGACGGTTAATCCGCCGATCGATGCGATGCCGAGGAGCTGGCTCGTGAGATCCGAGCCCGCCTGCTTCAATGTGGAGAACGAGTCGCTGGTCTCTTTGGCGGCGGGCGATATTTTTTTGAGCGAAGTGTTGATCCGCTCGGACGAGTTGTATAGGTCGGACGCGAACTTGTCGCCCTTCTGCGCGGCGTCGAGCATCATCTGCGACAATTTCTGAATTGTCGGAGACGCCTCGTCCACCGCCTCGAATTGGATTTGAAAGCCTGGCATCGCTAACGGGCTTCGCCCGCCTCCAAGGAGAAGTTGACGATGGAGATGAAGAGCCCCGCCGAAAGCTCATGATCAGCGAGAACGAGATCGACGCAAACCGCGCCCTCCTGGTTGTCGGGCGAGAGCTTCGGCTGGACGACGCCCGACAGAAGAACCCGGCGCATCCTCGTCAAGCTCGGATTGGAGATAAGCTCTTTGATTTTCTCGACGAGCTGCTCGCGGCTTTGGCGCGCGATCTGCCAAAGGCCGTCCGTTTCGTCGGCAAGTAAAAGGAGCGGCGCGCGGCGGATGCGGAACGGCATTCCGCAGACTTCGACCGTCGATTCCTTCTTGAGCTTTTCTTCAAGCGCCTGGGCGGTGACCGGTTGCATGATCAATAGGAGCTGACGCCGTTCGTGAGAATCGTCTGAAGGGAATATCCGGCGGCCGCGTTGTAGTCCGCTTCGAAAGCCACCGCGGCTCCCAAAAGGTTTTCAATCGTTCCGAACGGATACGCCGAGTAACGGACTTCGGGCAGCTTGAACTCCAATTGATTTTTGAAGGCGTCCTCGATGATGTCGCCGGTCAGGGTGATGTCCAACGCCGCCGAACTAACATCGATGAATTTTTGACGCTGAGCTTCGGTCTCGAAATAAATCTCGAATCCTCCGTCGATCATGAACCGCCCAGGCGAAACAATGTCTTTCACGTCGCGCGATAGATTCAGCGTGCGGTGGGGCGCTGAGCCGTTGTCGATATGAAGGTTCCAGCTTTTGACGTTTAAATCGCTCACGCCGTCGATCTTGAAATCGGTCTGAAAAAACATGAGCGGCTTGGGCGACCCGTAGACCGGCGCGAAGGCGCTCGCAGGCTCTTCCGTCTTAAAAAGCACATCCGCGCCTAGCATCGCCTTGCCGTCGACAGCGCCGCTCAGATTCAGCTTTTTGATAACCGAAAGTGGATACCGCTTAATGGAAAGCCCGCGGTCGATGAAGAACGTGAAGGAAGGCATCAGCAGACTGTTGAGTCGGGAAAACGTGTGGCGGAAAACCGTGGGCGAGTTGACGGAATCCGGCTGTGCCGTGGCGACGCTGCCGAGGCAACCCAAAAGTAAATCGCCTATCGTCGACGCTTCCACATCGATATTCGACAGCGTTCCCGTCCCGTCCTTCACACCGGGCGCGGACGGGAACCGCTCTTTGAGCCCGCGTATTTTGTCATCTGCGATGAGCACCGATTTGTAGTTGAACTCGCTTTCCGGCCCGACCGCCAAATACTTGGTAGGCGCGGCTTCGGAAACCCCGCGTGAGGTTTCTTTTTTAAATCCGAATTTCTTTTGCTCTGTTGCGAATGGCATGGCTTGCTCCTCCTGGCTTTTGCCGGCGTTTGCCCGAAAAAAAAGCGCCGCCGCGGCGGGGGTTTGCCCCGATGCGGCAGCGCCTCAAATTTCTTGACAACGCTTAAAGATTGCGGCGTTAGGCCGCTTGCTTATTTTCTGCTGCTCGTCTCCACAGTGAACACCATCGCGGCCGCCGTCATATCGGCGTGAATGCTCGCGACGAGATTGTCTTCGGGCGGCTCCCATTCGATGGCTTTCAAAATTGAAAAGAGAATCTGGCCGTTTGGAAGAGCGAGCTGCCCGAGATCGACGTTGTCGATCAGGAGTTCCGCGATCTTCTGCGTGTTGACCGTTTTCGAGCGAATGATTTCCTCATTGGGCCCGAAGGAGGCCACAAACACGATCCGGAAGTTGTAGGCGATCCGGTACGTCTGCCCGGTCGTGATCCGCTCCAGATTTGTCGTCGGAGACGGCTTCACGAAAACGGCCGGAATGTTGGTCGACAACTGGTCGAGCGCCGGGAAAAATTCCAGCGCTCCGATCGTGACGACCTTGAGTCCCATGACGCCGGCCAGGTTTTGGTCAATAAGGCCGACGATCTTCTCCGCGATCAAGGTTTCATGAAGCCTTGGGGCGGCCATCAGGCACTGCCTCCCAATTCTCCAACCGCCTGCGCGATGCGGCCCGCGAATATCAGCTGGACGCGGGGCTGCGCTTCTTCGAGAGCGGGATTCAAATACGGTTGCGCGCGGAATCCGCGCTTCTTGATCGCGCGTCCGACAACAAAAGCCAGGCGCTCGTCGCCCAGGCGACGCCGTGCCCACACTTTAAGGGCGTCAAAGTTTGGAAACCAGCCCGAGGCGCGCCCGAACTCGACGGTCTTGGCGTAAGGCAGGGTGGATCCGACTTGCGCCATGAGTTTTCCACCCTCCGCCTGAACCGACTGGACGATGGACACGCGCAACAGCCCGCGGAACACGGGCGCGTTTTTCTTCGCGAGGCTCTGAATCAGAATCGCCGAGTCTTGCATCGCCCTCAACAGCGCGAGGCCGAGCTTCGCCGGAAGCTGGTCGAAGAATCTTTTCGACTCGTCTTTGCCCATGATGGAAACGCGGATCATTTCTGTTTCTCCTCAAGAACGACTTCCAAATGGTGTCTGAAATAATCCCTCACTTCCGTCACGACGAAAACATCTCCGGTCGCCTCGTTGATGATTTCGTCGTTTTCCTTCAAGTCCACTGAATTGAGAAACAGGCGGAACGATTTTTTCGGGATCTGTCCAAGCACCTCCCTGTTCATGTTGGTGCTGTTCGGATTGAACCGCGCCTTAACGCCAGTTTCAAAAACTTGAAACTGGAACACGGGCCGCCTTGTCGAGGGAATCATCGACTGCACGGGCTTCCGAACGGTGATGCGGTCCGTCAAAAGGCGCTCCTGAATTTTCCTCATGGCGCGAAGTCCATCGGGAACCCCTGGCCCCACGCGGACCAGGCGCGGTCGAGTTCATCGTTCAGTTTTTTAAAGGACCGCGATTGCGTGAAATCGCCGATGCTCTCGTTGTCGATAAGCGGGCCGTTCTTCGCCGATAGCGCGGTTTTCGCGACGATGAGGGTCGCGATTTTCTCAATGAGAGGGGGCAGCGAATCGTACCCGTAGGTTCCGGCGACCGTCACGTTTTGTACGCCTTGCGGAAAAATCCCGTCCTTTAGCGTCACGCTCCCGGTTCGCCGGTTGACGGCGTATCTGGACGGAGGCAGGACATTTCCATCAATAGCGACCTGCGAAATGTCCAAAACAGGAAAGCAGCGTGCAAATATTCGTATGAGATCATTACCGTCCATGTCCTCGTTGAAATTCTTTGGCCTGAAACACATGCCCGTGCGCCTGTCGATTTCCTCCATCGCCTCCTGAATCCATTCAGGCCGGATCTCGCCGATCGCCACTTCGCCGCCAGTAGCGTCGCTGACAAGGGACGCCGTCGTGTAGGCGAAGCTGACCGTGACCGCAGAGAGGGTGGAGAACCTTGAAACGAGCGCCGTCATGTCCCGCCTCCGCTTGTGATCCGCCCGTCGTAAATTTTGAGTTTTTCCTCGAATTTCATCGTGAGCTCCGCGATCGCATCATCTTTGGCTTTCCGGATCGCAAGGATTCGTTCTTGCGAAAGCTCGCAGATCGCGGCGAACCGCTCGACAAAGCCGAGCGCTTCAATCAACCGTTGATGGTTTTTTTGGAGGTTCTGGACGTAGCGGAGGCGCTTGATTTGAGCCTGCGTCAAAGGCGGGGCATTATCCGTAAACGCATAGGCCCGGATGGCATTGCCGGGGTGCTGCGATTGGAAAGTCGGGATCTCACATTCCACCATAGGCGTTCGTGATGCAACCCTCATCGCCCTCCAGTGCCGTCGCCTACGCCTGCTGTCTTGGCCGCGGTGTCGTCCAGGGTCGGGACGTTCGTTGTTCCATCGGACCACGAGGTGAGCGTGTCTTCTGTTTCGATTTTGTAAGCGAAGGTTTGTCCATTCACCGGAAATGAGACTTCGTTGCCAGGCCTGCGGTTGGTCAAATTCCCAGAACTGTCATCGAATGAAATGCGACCGTTTCCTTTAGGGATAAGCGCTGAATTGACTTTCTGCGCCGTGGCCGGATTAAACGTCACACCGGGTGTGCGGTAGATGTTGTAACCGTCTACGTTCGGATCGGACACCGCATCCCAGAAGGCCACCACCTTGTTCGATGAGACTTCGGTACTCAAGTTCTGTACGACAGTGCCGATAAGCTCGACGAAGGCAAGATGAAGATTTTCAATAGTGATTTCGCTCATCAGATACGACGCATTTCCTTGAGTATCGACGGCGAACAGGTAATACGTGAAGCTCTTTCCATTGTCGCTGTCGCCGAGGGATTGGTCCTGGAAAAACGTCGCGGCGGATGTGATGGCGTTATTGACAGTGACAACACCGCTTGCCGCCAAGACATTTGTTTTGTTGGGGACCGACACGGTGGAGTTTCCAGGAATCCGGTAAAGCTCATAGTGGTCAAGGTCTTGGAGTGTTGTCTGATATTTCACCACGATCTTATTTCCAGAAGTGAATCCGCCGGTGACTTCGGTTATGACGCCCGTCGGAAGATTAAAGGTGTAATGCGTTGTCTCCGTTTTTGCGGTGAGCGTGACGGCTTTAACCGCAGCGCCGGAGGCATGCGTGTAATAAAGACCGTTCTTCAAAACAATTCCGCCGGTTCCCGTGTTAACGGATTTCACTTCGACATATTCTTCCTTGCCCGATATTCCATCTTCAATTACAAGAACCGCGTTCGGAACCACATCAATCGGAACCGGAGTGACGACATTAATGGTCCGCTGTCCGTGGATGACACTTGCGGAAAGAGTAGTTTGACTGCCGGAAGCGGCAGTCCTTTCATAAACGGAGTATGAGCCTGTAATGACAGGATCAAATTGTAATTCGTGCACGGCGCCGTTTGTGCCTTCGGCGAAGTCAGGCGTGTTGTCAGGATTCTTAAGAAGTTCTCCGCCGATGACTTCGTTTTTCGTCGGAGCTGTCCAGTTTAAAAAGATTCTGGTTTTTCCTTTGGGTGTGGGACCATCGACGAGTTGGCTCGCTTGGATAAGACCGAGAACAGGCGGCTCCGGCGCCAGAATGTCGGCGGCTAGGTTGCCAAGGATTTGCTGCGATAGTAATGACTCAAGTGTTGCCATATGAAATTCCTCCTTAAATTAGGTGTTGCCCACAATCTGATTGGAGCTGTTGCCGCTGTTGTTGGTGATCGCGAACGAAGCGTTTCCAACAATGGCGCTGTTGCTTGAGCCCGATTCGATAAGGATGATTGTCCCGTTTCCGATATTGCCCACGACCGTGTGCACGTTGGAGCCGGCGCTCAAAATGATTGCGTTGCCGCTGCTGACGAAAAGTCCGTTTCCGACGATGATCTTGTTGGATGTGCCAGTGCGAATGCCGCCGCCCGAGAAAGAACCCGACGTGCGGATGAGCCGGCAGTTCATCACTTGGTTCGCGCTTTGGATCCAGTCGTTGTTGGTGCCGTTCGTCTGGTTGAGAGTGAGGGTACAGGACTCGATGAGATCGCCACCTTGAATCATCGCGGTGCTCAATGCGTTCCCGTTGTTCAAAATGATGCAGTTCCGCATCTGCCCGCCGTTGGCGAGGAGGACAAACGTGCCGGCGCTTTTATTCCGGACGAATTGGCAGTTTTCGACGAGAGGGTTCGTGCCGCTTAAAAATATTCCGACGAACGGATTTCCGCTCGCGCGGTTCGGTTGGTTTTCGTCGATTTTGAGATCGCGAAGGCCCTGGCTGTTTCCGGAAGTGGAGATCGTGCTCACGGCGCCCATCGAAGAGTCACAGAGAATCGTCGTCGCGTCGCGGCCCATGCCTTGAAGAGTGACCTTGGCGGGAATTGTGAGCGTCGCATTGATGACGTATTGACCCTCCCTGAGCTGTACGATTCCGCCGCCCGCCGTCCCCGCCGCGCTCAATGCGGTTTGAATATTTGAGGTGTCGGTGGCCGCCACGCCGGCCGGCGCGGCAACGACTTGAGTTTGGTAAGCGGAAGAACCGCTGCCGGCGGCGGCAATCGTGATCTTGTTGTTCGGAGCGTCTGTTGTGAGAGTGATGTTAATTCCGGCTTCCAGCTTCACATCGCCCACGAGGGCGGACGGGTCGCCCAGTTTCCTGAGGCCCGTCACGCCCGCGTTGGCGATGCTGATCTTTTCATTGGGATCGTCCTGCGTAAGTGTTATGCCCGCCCCCTGTTCCAGCGACACATCGCCTGTCAAAGAAGTGCCTGAGCCTGTTTTTTTGATTGAAGTGACGCCGCCTGTGGCAGTGGAGGCAATCACTATTTTTTTGTTGGGCGTGTCCTGGGTTATGGAGATATTCGAGCCGGCTTCCACTTTCACGTCACCGGTCAAAGGATTGGGATCGCCTGATTTTCGAACTCCGGTCACACCTAAATTTGCGATGGTGATTTTCTTGCCCGTATCGTCTTGAGTCAGCGCGATTCCATTGCCTTCTTCCAACGCAACGTCACCGGAGATTGCCGTTAGGGAACCGGATTTCTTTAACGAAGTGACGCCGGTGGCTTCAGCTTCGATTGTGACGTCGCCTGTCCCGTCCGGCGGACTCACGGATATTCCTGAACCCGCGATGATTTTCTTTACAGATGTCCTCGCGGAATTTCCAGAAGGGGCGGGCTGAAGATTGTTCGTCGCGGTGTTCCCCGTATCGCTATAGGTGAGATTGGATTCGCCCGTGACTTCGGCGAGAAATTTTTCCTGGCCCGTCGTTGCAGATTTATAAACGCGGTATCCACTGGCGCCTTTCACACCTTCCCATTGGAGATGGACCGGCAGCGGAGTCGACGGCTGGCTCACCAACACCTCAAGGATGAATGGGATTTTGTTTTCTGTTGTCTCTCCCGCCGCGTTAATTGCAGTCACCTTGTAGAAATACACGGTGCTGCCCATGAGGTTGGCTCCAACAGCGCCCGCACCCAAAACAGCAGTTAAGGCACGCGGAGGAGGCAACGTTTCAAGCTGGGCATGCGCGTCCAAGCGATCAAGATTGGCGTTGTGATCCGCGCCCCAATCAAAATCGCCGGTTTCGCGTTTGGTGAGTTTCAGTTTTTCAGTGAATGTCTGTGACACTTTTTCTCCGTTCGTTAATTCCGGGCAAGACGTTTCTGGTCCGCTTCTCTTTCAGCGTCCTTGAACTTGAGTAGAAGCTGCCCCAACACATGCGAGGAAAATTTGGTCGGATTGGTTTTTGATTTCTCGAAAAGCAATTTGAATTCCGCATCTTCCAACTGCACGTCGCCTTCAATGGCCAGTTTCAATCCAATCTGATAGAGATCGATGGATTCTTCAGATCCCGGCTTCGGCTCGCAGTTTCCCGCGATCCGCTTGAGCATGGTCCGGAACGTCGGAATCAGGACGATCACTTTCTCGTCGGTTGGCTCTTCGACGAGTTGCGGTTTCTGGTCAAGACCTGTCAGTGTTTTCATTCACGTCTCCTTGAGCGCGCTTTAATTCACGACCACGAGCGACCGATACCCGGAACCGCCCGAATCCGGTGCGCCGCGTTTCACACGCTTCAGAGTTCCGTCACTCGCGTCCCACAACAGGAATCGCATTTCGTCTGTGGCCGTCGATCCGTCAAACTCGGCGGAAATATCAGCGCCCACTTGCAAATTAATGACGTGCCCTTGGGGCACCGCTAAGTGCGCGAAATTGTTGACATCATCCAGCCTCAACTCGGAACCGGAAGCGGTCATAAGCCCGATATCGGCGTCGTGGATTCCAAGGCGGAGATTTCCTTCAATTAGAAAGTCGTAATGGGAGAGATTCGTACTGCCGTTCGCTTTGATGTCGAAATAAATGGCGGGATCGCGCAGTTCGCCTTGGCCGGTGCCGTAATAATCTTGGACTGTCAAATAAACGGAGCTGGAGGATCGTGAGATAATGTCGAAGTGCGGATTTCCATCGCGGCCGAAAACAATTCCGGTCCCGTTAAACGAGTTCGCCGTAACCTGGTTCTGCATGAGAATGAGCTTGATGATGTCGTCGTCCTGTGTCCCACGGAATTCCCAGCGTCCCAGATTTGAACCGCCACCATCGTCGCTTACGATGAGATTGCAGCCGCTATTGGCCTCGTAATTGAACGTCATGGTGTTGTTGGAATTCTGAATGAAGAAGCCGCCCGTTGTATGAATCTGAAAACCAGGACCGTTTTCAATCCAATCGTTCAGCGATCCATTGACCATCCAACCGAACCGTCCGCCGGACATCATGGAGACTTCATTTCCACCGGCAAAGCGAAGAAAATAATTATTGTCATCGACGGTGTTGCCGCCACCAATCCAGAGTTTTCCGCTTGGATATTCGGCGAGGATTTTCAGGTTTCCGTCCAAGTCAAAAATAAGAGGCCCGCCATTCAAATCCACTCCATTGTTAGTTGCGTTGAACTCTTCACAGACAAATCCCGAAGCGCCAATGGCACCAGTGGTATGGATGTTTGAAACGTATAAATCCATTAACGGATCGTTCTGCGATCCAATTTGGACTAAGGCAAGATAGTTGTCATACACAGACACGACTGGATTTCCTGCGCAATAAAGAATTAGGCGATCTAAATTGTTGCTATCGAAGGTTATGCCGCTGTTCCAAGTGCCATTACCATCGTCAAACGCCAATGGGATCCGTCCCCCTTGTCCAATGAACGTGTTGGGCAGACGCAACTGAGTCCAATCTCCAAGTTGGATAAATGGCGCGCCACTTCCGCTGCCCAAATAATTCGTTATTTCTCCATCAGCGAAAAATATCCATTGTCCGTTGGCGACCCAACCGTGTTGGTTCGGCGAAAATTCAGCAAGACCGGAATTCTGTTTGGCGAGCCAGGAATACGACGGGGCGGCGAGTGATCCAGCGGGAGCTTCTATGGGAAATGACCCTCCACCGCCACCGCCACCGATGGCGCTTATCGTAACATCGCCCATGCCATGCGAAGGCTCTACAAGCACGCCAGCGCCTGCCAGAATTCTGTGAACAGACATGAGCGCAGTATTTTCGACGGGAACGGATTTCGAATTGTTGACTGAGGTGTTTCCGTCGTCGGTGAATTGATTGGACGCTTCGCCAGAAATTTCCGCGAGCAACTTTTGCTGGTCCGACACGGTTCCTTTATAAACTCGGTATCCGGTCGCTCCTTGCACTGTTTCCCATTGAAGATTGATCGGAAGCGGAATGGCCGGCTGCTCCATTCGAAGTTCAAGCACCGACGGAAAAATTCGTTCGGTTGTTTCGCCAGCGGAATTGATCGCTGTAACTTTGTAGAGGTAAACAGCGCCGCCAATTAGTTGCGCGCCAACAGGAGATGAGCCGAATCCCGCTTGCAAAATCCGCGGCGGCGGAAGCGTGGCTTGGCGCATGTGTGAGTCAAGAAGATCGAAATTAACATTGTGACCTCCGCCCCAATTCAGGTCGCCGGTGTCACGTTTGGAAAGTTTCAAATTCGCGGTAAGCGTCTCGGCCATGGTTACGATCCGTTGCTCGCGATTTGGTTGGTGCCGTTGCCGCTGTTGTTCGTGACGGCCACGCCCGTGTTGCCAACGACCGCCGCATTCTGAACGCCTGAATTCAAAAGAATCGTTGCGCCGACAGCAGAATTTCCAACGATGACCATGCGGCTCGTCGAGCAATTAATAAAGGTCAGACCGCTTCCGAGCTGGAAGAAATTTCCTGAAATGATTCCCTGGTTGAGAGTGACGATGCCCGCGCCGGGAAAATTTCCGCCGACGTTCGTGACGTATTGGTTGTTGACGATGCGGCGCGCCTGCTCGATGATGTTCTGAAGCTGGTTGAGCTGGGTCCGCTCAAGATAGCAGCCTTCGATCTGCTCCCCGTGGTAGATCATCGCGGTCAGGAAATTGCCGTTATTGTAAATCCGGCAGTTCCGCATGACCCCCTTGTCGCTCATTTTCACGATGTAGTTGAAGGCGTAGTTGTTGATGAACGTCACATTTTCGATGAGGACCGGAGTAATGTTGCCACCAATCATGTCTACCATCGTGTTCGAATTGCCGGCGGGCCGGCCTCCGTAATTTTCATCGATGGTCATGTCCCGAAGTCCGCTGTAGGAATTCCCCGTGATCATGCCGATGAAACCCATGGCGTTGTCAGCGCGGACCGTAGAGCCGTTCATTCCCTGTCCCGTGAACGTCACTCTCGACGGAATGTTTAAAGTGGTATTGATGACATAGGTGCCCTCTCTTAGCATCACAATCCCGCCACCAAGAGAGCCGACCGCCGTCAAGGCCGATTGGATGTTGGTTGTATCCGTGGCGGCCACGCCCGTCGGAGCGGCGACCACACCCGAAAAATATCCAGAAGATCCGCCGCCGGCCGCCGAGATCGTGAACTTATTGTTCGGGGCGTCTTGGACAATCGTGATATTGGATCCCGCTTCGAGTTTCACGTCACCCGCAAGTGAAGAAGGATCTCCAAGTTTTCTGATGCCAGTAACGCCTGACGCCAGCGCGCTCACCGTTACGTCACCAGTTCCATCTGATGGACTAATGTTGATGCCGGTTCCCGCGATGATTTTTCGGACAGACGTCCGCGCCGTGTTGATCGATGGAACCGAAATTGAATTGTTGACGGCCACGTTGCCCGAGTCGACATAGCTCAGCGTCGATTCGCCGGAAACTTCAACGAGGAATTTTTCTTGGCCGGATGCGGTTGATTTGTAAATCCTGTAGCCAGTCGCTCCTTTGGTAATTTCCCATTGGAGGCTCACGGGAAGCGGTGTCGATCCCTGACTGACCTGGGCCTCAAGAAGCGTTGGAATCAAACTTTCGGTTGTCTCGCCAGCAACATTGATGGCGGTCACTTTATAGAAGTAAATCGTGTTTGCTAGAAGATTTGCGCCGACGGTTCCGGCGCCTAAGGTAGCCAGAAGAAATCGCGGCGGCCGCAACATCGCTTGCTGCGCATGAGCATCCAACGCATCAAGATTGGCGTTATGGCCTGTGCCCCAATTTAGATCGCCAGTGTCGCGTTTCGATAGCTTGAGTTTTTCCGTGAAAATTTCAGCCACATTTGCTCCTTCACAGCCCGTAACCGAGCACGTCAAAAACAGCGCCGTAACCGTGCAAAGGAGAGCCGAACGGACGTTGGCTGTAAGGCGGGTAGCTGAAACCGTTCGTGTTAGGATCGCCAAAAGGAATCTCCCCAAATGGACTGATGCCTGCGCCCGCCTTCTCGATTGCCACGACAACGTAGTACCGATCTGGACCGGCTTGCGGATTCGTGTCGTCGAACTGAAAAACAGCAGGGCCAAGTATGGTTTCATCGGCGATTTTTTCACCGAGTTCGTTTTTTGTGTTCGACCGATAAACGCGAAAACCAAGAATACGGTGGCCATCTTTGACGCTGACTGGATAGTCCGCCCAATTAAGTCGGACAGATCCAGGACCACCGGAGGTCACTCGAAAATTTGGAACGGGAGGCAACGGAAAATTGGTCACGCTTCACCGTTTTTTCTTTTTTCCGTACTTGGACGGCGGATTCGACAATCGCGGAGCGTTGCTACGCTCTTCGGCATGATCGCTGATTCCGATACCAACACCTGCAAGCTCGCCCTCGTTTACCTCCTCGTAACCCATCTTGAGTAGGAAGTCTCGGGTCGATTCGAGTTTAACGTCACATCGACCATCGACGACACGCACCTGCTCAGAGTAGGTATATTCCCAGATGGGACTGTCTTCCGTTCCAAAAGGTGGATTCCTTTTCCTAAGTAGGAACATGAATCGTCCTTTAAAGAGTGATTCCAGAAAGACGCGACGCCATGATGCCGTTGGCGAGCACGAGACTCATGTCCTCGTAAATATCAAACTCATCGAATTGCGATGATTTCTTGGCAAGAGGCTGCATTTTTAGCGCCGTCAACTCTCCGACCCAAACGAAGTTAGTGTCGAGAATAAAAATGTCAGTTTGGTTAGTCCCAGGGCCCTGGTTATCGGCTACGTAAATCGATCGGAAGATCGGGATGCCATTGTATACCTGGACACGAAACCCACCTTTAACTTCGGTCGTATCGACAAACCGCTGTTGCGCCTGAAGCAACGAATTCAGTTTTCGATTTGCCTTCTTTGACATGATCAGCATGTCAGCGTTGCCTCGATTGAGATCAATTGCCTCATCTAAAAGGTCCAACGTAAGCGGCTGCGCACTGCCATTAACGATCTGACCCGCTGGAATGAGCTTACGCAACCCGTCGAACTCTTTCGGATTTGCGGCGGAGTCACCATTGATAAGTGCGTCCTCTTCTGTATCACGAACAACTTGGAGCGCACTTTGAACTTCTTCCGCCTGTATATCGAGGAGGCTCTTTCCTTGCGCTTGAAGTTTGCGAGTGATTTTTCCTGACTGAAGAATGGTTTTATATGGGAATTGCTTCTGCCCATAAGTTGAATTTGAGCTATTTGGTGTTTCCGTATCGTCAACAAATGCCCCTGAACCGCGCGCTGTCCGTTGGTTCAAAATCCATGCGGGTCCTGACCCAGGCTTCCTCGTCAGATTTTTTCGGAGGGGGTTGTTCACTTCAATTAATTCCTGCAGAACCTGGTCAATAAGAGGTTGTTGCAGTGTGCCGCCGGCGGCGGCGATGTCGAGTGCTTTCTTTAGCTGCTCCAAATCATTTTTCATTGTTTAGCTCCTCCTGGATTAATCTTGTTGGAGGGCCAGAGCCACCTTGAGCTTTTTCTCAGGGGACAAACCCTCAAAGGTTTTCTTGACATCATCACTCTCAGGCTCGGGTTGAACGACGCCTTTGCGTTGCACTGGAACACTTTTGAGAGCGACCTCAAGTTGCTTCTTCACTTCGTCGGAAATCCTTTTGTTGATCTCGTCTTCGGTGAGTCCTTTCGGTGCTGCGGCCGCAGGCTGAGGCGTGGACCCGGTCAGCATTTGGGTGAGAGATGATTTAATCTGCATTGCGAGATTTGCTGCTTCTCCGCCAAGGCCATAGATTCTCTCGAGCATCGACAAAACCATGTCGAGCTGCGGTGACCCGGCAGCTTTTTTCAAAGTGTCATTGACTTGCTGGGATTTGGATTTGTTGACCGGTTCAGGCTCCGGCGTTGGTTCCTGATCAGGGTTCCTGTCTGGTGTTGGTTCTGGAGCGAGAGTCTGTTGGGCGCCTTCGCCGCCGTTCGGTTTTTCTTCTGAGTCTTCAGTAGGCGCCTTGTTGTCGGTTTTTTCCTTTGGATCGTCAGATTTTTTGGCCTCTTTATTTGCCATTGGGTCTCCTCCTGCTTCCGATTTTTCTGATCGGCTGAGAGCTTTTGCGATGTACCATCCGATGGCCTTGGCTTCGGGATTGGCAGGCACCGAAACCAGCGACACCTCGACAAGCGTCATGCGTTTGATGACATTGACCATCCTGTCGAGCTCCGGCATGTATTTTTTTTCTCGCTCCAGTACTTCGCCGCGAATTGAAAATTTGTTAAGGACGCCTTCCTTGATCTTTTGAATGATTTCGGGCTCTGTCTTTGAAATGAGGACGTCGATGAGGAGTCCATGCTTGTCAAATTCGGCTTTCGTGACGCGGCCGATTGGCCTCTTAATGTCGTGATTGAGTAGAACAGTGGAATTCTTCAGCAAATCAGGAGATGAGGCTCGAAGCGCTTCATCCGCGATAATGTCGCCCTGCATGTCGAAATCACTCGTGGCCGCGTAGCCAACAATGTGAAATTCTCCGCTTTGATCCTCTTGTTTGAGAATTTCAAGCGGAAAATCGAATGGGACGACTGTTTCAACTTTCTCGATTGTTGTTTCCATGTCTCCTGACCAAAAAAAAAGGCGCTGTCGCCTCATGGCCATGTGGGCCAGAGAGGCAACAGCGCCTCAACGAAACTTGACAGCGCTACTTAACGACGAATCAGATCTTCCAAATCCGCTTTCAAAAAAGTTTGGCGATTCTTGACTCGAACAATTTTGCGTTCGATATGTATTTCGAGTACTCCAAAGAAGTCACCCTTATTCACAAGGGACTCAAGAACATCTGCTACCAATGAAGGAGTTATTAGAGATTCGACTGATGTTCGATTTTGTTCCACGATCATTTCGCAATTTTTAGCCGATCTGAACTCAAGCTGTCTATAACGAAATTAATTTCGTTACATTTTCCGAGCATGCCACTTCTCAACTGATGGTCTCACCAAAATCTAATCCACGGAGCGCCTGTTCCTTTTCAATAAATAAATTAACGGGTTTCAGCGGAAAGTTCGAAACAAGCAATTCCGTAACCCACTCATCGTTACCACCGCGCCCGCGCATCCGGTTACGTCTCTTTATTCTGCTTAAATGAAATCCCTTGAAGACGTTTGCTCGATCGGCTGTATAGGAAACGATCCAATTGGACTTTATCCGGTCAAGTGCTTTCAGAAATAATTTCTCATCGAATCCAAAATCGAAAAGATTGAAAGTGCCAGGATACGGCGGATCGATATAGAAAAAGTTCTCTGCCGCGTCATACTCTTTGATCACATCGAAATAATCGCGGTTGGAAACTTTCACATTGAACAGGCGTCGCTTGGCGCGGTCAACGTTGTTCGGAAAATCAATTCGCAATCCCTCATTAGCCGGCGAAAAGCTTTTCCCGCGCTGTCTTCCATAGGAAGATCGGGTCAAATAGTAAGCCTTGTAAAATCTGTCGCGGGGCGTTTCTGCCTTAAGCTTCTTTAAGCGGTCATGAGTTTCTCTCCGGATTGTCCAATCTCGCTTGCCCAGGGCCTGTCGGTCTTCAGTAGACATATCTCTAATGAATCGATGCATGAATGCAATTTCGGAATCTCGATCATTAAGTACTTCCTTTGGCGACGGATCCTTTGCATATAGAACCGCAGCGCCACCGGCGAAAGGTTCAATATAAGTCCGATGAAATGGAATAAGCGAAGCAATCTTATGTGCAGCTTGCTGTTTGCCTCCATAAGATCCGAAAGCTGCTCGCGCGCCTTTTGTCAACGATTCACTTTTAAGCTCCTCGATAAGCTCTTCGCCAGTAAGAATAACATCGACAAAATCATTATCTGTGGCTTCGCTCGATTCGCGGTCGCGACAGGGTGCCTGTTGATCAGAAAGCAATTGCGATTCTTCACAACTCTTACACGCTTTAAATGCTCGCCGCTCGAGCTCGACTGAGATCATTGGATGCAATTCATTAATTTCCTCTATCGAAGCACGATAGTCGGCAGCCGGCAAAGGGCTGTCACAAGATTGTTCTAATCCCTTGTGAATAACGGAATGAAGTGAAAGGAGCTGTGAATCGGTAAGCCGAGAAACGTCTTGTTCACATGCTTCGCTCAAGCTGCGTATTTCGGTCAAGTAAAAAAGATAGGAGGACATAGTGTTTAAAGCGTTACCCATGTGCAACGACAGTTTGGATGTACGGGAATTACGCCGTTCGCCTCGGAGAGCGACACCGATTTACCGAGCTTATCCCCCGGCGCGGATTCAGCGATAGCTATGCATTCCGGGCACGCATCTGAAGCGAGCAGAAATTGAACCTGCTCGACGCCGGCTTGATCAAGCGCGTCCAGATTACCTTCATTGAACGCCCTGTTGGCCTCGGTCCTTGCGATCGTCTCCGCCGCGGTCGACCGTGATATGTTCCGCGTGTGCCCGACGCGCCCCACGTTTCCATCGTCGTCGAGAACCGCGCGCACGTCGACCGACGCGAAAGAATCGATCTGATTTTCGATTCGGGTTTGAAGTTCCTGAATGGTTTCGTTTGCGGCTAGTCCATCAATGAGAGCTTGGCGTATTGAATCCTTAATTGATCCAGTAATATTTCCCGCGAGATCGATGGCGTTGTTTTCAAGAAACTCTGTAAGTTTTTGGCTGATATCATCGATATCATTCAGATCGTTTCTTTTCGTTGTGAGTTCGAGAGCCTTCCGCGCTGCCTCAAGAGAGAACCTTCGAATTATTTCGGCAATACCGTCACTGTCGATAAGCTCAAGAATTGTTTCGAGATCATCTAGTTGCTTTGCGGATTGGGGAAATTCGAACCTAGTTAGCGCAATTCCGCGAATTGAAACGGTGGAGCGTTTCGAAGTTTGCGAAAGCTTCTGCACGGCAGAAACAATTTTCGTCCTTGCTATCGAAGGAATCTGAGATGTGACCATCTCTTTGATGTTTCTGAACTGATCCGAGAGGGCCCGGGCGAAACGGTTTTCTAATGAAACGATTGCGCGCGTTGCTTCGGTGATCGTCTGCCTCTGCGTTATCCGAGCCTTTTGAATCTGCGCAAAAACTTTTAGGTTCTTTTGAGTTTCAGGCAGGCGCGGTGCGACAATTCTTCGGACTTCTTCTGGCGTGAAGACACCGTTTTGCAGGTACACATTAAAGATCTCTGCCTGATCCTTCTCATCGATCGCCCGTTTATTGAACTGGAATGCCCAGTCGGTGATTCCGAATCCCTGTCGAATAATGTGCTTATTTATTTTTTCTGCGACACGCATCTGGAAGGGAAGAATGGTTTCCTCGTAGAAAGTCTGCGTTTGGTGATCGCCGGATCCGGAGCCGATGTTTCCGGTCTCGATGATGGACACCTTTCCCGGCGGCACGCCGTAGACGGCGAGGATCTCATTGCGCGTGAACTCGCGAAGATCCAAGAACTCCATGTCCTTCTGGTTCACGCCGATCTGCTTGAACTCAATTTCGCCTTCGAGTACGAGATCGGAATGCGCGGCGTCCGGATTTTTGGCGCGCGCCTGAAGGTATTCGCGGTTCCGCTCCACCTGCTCGGGCGTCGCGTCCTTCATGATGAAGGCGCCGCGGATCTTCGCACCGTTGGAAAAAAAGGCGCGGTTGTAGACCTGCGCGTATTTGTCGACGGTGATCGGAAGAATCAGGGACGCGAGCGGGGATAATCCGTACAGCGTCGCGCCTTTGGTCCCGAGCTTGAAATGGATGACTTCGTTCGGAAGAAAATCGACGCGGCCCGCGGCCGCCGCTCCGCCCCACCGCGGAACCTGGACGTATCCGGTGATGCCGCCGTGAACGTCGGCCTTCACGCGCATTGTGGTCGCGTCAAGGTTCCACAGTTCCTTGGGCTTTCCGTCGGCGCCAATGACAAGTTCAAGGAACGCGTTACCGAATACATACTCGTCGCGTGTGATGTCGTCGAGGATTTCGATCAGAGTATCGTTCGGATTGCAGTTGGCGAAAAACTCGGAGAGGATGTCGGCGTTCGCCTGGTAGGCGTTTGCCTTTACCGGCACGAGCGAATAGCCGCGTGCCGTAACCGCTTTGCAAATAACACCGACCACGGCCCTTACCCATGAAGTTTGCTCGTACATCTGGTTGAAGATTTCGAAGTCAATATCAGGAAGAACACCATCAAACAGCGTGACGCCTGTTAACTGAGATATGACTTGGCGCGAGGATTTCTCGATCTCGCTCTGGATCGCTTTTCCAAATAGGGCTTTGACGACTTTCGATTTAAGATTGGTGAATGTTTTTTCAATCATGATCAACTCGTGGCGGGAGACATCGACATGCGGTCCGGAATTTTCCGCGGCGCCTCTTGCTCAATATCGTCGGCAAAAATAATTCTCGGTTCGGTGCGCTGGAGCTCGATGCCCTGAATCGCAAGCCACAGCGCGTCGAGCATATCCTTGGTTCCGTTTGGGAAATGAAGAAGCTCTTCGATCAATTGGTCGACCCACGGGCCGCCAGAGCGAGGAAGGCGGATGATCCCGTTCTGGAAAAGTGGCGCCAGGCCGCGGAGTCGCGCGTCCTTGTCGCCCTGCGTCGTCTGGTCCTTGAGTGGCAGGTGCCGGGTTTCGGGATCGGTACGGAGGGATTCCACAAACACGGTTTGATAGGCGTTCGTCTCGACCACGATTAGGCGCGGATGGTGCAGCCGGTTGATTCGTTTTGCCGATGAGAGCTGGTCGGTGAATGGGATCCGGTCGCGGTAGCCGTCCAAAAGCAGGATATCCCCAACCTTATCCACGCCTAGCACGATGTAGGCGAACCGAGCGTTTGCTTCCTTCCGCCCAATCGCAAGGTCAATTCCCGCGAAAACGGTCAAGTCGTCTGGCACCTTGTCGTAGCGGCCAGACTCGATCCATGCGGACCGGAAATCTGAGCCGTCCTCACCCGCAGGGTCGTTCAGGTAAAGCAGGTTGTAGGCATGGAGGCCCATACGGCCTTTGATTCTGTCGAGCTTTTCCGGCGTGAATTTTTCTGGGAAGAGAACGTGCCTCACGCCTTGATCGTCCGTCCATTCGGCTGGCATGTTAATGATCTTCCAATCCGAGTAACCGGGGTCGCTCATGATATAGCCGGCCAGGTCGTCTCCGTGCCAGCGGGTCATGATCACGATCATCTGTCCCTCGTCGTCATCAAGGCGCGGCAGAAGATCCTTCTTGAACCAGTTGATGACTTTCTCGCGCTGGTGCGGCGTCTGCGTGTTCCGGTTGCTGCACGGATCGTCCACGATGATCAAACTCGGGTGGGTCGAGACGACGGTTCCTAAAACGGAGGCGACCGCGATGGACGGCTCCTTCCGAATTTCTGAACGAGGAAGCTGGATGCGCTCCTCAGTCCATGTGTCGGCGTTCACGTCCCAGGCGCCGAACTGCTTTCGGAATTTTTCGTTCTGCTTCAAGTGAGTTTTGATTTCGCGCAGGAACCCCTTGCTGTTGTCTAGGATTTCGTTGACGAGAAGAATTTTCGTGTTGGGATCTTCGGTCAGCCGAAACAGCGGGTAAGCAATCGTTCCCGCGGACGTTTTGAAATGGCCGGGCGGCGCGACCATGAGGATCTTTTTTTCACGCAGGAGGATGTCAAACCAGGACAGGTGCAACTCGCTCAGCCTGTCGTAGCCGAGCGTATCGGTTGCGAAGCTGAAAAGGCTTTCCAATCTCTGCTGATGATTCGCCGCTTGATCCATGTCTCTCCAAATAAAAAAGCGCCGGAACCAGAACCCAAATGGCTCAAGCACCGGCGCCTCAAGTTCGCTTGACAGCGCTGCGTTATGTTTTAAATCGCGTTAATCCGTAAAAAAATTCAAATCGCGAAATCCGTTTTTTCGTACAAAAAATTCAAAGCCGGTTCGAAAGACCGTTCGAGTAATTTTTCAGAGACGTTATTTCGTACTAAAAAACTTTGGGGACTTTGGCTTTCAAATGTTCGAATCGAGGAGTTAGAGGGAGCATGCGCGGTTTGCGGGGTAATTTTTACGCTTTTCTTTTCGCCTCGGATTCCCGTCGTTTTCATGGGAGGATTTAGTCGACATAATGTTCGATTATGTCGACCTGAAACCTTAACCATTTGCTTCGTTCTCCGCATTGCCGGTCTCCTGCCCTGCCACCAAATCCACTGGTTTGTCCAGCTTCGACCTCTGTTCGGCGCCCGGATCACCCAGGCCGCTTTTTTCCGAATTCTCAGTCTTCATTTCAGAACGTTCCTTCTGCTTCTCCAAAAACTTTCTGACCGTCACTTTCCGTTCTTCCGAAACCTCAACTTCCGTGGTTGAAGAAATCTTGCCGGAAGCGACTTGTAACGGCTTCAAGGCGATGAGTCTGTCTTGAAGCTCGCTTGCTCCGTAAATCAAATCGCGGAACGAAGCCTGGTCCATCGTGTGGTTCAATTTCCTGACGATTTTGAAGTAAAGCTTCCAGCCGTATTCAACGATCTGATTTTGAATCTTGGCTATTTTGGGATTGAGGTCTTTCTCGTAACCCTTTCCCATAAACTTCGAAGCGTTTGACCACCAGTAAGATACCGTGCTTTTTGCAACACCAAGCTCGTGAGCAATTGCGGTTAAGCTTGCTCCTTCTTCGAGCTTGGTGATTGCTCCCTGGATTAATTCCCGTGGGTATCTCTGTAGTGTTTTATTACTCATAGCTTTATTCTCTTAAAGGCTTTAAAGACTTAAAGACGTTAAAGACTCAAAGACTTAAATATAACTACCTCGTTCACTTTTGATCTGGATACGCCACTTCTTCATGTACGCTCTTCTGGACTTCCGGTAGTGCATTTGACGACAGCGGTGATGCACGACTTGAGCCGGAAAAGCAGGAATGAATTCCTCGCGGCACTCCCTGCACAATTTGATTTTGAATTGCTGCTTGCTCACGTTTCTATCCTTTGAGTTTTGGTTTTGTCTATAACGGATTTAATTTCGTTACATCCGATTCACTCGAATTCGACTCGCTTTTCATCGAACGGGGCCATTAGATTCTCGAATCGAAACAGGCCCGCTTGTGGCCGCCGCGAGTTTGACCCGCCAGTCTCCGTGCCATTCCTTCGGCCCTTCCATGTGGGCGACGCCGCACATCCCGACCAGCCGGGAAACGAGACGGTCGTCTTGAAACTTGGAGACCAGCTGCTCGGGGCTGAAGTTGGAGGTCACGATGAGCCCGCGGCGGTAATTCATGAGCCGCTTGTCCGCGATCTCGCAGAGAATGTCCAAGCCAAAATCCGAAATGTTTCCGCGGCCGAGGTCGTCCCAAATCAGCATCGGGATGCGTGCGTAAATGGCGATCTTTTCCTGCTCCACGTAACCTTCGAGCGCGCGGAAATTCCTCAAGAATTCAGCCACGGTTTGGCGCGAAACTCTTACACCTTTTTCAGCCTGCATTCGAGCGATCGCCGTTGATAGATGCGTCTTTCCTCCTCCGCAGCATCCCCACAAAAAGAGATTCATTTCATCTGGATCAAAGTCCTTGGCGAAGCTTAACGCCTCCTCATTTCCGGATATTTTTTCGAAACGCTCGAGCGTGAACTGCTCGTAAGGCATCGGTCCACCGGTAACCTGGATCAGCCGCTCCCGCTTCTCCTGCGCCTCCTGCTTCGCCTGGTCGATCTGCATCCGGCAGGCCTGGCAGATGTTGCCTTCGGCGGGATTGATCTGGCATCTACCGCACGTTGGAAAATTTCCCATACTTCCCTGGCTGCGGCGCGGCTTCGCCGGCGTCTCGATGTTTCCCATTTTTTCCATTCGCCTCCTGCATCAAAGATGGATCGCACGTCCACTTGTGAATCGTTTCCAAAGACCACGCGAGTCCGTTCTTTGTGAGATGCGCGCCGATCTCGTCGATTTTCTTTTTGGCCTTGCCCGGATTCATCTCGCAGACTTCAAGCAAAGCCTTCGCCGCTTTTCCAAAGCGTTCGTAAAAGGCGCTGGTTTGAGCTTTGTCCAACACCGTTCCTTTGGCCTCGATGTAGTGGTTCATCACTTGCTGAAGAGGGGTCTCGGGCTTGGGATCTGAAACGCCGTTTTTGGAATCTGTTTTGGAAGGAGTTTTTGAAAAGCTTTCTCCTGTACTACGTAGTAGTACAGTTGCTTTAACTTGATTTACTCCTTTATAATGAGACTGACTCTGGTCAGTGTTTTGACTGACTCCTGTCAGTCTTGAAGAGGGCTGATTCCTGTCAGCATCCCCGCGCTGATTCTGGTCAGCCTGATCCCCCTCGGACTGACTGGAATCAGTACCAGGACTGATTCGGGTCAATGGCTGACTCTGGTCAGCCTTGAGGGGCTGATTCCTGTCAGTATTTTCAACGCTAGGCTGACTAGAATCAGTATCGATGCTGACTCCTGTCAATGTCGTTTTTGGCGTGGCCGCTTCCACTTTCGGATCGCAAATCGATATTTCCGGCTCTTCATTTTCAACCGGCGGTGACTGACTGGAATCAGCGTGCGGACCGCGGGCCGACGCCTTTTTGACAGTCTTTTTCGGGCGTCGCCAAAGTTCGTGGTTTTTTTGAATCCCGATCTTTCCCTTGGCCGAAAATAAGACGCGCGCCGACACCAAGGCGTTGCCCTGCCGGACTATTCCTCCATGATCCATGCCGATCTCCTTGGCGATTTTATGCCAGCTGAACTCGACGGTCTTCCGGCTCCACCCGAAGGTTTGCCGGATGACCCAAAGCACAATAAGGGTTTGAGTTCCGGTGAACCCAAACCTCAAAATCGCGTCCAATAATTCGTTTGCTATGGGTGCATACCCATTCTCCACTTGGGGTGAAGCCATAATTTTTCGTCCCTATGCCTTTTCATTTCTTTTTTAAATGCCCTGAACTCATATCGAACCGTTTCGCCTCAAATTGTTTTGTATCGAATGTCATTCGTGCCATCTGAATCGTTACTGATTCACCCGTTAAGATTCTCCTCGACGGCGAGCACCGTGATTCGCACACCCACGCGGCCATCTTTTGAATAAAGCTTCTTTGCCTCCAGCCATACCACCCGAGAGTCGTCTTTGAAAAAGTGTGCTCCCTGAAGAGCATCGAGCGTCCCTTTGATGTAGTTGTCCAAATCCGGCCTGACAAAAGCCCATTCCCGGCCCTTCGCATTGGCTGGCCTTGGCACATAAAATTCCATGTTCACGCGAACCGGAAAATCGATTGGTTCTTTGGGCCGGAACGGATAAGCCCTGGCTTTGACTATCGACCGCCACACATCCGAATCTTTCGGATTCATGGTGCAGTACCTGTTCAAGCCCTTGTGCCAAAACGTGCGGGGTCTCGCTTGGGGAATTGGGACGCCGGGAATAAAAAATTGAATCATCCGCCCTGCCGTTCAGATTCCGCTATAGAAACCGCTGAATGTTTCTTCCTCGACGGTCTTGAAATATTTTTCCGTCGATGTGAAAGGCTTGTAGCTTTCTTCCCGGCATTTTCTTAGCCGGTTGAACCTGATGCTGACTCCCAAGTCCCTTCCTCGATTCAACAGGTAGCGGACCGCCTGCCGAAGGTGGCCATCCGGCCAGGCCGGAAAGAATTTCCGCATGAATTCATTTATGTCGTCGCCGGTGATGCGGTTCCAGCCGGCACGCGTCTCGAATTGCAGAACCTTTTTATTCATGGCGTCGCCGAAAATTATCGATGACGCTTTTAAGTTGGCTGAGGTGCCAATCCATTTCGCCTTCGTAGACTTCTTTGGCCGCTTTCAGCCGTTGGACGAATTCCGACTGACACCATCCCGCACCAATTTGGGTGAGAAGATTCTCGAGAGCGGCGATGATGTTCCGGCACCGGTTGGCTGCCCATTTGTGATCATCGACGAACCGGGACATCGGCTCGAGCTTCCATCCACTTGGTGAGAAAACACCGTTGGTTCCATTTGCTCCGTTTCCATTTCCATCCATGACTTTCCTCCTTTGCGGTTTTTTTAAATTATTCGACCGACTCTTCGCCCTGATGGATTTTGATCAGCCAGTTTTCGGTCGACTTGGCGTATTTCTGTTTGATGTCATCAGGAATGTCGTAGGATTTTCGTTTGGAAATCTTTCCAGAGACGGTCCATTTCCCGACGACGGCAAGGCGCACGTTTTTGAAAATCTCTTTAACCTGGTCGTAAAGGTTTTCGTATTCCTTGTGCGCAGGCTTAAGATCGCCCAAGCGGTCCAGTATGTTTGTGACTTTGGGATTGTTCTCCCATTGCACGATCGCCTCATTGATGACGTCGGGAAGGCAGATGTGGGCGAAGGAGCAAAATCCGCAGATGTCCGTGTCATATGGAATCCGGTCGGGCAGGGCGGTTTTGGCGACGTGCTTGTTGATTGCTTCGACTGTTTGAAGAACGGACTCGGCATCGTCGTAATTCAGTTCGACGGGAATGATCTTCCAGTGTCCGAGGCAGTCGGTGAGGAAAAACAGGCCGGCAGGTTCGTTATGCCCGAGTAGATACACCTGCATTTGCCGGTAATATTTGATCATGAAGTGATCGTCCTTAATGTCGGCGATGGTGGTGACTTTCGCAAACGACATCGGATGCATGGACTTCACTTCGAATGGAATCCGGCGGCCGCCGTGCTTTATTTTTCCGTCGATCTTTCCGGAGAGCCGGTAACGTTCAGTCAATGCTTTGTCGAGCGGAACCTGCTGCTCGACAATCTCGTATCCGAGGCTTACGAGTTCTGCGATCAGATTGGTTTCTTCTTGCTTGCCTTTATTGAAACGGGCTTGCAGCTCCGCGTCATGCAGCTTGGCTTTGTCCCATTCCTTGATGGCGTAATATCCCTGACGAATGCAGGTCGGAACCTGGGAGGCGTAGGTATTCGTCCGCGGCCAAACTTTGATGTCAGAAAGAAGGCGTGATTTCCTCTTTTCTAGAATTTCCTTTGCGAGGTCTTCGATCAATAACAGATCGGTGGTTTGCTCGCTCATTGGGAAGCTCCATCATTATCGAGCGATCGGAGATTCTTGACTTCATTTCCATACTGGCCGGTCGTGAATTCAATTTCAATCTGGCTACCGCCCGCTTTCGCGTCCTTCGCCGTTTGAGCGAGATTGGAATCAAAGGTTGTGAACCGTGCGTCGTTGTCAGAAATAATGCAGTAACGGTTCCAAGCCGTGTTTCCGGTCTTCCCGCTTTTAACGGTCACGTCTTTAATCGTGATCGTGGTTTTTTGATGTTCGGCGGCCGACGCTTGACCCGATTCTTTCGCATCGCCTTTGGCGGACTCTGCTCCGCTTGATGTGGCGGCCGGCGGCTGACCTTTGCTCACGAAGGTATGACCGCGAACAACATGAAGAGGCAAGCCAAGTGATGCCGCCGCTTCTTCCGGTATATGGAGAAGTCCAAGCATGACCTTCACGCCTTCCTTCATGGCGTTGCGGCGCGCCGCCACCTGGATATCCGTCTCTCGCACATCAGACAGCTCTTTCCAGCCGGCCTCGCTCGTGTATCCAAAAAACTTGTCCCGGCTGCCCGCGCGGCCCTGAATGCATTCGATTTTTCTAGCGCCAAAATAGGCGTCGCATTGATACCACCAGGTGATCCATTCGCCCTTTGGATCCGTTCCTTGCTCTTTCCAGCTTTTCCAATTGGTCCAGCTGATGCCGAGTACCGAAGCAATACGGAAACTGCCGGCGCCGGAGAGCTCCAAATAGCCGGGCTTCCCGTCAGAACCAAACCGGACCCAATCTCCTGGCAGAGCGCGCGCGAGAACAAACTTCCGGAGTTTGTCGAAGGCTTTCCCTAGTTCTTCCGAATGCTGCGCAAGACGGATGATGGCCTGAAACTGATCGTCTTCGATCACCGGCTGGAATGTTTCCGGCACTAAAGGGACATTCTCAAGATTGGCTTCTTCTGTTTCTTTGTTCATTTCATTGGCTCCTTTTCTGACCTGGTTGTTTGTCCGTAAATTTTTTCTTCTTTCTAAGGCGCTCGACGGTAAATGCCTTGTCGCCGAAAGAACGCGATATGCAGGAGGTAAAAATCTGGGCGATGTGCTGGCCAACTTCGGTGGTCTTGTCGATGTCGCAGGTCTTCTTTTCGGAATCAAATTCGTACCAGGAGTCCAGGCGGACCTTGGCTTTTCCGAAAATGCTCTCCGCGTTTAGGATCGCCCAGAAAAGCGTCTCCTGGATTTCCTTGACCGGCACCGAATCGTCAAACATGAATCGATAAATGGCTTCCATTGTGCCCTCCCACCCTATTTCGGCCCTACTTTTTTCCGAAAGGTTGCATCGAGGCGCCTAAAAGCCTTATTTCCCGAACCCTTGCTTCTCCAAAATCTCCCGGATCGCCCAGATGTGCCGGAAGACAGTCGTCTTCACGCGGCCCAGCATCTTTGCGATCTCATTGATCCCGTAACCTTCCATGAGTTTTTGGCAGACGAATTTTTGTGGCGGCGTAAGAAGCCGCATGGCATCGATCAGTTCGTCCCGCAGGCCAGGCTCGCGGAAGATAGTCAGAGAATTTGCATCCTCTTCGGACACGACGTGGGGAGCGGGTTCGCCGGACGTCGCTTCTTCGAACTCTTCGGTAAGCGCCTGCTTGCGGAGATGAACCGATCGTTTATCCCGCATGGCGTATTCCTTGATTTTGCGGAGCTTATTATCGAGCAGCCGGCTGAGCCCATCTTGCTGCTCTATTAATGATCCTCCGGAATACTTTTCGACGGATCTGCGAACGAACACATGGAGCAAAAGCTCCTGCTCAAGGTCATGCCGGTCCGTCTCACTGAATCCGTACTTGCCGATCAACCGCCTTGCTTTTTTCTTCACCAACTCGATTTCCCATTGTTCAAACGGCAGGGAGTTTTTGTCATTGAACACGACTCCTCCTCCGGATTCGGTCCGGAGGAATGACTGGCAGTCCAATGAAAAAGCCCAGTCGCGCCAAGGACAGAATCCTTTTTGCGACTGGGCTTTGAGACAGGCTCGGAGTTAAAACTCTTGCCCGCTCTGCCCCCATTTGATGCGTTGGCTTTATTGCCGGGAGCTGTTCCCCATCAGACTGGGACGGCTAGACGCGAAGCGGAATTGAGTTTCAATTCCAGCGCCGAATCTCACCGCGTCGATGGGTTACTTTTCTATCGAGGGGAATTACGGTAGGAGGGCCGAGGCACAAGATATGACTTGGCATGATCTAGCCGGGTAACTTCCCAGAAATAAAAAAGGCTACTGCAATCAAAAAACAGAAAAACTCCTCATCCATTTTCATGGAGACGAATTCGTCTGTTTCCAATTGCAGTAGCCTCCAGTTCTTCTGGTCAGCTACCCGCATAACCTCCGGGGGAACCCGGTCAGTTACGCTATATCGATTTTAGTCCGTTCTGATCTGATCGAGGATCAATGCCCTTAAATGAAAGGAACATCGATGATGCTTTCCCCGGCTATTCTCAGAACGCAATACAGGACTGCTAAAAATTTTATTTTCTCCTTAACCTTTTCAATACAAACCGGAATGCCATCCTGAAGTTGAAGGTTTTCAATTTTTCCGTGTTTGATCGAATGACAGAATAAAATGAATTTCATCCAGCCGGGATGCAGGTCCAAAAACTGACTCTCGACTTGGCCATCATGCTGTCTCCGGCCCGGATTATTTCGCCGCTCATTCGCCTGATCGACGACCGGCTCCTTTATTAATTCCTTGGTCTCCAATTTTACCCCTATGCCTTTTCCTTAAATTAAACCCACCGTAAGGCCTTGCGTCGAACAATGCCAACGGTGGGATGCGAGAAGATGAAATTCAGTTTGTGTGCGTGATGACGCACCACTTTTTGCTTTTTGCGGGTGCGATGAAGGGTAAAACATAACAATCATGTTTTCAATAGTTTTCTATGTTTTCATGGTTTTCATTGTTTATGCAATTTGTCGCGTTTGCCGCATTGTGCACCTCTTGTCCTCTTTCTTCCGTCAGTGAGCGCAACCTTTCCCGAAAAAACAGGGCCGGAATAGAGTGAAGGGCTGCTAGGCCTCTATATTCTTGAACGCGGGGAGAACGATGGAAAACGCGCAAACATCTGGACTACTAACAACCCGGGAATTGGCTTCCTGGATAAATATTAAGCCGTCGACTATCCGCAAATGGGTCTGCCGTAAAAAAGTCCCTTTTCTAAAACTAGGCGGATCGGTGCGATTTCGAAAAACGGATATAGAACATTGGTTGAATTTGAACTCTATCAAGTCGGAAAGAGAGCTTACCGTCGGAGAAATTGAACGGTATAATGCCTCCCGGCGCTAATGCTTGGCTGGGAGGAAGCATGTCAGTCAAGCAATTAGCTAACGGCGAATGGTGTTTTAGGTTCGATCATGGCGGAGTAACGTTCCGTGGTTGGCATTATAAAAGCAAAACCGAAGCCCAGGTAGCCGAGGGAAACAAAAAAGCAGAAGTAGCTCGCAAAGGTTCGTCACACAACTTCAGCAACGACATTAAGTTGATGGACCTGGCGAGTATGTTCTTTGAACAACACAGTAGACCTCATAAACGAAACTGGAAGCAGGATGGCTTCTACATCAACTCGATCAAGCAATTTTTTGGCTCGAGACGAGTCAAAGACATTGGTCCCTTAGATGTAGATCGCTTTAGAGAGTGGATCAGAGACACGCAATCTGCAAAGCAGCGTAGATTGATCTCGCTAAACACAGTCAACCATTACCACGCCGCCTTAAAGGCCATAATTCAGTGGGGCATTAAAAAACGCCTCTTCTATGGCTTGAACCCGGCATGGGGAGTGGAGATGGCCAAGGTTGCACGAGCGAAGTGTCGGTATCTTCTTCCAGACGAGGAAAGACGGTTGACGCCATGTGTGGCGAAGCGAGCCAGGCTTTGGCCTTTTTACGCTGTCGCTCTGCACACGGGAATGCGGATTGGCGAAATACAAACGACCACTGTCGAAAATGTGATCGCCCATCCGAAGCCCATGATCTTCGTACCTAATCCGAAGAACAGTCGCAGCCGTTACGTTCCACTGTATGGAATTTCCGCGGAACTCATGGCCCGGTCCATTCAGAATAAACCTCGTCAGAGTCTGGCACTGGAACCTTGGAGTTATCAGGTTATCAGTGATTGGCTGGAAGACGCGCTCGAAGAAGCGAAAATTAAAGACTTCACCTTCCATTGCTTGAGGCACACTTTTGCGGCGCACATGCTGGCAAGAGGCGTGCCAATTTATGTGGTCTCGAAAATCCTCGGTCATTCATCGGTGAAGGTGACGGAAGATCACTATGGGCATCTCGATAAGAGTGTGCTCTTCGGTCAGATCCACCACATCGGAGACGTAATGACGCTGCCATCCGGACTGCCGACGCTACCGTCGGTGCCGGCAAAATCACTGCCGACGTCCGATCAAAGTGTTGATGCGGTGATCTCAATGTTGCCGGATTTTCCGGCAGAAATACGGCAGAAAACGGCAGACGAGGAAAATGATAGACTGAAAATGCTTGAAGAATACGGAGTTCGGAAAGCATAGCGGTCCATCGATAAGGCTTGCTAAACCGGTAAACGGGGTAAACCCGTTTCGAGGGTTCGAATCCCTCCCTCTCCGATCTAATTTTTCCTCCACCATGTCGACCCCACTAAAAAAATTCTGCACGATCAGCGCCACGCTGTGCTTATTTGGCGCGCTGTTTCCTTGGCTGTTCATGTTTCAGGGTAATATGCTGGGCGTGCGCGTTTCCGCGGGTTCGCTTGGCGATGTGAGTGGCATTGCGCTCGCTCTGTTTGGGGTGATTTGTTTTTTTCGGCGGGAGGCGCGGGAATATTTGGTGGGCGTGGGTGGGGAGCTGGATGATGCGCCGGCGCGGATTCGCGGGCGCGTGGTGCTGGGGTTCACCGCGCTGTATGTGTTGGTTGTTGTCAGCCACAAGCTCCGAGCGCAGTCGTTGATAGGGACCCATGCGTACGATTTGGGATTTTTTTCCAATATCTGCTGGAACACCGCGCACGGAAACTGGTTTTGGTCCTCCGAAGTGGAGCGCAATTTCATGGCGATCCACGCCAATTGGATTTTGTGGCCGTTGTCCTTCCTATATAAAGGAGGCGGCGATGCGCGCATCCTGCTGGTCTGCCAAGCAATGTTCGTGGCCGCTTCAATTCCGTTGATCTGGATGCTCGTCCGCCATATCACCGGTTCCTTTGCGGCCGGCGCATTGGGATCATTGCTGTTCGTTTGTTCTCCCTACATCAATCACGCCGTGTCGAATGATTTCCATCCGGACTTGTGGATGTTGCCGTGTTTGTTCGCGTCTCTTTTGTGCTGGCGCCACAACCAACCGGTGGCAACGGTGGTGACCGCGCTGCTCGCGATCCTTGCGAAAGAAGACGTGTCGGTGGTGGTGTGCGCGTGGGGCGCGTTGTTGTTTTTTAAGCGCTGGCGATGGACCGGCGCGATCTTGTTCTTATCGTCGCTGGCGATTTTCTTGTTTCAAATCAAATTTTTCATCCCGCATTTCCTCGGCGAAGCGCAAACATCGCTGCTGTTCCATCGCTATGCTTTTCTAAGCGACGGGTACACCACGATCAATCCGTTGTTATTATTAAAAGCGCTTGTTTATGAACCGACGAAATATCTGCGGATGGCCGCGTATGTTCTCCCGGTCGGCGGTTTGGTTTGTTTGGCGCCATCCTTTTTATTTCCTCCTCTCGTCAGCCTGTTGCCCCACTTGCTGTCGCAAGCGAGCACGCAGCTCAATCTCGCCGACATCTATTCAATGCCGTCACAACCATTTTTGTTCGCGGGCGCTGCCTTTGGCACGGTTCGATTGGCACAGTGGCGCGGCACCAAATGGCTCGGACACGGGGTCGCCGCATTGATTGTGATCGCCGGTTTTAATCTGTCTCATTCACCACGTTATGTCCGCTCGAAGGAATTGGGACGCTTGGATGCGTTTCGCGAAATGAAGGCGTTGATCCCCCACGACGCGTCGTTGCTCGCGCAACAAAATCTTCTCCCGCAATTTGACACGCGCCGCTTCGTCCAGATTTTCCCAATTGGTCCCAGCTTCGCGGGTTTGAAAGCATCGTATTTGGCAAACCCGGAATACGTGGCGTGCGACCGCATCGGCAACGCGCTGCCGTTCGACGGCCCTTATCTGGCCCGCGCCATCGCCGCGTGGGAAGCCGACCCCGGCTACGAAAAGATTTTCGAAAAGAAAAATTTCATCGTGTTCAAACGTAAGAATGAAGAACCGTTGCGATGGCTGACACCCGAACAAATCAATTAGCGCAGGAGAAAAGCCCTTACCTGCGACAACACGCGACCAATCCAGTCGACTGGTTCGCGTGGGGCGAGCCCGCGTTCGCCCGCGCGCGCGCTGAAAACAAACCCATCTTCCTGTCCATCGGTTATTCCACCTGCCATTGGTGTCATGTGATGGCGCACGAATCGTTTGAAAACAAACAGATCGCGGAATTGATGAATCAGCATTTCATCAACATCAAAGTGGACCGCGAAGAACGCCCCGACATCGACGCGATCTACATGATCGCCACCCAAGCGTTGACCGGCTCCGGCGGCTGGCCGATGTCGGTGTGGCTCACGCCCGAACTCAAACCTTTCTTCGCGGGCACGTATTTCGCGCCCGACGACCGGCACGGCCGCGTCGGGTTTCCGTCGGTGCTCGAGCAGTTGGCCGAAGCCTGGGACAAAGAGCGCGACAAAGTCCTGCATTCGGCGAACCAAATCTCTGAGTTGCTCAAGGATTATCAAAAGCCGCACGCAGCAAAAGAGCTCCCCCGTATTGACGTCATCGGAACCTCGACGCTGTCGATGCTGACGCGACAGTTCGACAAAACCCACGGCGGCTTCGGACATGCGCCGAAATTCCCGATGCCGGTGTACTTGGAATTTTTGCTCGACATGTTTCGTCAAACGAAAAACACCGAGGCGCTGGCAATGGCCGCGTTCACGGTCAAAAAAATGGCGGCCGGTGGGATTTATGACCAACTCGGCGGCGGTTTCTCACGCTACTCCACCGACGAGCGGTGGCTGGTGCCGCACTTCGAGAAAATGCTCTACGACAACGCGCAACTTGTGTCGGTGATCGTGGGACTTTATGGCGCGACGCGGGATATCTATTGGAAAAATTTGGCGTTGGACGTGATCGCCTATCTCGAACGCGATCTGCGCCATCCCGATGGCGGTTTCTACAGCGCCGAAGACGCCGACAGCGAAGGTAAAGAAGGCACGTTCTATATATGGAGCGTGGCCCAGGTCCGGCGCGTGTTGTCCGAGGAAGACGCCGACCACGCGATCAAGGCTTACGGGCTGCAAATCAACGGCAATTTTTACGATCCCCACACTCAGGAGACCGGCTGGAATGTATTGAGCCGCGGCGATCTCACCGAAACGGAAGCAAAACCAGATCCACGTTTGGAAAAAATTCGGCGCACTCTGTTCGAGCACCGCTCCCAACGCCCCCGTCCGCATCGCGATGAGAAAATCATTACAGAATGGAATGGGCTGATGCTCTCCGGGCTGGCCCGCGCCGCCCGGCTCTTAAGCGAACCGCGTTTGCTCAAAGAAGCGCAAAGAACCACGGCATTCATTAAAGCGCAGTTGTACGACTCTCAAGCCCATCGACTTTACCGCCGTTGGTTCGATGGCCACCGTGCCATCGATGCGCAACAGGCCGATTACGCGATGCTGATTCAGGGGTTGCTGGATTTGGCGGAAGCGGGTGATGAATCTTATTTGGAATGGGCGCTGGAACTCCAAACCAATCAAAACCAATTATTTTTCGATGAGGAACTGGGCGGCTATTTCATGACCGCTCCCAACCCAGAACTGATTTTGCGCATGAAAGATGACGGCGACAACGTGATCCCTTCCGGCAACTCGATCGCGGTGATGAATGGACTGAGGTTGTCGCAGCTTCGAAAAAATCCGACGCTCGCCGAGCCCGCGTTGCGAACCTTGCGTGCTTTTTCCTCGAGATTGTCCGAGCAACCGGCCGCATTAACCGCCATGGCCGTGGCGTTGTCTTACGCTTCGAATTTAGGTTTGATCCGCGCCGAGGAAAAATTATGAGCGAAACATATATCTCCCGCGCCGGCTACGACAAACTGATGGCAGAGCTGAAAATGCTCGAAGGACGCAAGCGCGATTTGTCCAAAGAAATCGGCGAAACCCGTGAGCAGGGCGACCTGCGCGAGAACGCCGGCTATCATTTCGCGCGCGAGAAACAGAGCGAGACGTTGCGGCGCATCGCCGAAATCCATGACAAAATCTCCAGCGCGAAGATCATCGACGATTTGAACCTACCCAAAGACGAAGTGACCATCGGCATGAAAGTGTCGATCCGTGAAGTGGGCACGAGCGACGACTACGAGTACACATTGGTCGGCGCCGAAGAGTCGGATCCGGCGGCCGGCAAGATTTCCGTGCACGCGCCGATCGCCCAAGGCCTGCTTGGTCACAAAGTCAACGAAGAAGTGGCCATCGCGCTGCCCGGCGGTACCACGAAGTTCAAAATTCTGAAAATCGAATTCGCCCTTTAATCCACGAATGACCACATCGCGCGGTTTGCGTAACGCAGGCTTGTTTTTTCTCACCCTAATGGGGTTCGCATGCCTTCCGGGGTGTTCGGATACCTCGGTTCCGGGCGCCTCCTCGCCCACCGTCAATGCCGCCCCGCTCTGGGGCGACGCGCCGCATCAACGGCCCACCTGTGTCCATGGAATTCATCTGAGCTCGTGGTATGTGGGCACCAAAAAAGGCCGGGAGAAATTTGAAAAGTTGTTCGCCGAAACCGAAATCAACACGGCCGTCATCGACATCAAGGAAAGTGAAGGCGAGGTGTACGTTCCGGGCGTCCAGCTCGATGGCAAACCGAATTATGTATCGGCGATGAAAGACATCAAGGACTATCTCGGATTCTTAAAGGACCGCGGCATATTCACGATCGCGCGCATCGTGGTGTTTCACGACAACAAAATCGCCAAGGTGAAACCCGAGTGGGCGATCCGGTCTTCGACGCCGTTGCCGCTCGCCAAAGAAAAAGGATATCGCGCCGACGTGTGGGTGGACCGCAAAGGCTCGGCCTGGGCGGATCCGACCAACACCAACGTGTGGGACTACAACATTCACATCATTGAAAAAGCCGCCGAGCTGGGCTTCCAGGGCATCCAACTCGATTACATCCGGTTCCCTTCCGACGGCCCGACCAAACTGTGCGTCTATTCAAAACCGCACACGCGCGCCTCCGCGGTTGAGACGCTCGAAACATTTCTTGAACGCGTCCACAAACGAACCAAAGAGTTGAACATGGAGCTGTCGATCGATGTGTTCGGCCTGGTGGGTTCCTCCGATGACGACATGGGAATCGGCCAGAAGTTAAGCCGCTTGATCAAACATGTGGATGTAATATCGCCGATGATGTATCCGTCGCATTACGCGCCGGGTGAGTACGGCATCAAAAGTCCGAACGCGAGCCCGTACGAGACGATTTACCGCAGCATCCGCGATACCAAAAAAGTGCTCGGCGCGAGCACCGTTCAACTGCGACCGTATTTGCAGGATTTTAGTCTCGGCGTGAAGTACGGACCCAACGAGATCAAGGCCCAGATTGACGCGGCTGCGGATTTGGGTGTGTACGAATGGTTGATGTGGAACCCGGCCTGCCGCTACACGCACGAAGCGTTTAACCCCAACCCGAACAAATCCAACTAGGCGGCTTGCTCTCCGTTGTCGTGGCGCTCACGCCGGTGCGCATGCGCATTTTCAATCGCCAATGCGGCCCGCGCGGCAAACGTGGCGGCGATCTCCATTGAGGTCGGATGAAAATCCGCGGAGGATGCGGCGCGCTCCACCCGCAACTCCCCCAAATTTTTCCCCCGCAACGTTTTCAGCTGAAATGTGGTCTGGAGCGCGGGGCTCGTAAACGTGCCGACGCGATGCACGGAACGGTACGCCTCAAACGCGTCACTCCAAATCAACAATTCAGCTTGCTCAACATTCAAAACGGTTCGCATACCCTCGGTCACCGCTTTGTAGGTATCGTCAATGGAACGGACTGAGGCGATGGTGGCGGCCATCACGCAGCTGTTCATTTCAAGGGAGCGCCTTAACTCTTCCATGCGCAGCACGCGCTGAATCGCGAGGCCCAGCGATCGCGCCACGAACCGCAGAAAACTCAACTCGTCGCGATGAAACGCATGCGACACAAAACACCGCACGCACAGCTCGCCGAACAGTTCATTTTCAGATCCTCCAACGGGAATACACACACCGGAATGTTCCGGTTCGTTGGTCTGCTCCGCCGGTTTCGACGGGCGACCGACATCCAGACGGACTTCCAGGCGGATTTCCTGTCCGAGACCGGACGAAATCAACGCCGCCAGCGAGCTTTTGACTTCCTCCACGTCATTGAGCACCACCACCTGATTGAGCATCTCCGACAATCGGGTCTGACTGTCCAATCGCGCGATTTGGCGCTGGTGATGCGCGTCCTTGCGCTTGAGCACCGCGATCGCGAGGCAAGCAATCGCCACGGTGAGCAACATGAAGAAAAGTCGCGCCAGCAAATTGGTCAATAGCACGCCGTTGATCTTGTCCAGCGAATACAGGATCGTCACCGCGTACAAACTGACTCCGGTCAAACCACTGAACATCACCACCGCCGAGTCCCGATGAAACGCATGCACGATCAACGGAATGAAGTACAGAAAATAAAGCGGGCTATCGCCGGCGCCCGTAAAGTAGATCGACAATGACATGCCGACCGTGTCCAATCCGCTGAGCGTAAAATCCGACAGCCGGTAATGGCGCGAATCATAAAAATGCCAGTTCAATCCAAACTGCAGCAGCGCATACACGCCGAACAAAATCGTGATCGGCCACAACGACACGATCACATGCTGAACCCACAGAATGTAACACGCGACAAACGTGGGACCTGCAATCCAAACGCGAACCGTGTTGTCAAAACGCGTTTTTTGACGATGCGCGTATTGACGCACATCTTCCTGGGTCCCTGCCGGCGCGTGTTCATCTTCGGAAAAGGGATGAATGGCGAATAGTTCGGAAAAGTGAGGCCATTTCTTCATGTAGATACAAGTGTGAGGTATGAGGCGCGGCGGTTCAAGCATGTGCAGCAAATGCTTTGAAGTAGGAGGGTGCAAAAAATGGATTGTTTTTACAGTGTGTTTAAGAGGGTGAAGAAATTTTTCGTCGGAAAATGTCGGTTTTCAAATTGGTCACGCGCTCCAAGAAAAGACGGCCGTGCAAATGATCCAGCTCATGTTGAAACGCGAGCGCTTCGAAACCTTCCACCTCGATCACATGCGAGGTGTGATCGCGCGCGTGGTTACGAACCCGCACATGCTCAAAGCGCTTAACATTGGCCAACAAATCCGGCACCGACAAACAACCTTCGCGGGGAATCTGCTCTCCCCTCCCATCGATCAACTCCGGATTGATCAGCACCACCAGGCCGTGATTGGGAGGTGGTGTTTTTCGCTTTAACAACCGCACGTCAATGACGCTCACCTGCTTGGCCACGCCGATTTGTGGCGCCGCCAACCCCACGCCTGGTGAGTGATGCAATGTGTCGATCAAGTCGTCGATGAGGTTCGGCAGGCTGGGATCGTCCAACAGCACCGGCGCGCACGGGGTGGACAAGATGGAATCCGGAAACAGCCGAAGCGCGCGAACCGCCATTTAAAATGGAGCGGTCGACACCGAGGAAAATGAAATATGCGTGTCCAGTTCGCCGGCCAGCACCTGCAGCGCCGCGCCGAGTTTCTGGACGGAGCCGGCCACCGGATCTCCCTCGAGAAATAACACATAACCGGCGACCCGGCCGGCCGTGCGATGCGTCGAAAGATCGGTGATGTTGAATTTGTGATCAGCCAAACATTGCGTGACCCGATGCACCAAGCCGGGCTTGTCGGCGCCGTGCACGCGCACGATCCACGGTTCTTTGTTGGGTTTGATGAAAGAAGCGTCTTGAGGTGAAATGGGTTTGATTTCAAGAAACAGCCCTTTCAGCTTCGTGTGCTTTTTTATTTTTTCAACGGACAGCCGTGCGGTTGAGGTAAAAATAACGAACATGCCGAACTCGGAGCCAAGCCGCATCATGGACGAGTCTTCAAGATTGCAGCCCTGCTCCATCAACGCGCCGGTCACTTTCGCGACCATGCCCGGGCGGTCCGGTCCGACGGCGGTGAGAAAATAAAATCGTTTTTTCACCTATTTACACTATCAAAATTTTTCCGCGTCCTTCCTCGAGGATTTGGTATATTTCCGCTCTCGTTTTTAGCGTTCCGCATGATACGTCCATTGGGCTTTTCTTGACGCGCCATCCAGCGAGTAAATCAATCAAAAATTATGTCAGGAGTTTTCTAGCGTATGAGTTCCGCCGCCGTTGCTGCCAATAAAAAAACTTACAACGTTGCCGTTGTGGGAGCAACCGGTGCTGTCGGCCTGGAAATGATCCGCATGCTTGAGAACCGGAATTTTCCGGTGAAAGATCTTCAGCTCTTCGCGAGCGAGCGCTCTGCCGGCAAGCCCCTGCAATACAAAGGCAAGGCGATTTCAGTTAAAAAACTTGATAATCAATCTATTCCATCTCTTGATGTCGCTATTTTTTCAGCCGGAGCAACGATTTCAAAACAGTTTGCCCCTTTGTTTGCGGCCAAGGGCGCGTTCGTCATTGATAACTCCAGCGCATGGCGAATGGACAAAGATATCCCGCTGGTTGTTCCGGAAGTAAACCCTCATCATCTGACGAAAGATAAAAAAATTATTGCGAACCCGAATTGCTCTACAATTCAAATGGTTGTGGCATTAAAACCTCTGCATAATGTCGCGACGATTACGTCAATACGGGTTGCGACCTATCAAGCGGTATCGGGAGCCGGCAGTAAAGGCATTCATGATTTGGAAAACCAGTCGCGTTCGTGGGCCAATGGATCGGCCGCCCCC